>Ga0210043_1001533_pt1 | contig 18443 bp, 5 predicted proteins | sample CryGeymet201501t_FD_183990 | JGI IMG/M metagenome (GOLD analysis project Ga0210043, IMG submission 183990) | Groundwater microbial communities from Crystal Geyser aquifers in Utah, USA - Crystal Geyser metaG 2015-01t (SPAdes) (version 2) | ecosystem: Environmental > Aquatic > Deep subsurface >... | reverse complement strand
CCTCTGTTTTGCTCTATCAATTCAGTTCTGAAGGCGAGAACATCTGCACTTGCATGCAAGAATACGACAATAAACTCTATCTAGGTTTCGAAAGTGGTAACATTTACAGCTACAATGGTGTGAAGCTTCGATTGGAATACACCTTGACGAATACAACAGGGACAGCTCCGAGTCTGACTGTGACAAGACTCCCAGTCTCTTGCATGACTGTCCACCAATTTAGACACGAGACAAGACAGTTCTTGTACGTTGGTTCTTTAAATATACCGAAAGTTTGGAGATATGGTGGCAACGCAGCAATCTCTGCTTACAACTGGACCTCATTGTCAACTGTTAATGCTGCTTCTGTCACTGTTAATGGAACGGCCTATGACTTCGTAGACCAGATGCATGTTCTATCTCTGGGTTCATATAATGACAAGTTGATGATCGGCATGGCAGCTAATTCAGCTATCTATCAGTACCGACGAACGCTGGATGAAACCGGAACATCAGAAGAAGAAACTGTGGGTCTGCACCTGCTCAGCACTGTTTCTGCTGATCATTCGGGAACGAAAGTCACTTGCCTCAAGGAATTTGGCAACAAGTTGTTTGCTGGAACAAATGGCTCTTCAATATTTTACTACAATGAGCAAGATGAAGAGCAGCCAAAGAGTTCAGAATGGTCATTGAACTTTGAAACCTCTGAGAATTTCTTCACAGATCTTGGTGACTGGAGATATTACGAAACGCTAGGAAGAACTAATCCGACTAAATCTTCAAGAGTTGCCATAGAAAGCCATATCAATACAACTCTTGGTTTGGTTGATTATTACACGGTTAATATTGAGGCAGACACAGGAGACATTGCTCAGTTCTATCTGACCAATGAAGATGGTCTGTCCATTTTCGACAACCTTAGCAACTCAACAGGATACACTCTCGAATGGGAGATGGCCATCGAAGAATTGGGGCCAGACGAAGAGGGCTATCAAGTCATGCGTGTCGAGGACGGAACCTATGATGTCGAATTGAGGATGTCCAAACAGCGATTAACACTCGCAACTGGCGCAGACACTTATGATATCAGCTTGACAGATGTTAATACAGGAACTTTGCAGGATACTTATTTCTTCCAAGAAGAGTTTGATGACGATGATTTGGTCTATGATTCAAACCTGGCTTTCTATAATCTTCTTGAAGAAGATCCAACTGACATCACTTATCCTGATAACCCGGACGATGCTATTTCCCTGAAGGTCAAGACATTAGAGCTTGGAGAATATCCATATTTCCAAATCAGCAATTTGGACTTCACTGGAGATGATAACGCATTCTTCGAAATCAAGATGAAAGCCCAGGAATTCAGCTATGATCAGGTCCGCTTCTATTTGCAATGGCGATCCGCGACCAATGAGCCATTCATCCGAGAGAAACAGTACACTTTTGTGATTTCAAACAACAATGTGTATAAAACTTTCCGTTTCAATCCTGGATGGAATGATACCGTCACGGACATTCGTGTTCTCATTGAACCCACAGACGACGCAATTATCACCATTGACTATATCAGAGTTGCTGGAAAGACCAACCAAGCCTTTGATGTCACAGATATGAACACCTATCGCTTGGCTGTCAAAAATACTAATGTTGACTTATACGTCAATGATAGCATTTTGCCAGTCTTGAGTCAGAAACAATGGCTCAGCGAGGCTGCCGTTAATAAGAGCATCATCTTTGGAAAAACAGAACAGACAGAAAAACAAGTCAAGGGTGACTGGAAGGCTGTCAGATTGTACACAGGTGGAAATCTCAGTCCATATCAAACCAACACGGTAAGCTGGACTTACATGGCAGCATTCGCCAATGGTTCAGAAATCCAGAACTTGATGGAAAGCCGAAATAGCTTGATTGCGATGGTGAAACCAGTTGAGATCTCCAAAGAACTTGACACAATATCAGATCTCAATCCTAGAAGCTATCGGCTGGACAGCACCTCGGCGATTTCCTGGGTCTCAGATGCAAGCTATCCTTCGGACGTTGTGGAAATTTTGGCTTCGGCCGCTTGGAATGAAGACATCTATTCATCTGGGCAGGTTGGCAGCATCTCCAACAATATCACAGATATTGATGTCGTTCTGATAATTGACAATGCAATGAGAACAACTTCTGGACAATTGACTAACATGATTGATTTGGCCAAAGATATAGTGGATGAACTTAGATTGAACAAGAACATCAACTACGACAATATTGCTATTGTGACAACAGACGAATCGAATGGCTACCCTGCAACAGGTATCGCCCTCAGCTATTCGAGCGATAAGATTGATGTTTATACGGCCCTAGATGCCATTGGCGTTGGCCTTCAAGAATCATCGATGGATAATGCGTTACTTCATGCTCAGAGTATATTGGGCACAAGTGTCGCTCGCAACGAAACATTGGAGAAATATGTTCTAATCCTATCCGACGGAAACTTCACGGCGTCAATCCAGACAAACTCCGCTGCAACGGCTGAACTCATCAGGGATGGCGGTTCGAGCCTTATTTGCGTTGGCTTTAATGATGATGATACACCTCAAGCCTACAATACAACCAACTTGACGGCTATTGCTGACAGTGGTGGCTTCGCTGGATATTCATCTTCGACATCAAAGGACTTCGCATTGAATGCCATGGGTACTTTTGATAGAGATGTTGTAACAACAAACAGAGTCAATCTGATCGATACAATTGTAGCATCGGGAGAATTGACACAAGTTGGCAATGTCTATAATCGCAGAAAGACGCACGCATACGATGATGTTGTCAAGGATACCACCGCACCTGAAGTCAACGTTACCATCAAGCCGGATGAAACGGCTGGAGGTATCAAGGTCTACGAGTTGAATGTTTTCGTAGAAGACATTTCAGAGGATAACGTATAAGGGAACACAATGGCAGTAGGAAAATATAGGTTCGTTGGATTTGAGATCTATTTCTACCACTACATCTTCAGTGGCACGGGAACAGATAGCTCGAACATCCAGGATATCAAAGCAAAACGTGTCGCCCTGACAACTGAAATTGTTGACACGTTTACGGATATTGTCGAAGGCGATGGAGTAGACATTGACAATCCTGTTGCTGGAGATATTTTCACCATGTCTTGGTGGGAAACTGGTGCTCAATACATCTATACAGTCAATTTCAAGTATACTGACATTTCAGGAGGCTTTGACAGCACTCCAGAGGTTCAAGCCCCCGGCGGAACTGCTGATTACGTATGGTTGATGGATACTGCTCAATATCGTAGCATTTCATTTTCAGTTCATGTGGCAGATTTTCTGTTTGCCGACAATTACACTGGCGGACTGATCCTCAAAATGTCTCCCATCAATGAACGCCTGGGAGAAGCCACTAATTGCTATGATGGTGACACCTCTACCTATGAGACAATCGGCATTGGCACTACGTCTCATATTATGCATGATTTCGGTGGTGCTCTTGATAACGCCCTGAACATCAAGAAGATTGAATGGGTCATCGATTCGGAAATCGAAAAGAGCTACGTCGTCGAGGCTTGGGACGGAGGCCAATGGAGAATTTTGTATGGAAGTGTCTCTTCAGAGGGCATCATAACACCTGGGCAGACGAAAAGATACTCGTTATCTTGGACAGCAAGCCAGCCAATGTATGCCGTCAGAATCCGCCATACCGGGGATTATAAGACGACCAACCCTTCGGTCAAGGTCCAGATTGCGAACAAAGACGCTGGTGCGGGCACGGCGGCTTACCGCATTTCTCGCTATGATGATTTCCGAGACGCAAGTTGGGTCAATACGACGGATGGTATTGTAAGCATCGACTGGAGTCTTGTTAATCAAAGCCTGGATTGGACTTCGGTCTGGGATTCTTCTGAAACAATCACTTCTGTTGGTAAAATCTCCACCGGAATCGTGCTCGGATGCGAAAATGGCAATGTCTACTATTACTCTCTGGTCCCAGACGATTCAATCGTTGCTGGAGACTTCAGTTTGGTGGGGAGTCTAGATGGAAGTGTGAACGTTCTAAAATTGATCGATGAGGAGATGTATGCAGGAACCTCTAGTGGACACATCTATAGATCATCTAATGGCCAAACTTGGCAGGAAATACAAGTTTCTCCACTGCCTAGCACTCCAGAAATTTTGTCTATCGCTCAATATGAAAACTACATCTATTTCGGAACTGATAACAACAGGGTTTATTCATGGGATCCAGATGAACCATCTGCTTTTGTTGCTACGAAAAGACTATCAGAAACCAAAATACAACATATGGTAGTTTTATCTGGAATTTTGTACTTGTTTACCTATCCCTCTGGAAAGATCTTCAGTTTCAATGGTAGCACCTATGGAGAAGTCAAAAACACGAAATTGACAAGCTGGGGCGGTGCCTTGATATTCTCAGGAGATAGTCTTGCCTATGCGCACGGTGACAGAGGAACGTTGTATAGATATGATGGAACAGAATGGAATCTCTTTTACAACTCTTTCTCTCCAATCCTGACCGATTCGATAGACAAGGTGAATACTGGCCCTGTCATAACTGATATCTATGAAGACGGCGTTGGACTTCTGACTCCTGGGTCTTACAAGTATGCGGTTACTTATGTTGATTACCAGGGTAATGAAAGTCTAGTTGGAGAATTGGTTAGCGTAACAGTCACGGCAGTTGCAAGGGGGGCCGTCAGTTTGACATGGTTAGCTGTCCCTGGTGCCAAGAGCTATAACGTTTACAGAACGATCAAAAACGATCAGGCGAGTAGCTTCTTGAGAAAATTGAAGAGTAGCCTTAGTGTGACAGAATATCGAGATGCGGGATCCGATACCATAACAAATGTTCAGGCTCCGAGTTCGACTGATGCACAAATGTGGATCACCGCTAGTAACAATAAAGTCTACATCTACGATGAAGACGCAATCATAACAATGGATGGACCTAGCGTCTTGGATAGCCTTGACCTAATCGTTGATTATGCAGGTTCGGCCCTGGTTATAGGTAAAATCGATGGAGATGGTTCTTCAAGGCTCTACAAATTCACAGGCGATGTCGTAACTTCTGGATTAAAGAGCATCTACGTTCAGTCCAAAGATTCTCAGGACAACATATCTGCTACAGTCCAAGACGATATCTATCTTGATCTGCTCTACGATAAAACATTGCTAGAAATTGACGAGAATGGAACTTTGGCTGATTACTATGACAGCCAAGCTTCTCCTCCATTGAAACTTGTCTCTGGTAATCGTAGACCATATCAGTCTGGAACCTATATTTCAGAAGCTTTTTATGCAGCAACTTTGTCTAAATGGACGACTCTTCAATATTTCATGTACATTCCGGCAGATGGATCCGTAGATATCTATGTCAAATCCTCTGACACGAAAGAGGGTTTAGCGAGTGAAGATTGGGTTGGGCCTTTCAGCGTTGATGGTCCTATTTCTGAAGACCCATATACAGTCTATGATGAATTTGATCTTGACACCGATCTGGATTACTATGAAGATTACTACTATTCAGAGGGAGATTTCATCAGTTCATCCATTGATTTGTCATTATTGGATGGGAAATGGATACAGTTCAAATTGGTCATGAAGACAACAGTTCAGAATACTACTCCCATAGTTTATAGCGTTGTTCTGAAATATGTTAGCAACAATGCTGTATACTTCTTTTCTAGCTTATTCGATATCCAAGACATGGCTTCGGGTGGGGGATTTGTTGATACAGATGATGTCATTGTAAAACGAGGAGTTCTTGTCTATAATGGTAGCATTCCTTTCGGTGGCGATATACAATTCGGTATAACTACAGACGAGACGAGTCGAGACTGGCAGGACTATCAAATCATCGATCCGAACAAGATTTTCGAACTGAGTTCCAGGAGCGGAAAATTGAGGGTTGGTATCCTGCTTGTGTCAACTCCAGAAGAGGTGGCCGTTGTCCACGAATGGGGCTTGATCTTTGATGCTGGCAGCAAGTTTGTTCACATCAATGACGGCCAATACGACGGCCCGCCATATGTTCTGACCTCATAAGTAAGAAGCGAGCATCATGGGAAAGACTAGAATATACCAATACAACTGGCTAGCCAATAACAATGTTTGGATTCCTAGATTAGACAAAGAGCGTTTTCAGATTTTAGAAAACTCTTTGTTAGGTATATTCAACTATGTCGGACAAGGAATTCTCGACGGGTGGGAAGTTTTGTCCTACAACGATGCGACTGAAAAAGATGTTGTCGAATTCGCCTCAAAGGGCCTTTCTTACGTCACATCCGCTGAAATTGCTGGATTATCTTCTTCGACCAAAAACGCTCTTGAACATCTTGATTATGAAATGATCATCAAGATCACGGAGGGAGATGGCATTGTTGGAACCTGGGCAGCATTTACTGTAGCTCCTTCGGCAGAAAGTAGTCGAGCTTTCTATTACGCAATTTCCAAAGAAAAAACTGACACAACTTGGTACGTTTACATCGTTCCAACCTTAGCCCTTCCCGAGCCTCTGAAGCACAAGGCTTCGATCTTGGTCACAACGGATGGGTCCTATGACGATACGAATACAGCAGTCTATCTCGCGACTGTTAGCGTCAATTATGATAGCCTGACCAACTCGCACAACATTCAGGAAATCACGACGGGAACTAATCGTCGTCGCAATATCTATCGCCTTCAAGGCATCGGGACCGATTCCATTAAAGATGAATTCCTAAGACACAAACATGATGGTGCAGATGCCGCCAAGATTAAACTGGACACTTCAAAATTGCTCGCGTCGGAAGACAAGACTCCGGTCGTTGATCCAAGCCCCCAATATCTGACCGATAGCATTTCGCTGCAACAATCGCTCAAAGTTGGTCCAGTAATTGAGTCGGTTCAAGAATTGGGTTTTAATGGAAGTTTGGAGGATGGGAACTGGTATTACGCGATCACTTTTAACCGAAGAGATGACACTGGACTTCAGGAAAGTCTTCCAGGAGCGACAGTTAGTGTCGCTGTAACGAAAGATAATGGTAAAACAAGAGTCACATGGCAGCCGGTAATTGGGGCCGAGTCTTACAATGTCTATCGAACAGCTTCCGTTAATGGTGATCCAACAGATCTTTATAGATTGGTGACAGAAAATCCAGACTACTTCTATGTAGATGATGGTTCGGATGTTTTAGAGGGAAGTATTGTTGCTCCCTCAGAAGTGTCTGGCGACATTACGACGATCCAAACAGAATTCGAAAATGTTGATATCGTGACTCCAGGCGATGACATCATGGTCGAACAAGAAGATGGTACGCTGACCAAATTGATCTACAAGATTCCAGGGCTGGGAGAAACCAGCCCAGCATTCGGAGCAAGACGAACTAAAATCAATGTCACTGATGAGAGGAGCTATTATCAAGCAGAGGTCATCAAGAACGGCGTCTCTCTATCCCCAGACGACTACCGCATTATTTTGGAAGACGCAACGCTAGGGAAGGCCATAGTTGAGCTAAAGAATAACGTCAAGGAGACAGATACCGTTGAGGTTTTGCTACGCATCAATCCAACAGAAACCGAAGTTTCAGGCCAGTTGAGATCTAATCGTATCGGTAGTATTTCAGCAGCCAGTTTCCGATATGGAGACATTGACAAGCGATTTTTGACTACGCCGAATCACTATGGTCTCCAAAGAGTCCGTGAAGCCGCTGTTTTGAGACCATATGTTGACATGAGGACGAGAGATTACTACACTTACTATGTCCAAGATCCAAATGGCCAAATTCAATATGATGATGAAATCTGGTTCCATGGGAAGTGCATCAATGCTCATATTGACCTCGGAGTACCTCCGACTTCCCCAGATGAAAAATTGACGGATCCGTTAGACCGATATTTGAATGACATCAATCTGAACGATGCCACCAGTGAATCGGAGGTTATCAGTGGTTCAGCCGGTGGTTTTGCCAAGCATATCGTCTCTTCCAGGCATGGAAATTACATCACTGAAAACTACCAATACTTTGAGCGCATCTCAGGGCTTCCAGAAGATAGCGGCATCATTGTTGATGCTATTGACAACCTAGCAATGGGTCGTGCTGGTGGTGAGAATTACTACAATGAAACCTATGTCCTCTTAAACACAGGCAAGATTTTCTACAGTCAGGATAACTTGGAAACTTGGACAGAGTTGACTTATCCAGAGTCCAATTTCACGGCCACTGCATTTACCGTTTCGACAAATATAGTTGAAAGTGAAATCCAAGGGTCTCTTGTCCCTAGATACTCCAAGATGTTCTATATTGGAGGCTATACAACAGGCAGTAATAGTCAATCTGGGATTTGGACCGCAGAACTCTCAAACGGTGTCGCGATGACCGACATTCCATGGGAACTTGACGATATTTGGGTCGGAAACCCTGGGTTAGTTTTCTGCATCACTGAATTGATCACCAAGGCTGTTACTCCTATTAGTTCAACTCTGACAAGAGTCAGTTATGATAGGACCTATTTTTCTGGAACGAGTCGCGGTTTCTTTGCAAATCAAACAGAAAAAACAACATACATCAGCGGAGTTGAAACCAGCCTCTATCCGACAAAGATTATCTGGCTCATCGATGAACATACTCATCCAGACGACAAATCTTCGTTGAGCAACGAACAAAGATATGGATGGCTCAATAACTTGTTGTTATACACTAGCTCTAAAGTCTATTCAACTCACAGCGCTGAATATGTGGAGAGAAACACTCAATATGGTACAGCGAAATCTTGGCATCATCCATTGAGTCGTAAAATCCAGAGGCCATATGAAATCGCTGACGCTTCCGATTTTAGTCTTTCATCTTTATCGTTCTGCAACGAAGCAACAAAGTATGTATTTACTGGTTCAGAAGGATCCATCTGGTATGGAGAGGAGAGAATTAAAGACGCCACCAAGAGAACAGATAATATGCTGTTCGAATTTGATGTCACCAGTGATCATAGCTCTAGTATTTTACTCTTTGAAATAGACATTGCCGGTACAGTCGGCGCTGCGGCGCTGTTGTTTTCCATGACAGTAGAAGGGGACGCTGCCACAGATGCAGTTTTGGCCTATGATGATACGGCTTACGCTGAATTCTTTGGGTGGGATCCGACCTATTGGAAGCTAGTCGCGTCGAGCAATTTGGTGGGTGAACCCCAGAGCCTTGATTCCATCGGCAGCGTTAGACAATACGGTTATGGACCTCCTTTCTTGGAATCTGGAAGCGGTCGAACAGGCCCATTCAGTCAGAAAACTCTTGAAGAGGAAGAATCCGATCTCTACATCTCGTTCACCTACGAGTCGTCATTGTCATCAACGACTCTTACTTTCGAAGATGGAACAGAAATCACCGCCACGAACAAGACTACCCTGGAAGGAACTGGTACTGGTGATTTCGAGATTGCAACAAAAATTCTATGGGCCAACATAAAGGGCTACAAGCTGAACAACTATATCTCAGATGACAGCACCATTGACCCCGAAATCTGGCTGGAAAGAACTTCTCCAGACATCAATAGCTTCCCAAGCTGGCAAGAACCTCTCGATAATCCAGAAGGAACGAATGCCTCCAGCAATTCTTCGGACTCTTCCGGTTCCCTGGCAGAAATTGGTGCAACAACGGTTAGTCTGAGAGCCTTTGGTGGCGTCGGCACAACTCTGGGCTTCAATAATAACAGAGATGAGTATATCTTCCCTAAAACCAATAGCACTATTTTAGGTTCAAAGAATGGTTTTTGGATTGGAGAAAACAATGACGGAACCGATTTCGCCAGAACATATTACTTCTGGGGCAATGGAATTATTCCGAATATTTACAAGAATGATGTTTTGTTACTTGATTCAACCTACACAACCTCTCAAAAACAACAGTCCGTAACCTTTGGAGAAACACAATATTCTGACGATATCTTCACGATTGAAAAGGACTTCAGAGAATACTTCTTGGTCAATGGAGCCTGGAAACAATCTGGGGCAGATCTTGTCGTTTATGTCGATGAAGATCCAACCTCTAGGGTTTGGAGTTACGATTCTTCTCGCGGGCTGATCTTGTTTGATAAAGCTCTGGGCAGAAATAACAACGTCAAGATGACCATTTTAAAACGAGAAGCCTATATTACCGATATCGGCACTATCCCGCACGAAGAAATCGATCAAGCATACATCATCGATGAAGATACTAAAAGTCTACTGTCTCAAACTCTGGAAGCTGATGACAACATCATTTATATTGATGCTGCAACATTTCCGAGTTCAACTAAATTCATCAGCATCAATGGTGAGCGTATCCCTGTTGAAATCCGATCTAAAAATGACCTTACTGGAAAGACGACTTCATTCCGAATCACAGCTTCAAGAACTAGCACCACGACCCATGCGATAAATAGCATTGTCTATCTTGTTGAAGTTAAGTCACTTCTGGGCATTCAAGACTATCTATCTCAGGCAACAAGTTCTGGAGTCACCTACAATCTGCATAGCTTGTTTATCTCAGATCTTTTAAGATTGTCAACCACGCTGCGCTATAAGTGGGACGATATAACAGGGCAACCATTGTTCATTGCCTCAATGGCTGGAGAAAACGCCACCGTTGAAGAGGGCTTCGTCAACAGCTATTTCTATACCTTCAACGGAGATGACAGCACATTCGAGCTTGATACACTGAATAGCCAGACAACATTCAGAGAAGGCATAGACGTTTCAACAACAGATATTCCAGTACGATCTCGCCAAATCTTCTGCATCTATGATCAAACAGATTTTGAAGATGATGATGCTTTGGTTGGAACAGACAGGGGTATCTGGAAGCGAAGATTAGATGGAGACTGGTTCCGAGTTTCATCTTGTGATAACTGCACTCGTGTCTTTTTCATCAAGTCTGTGAGAGGCCAAATATGGGCTGGAACCGACAATGGTCTTTGGATCAGTGAAGATAGTGGCGACACCTGGGAACAGAACGATACCTATTGGCAGTCATTGCTCAATTTCAGTGAGGGTCGTCTGGAATGGACAGGAACACGCAGCGAAAAAGGTTCAGAGGGCAGCAATATTGGTGAAACAATGCCCGATGATGGGAGATATTTCGAGGCTTACTGTAAAGAAGATGGTCTTGTCATGGTCTTATACGTCAATAATGCTGACGGAACGGGATACTTTTGGTCTGACCACTTGCCAAGCTCAGATTTAGTCAATGTTTACTTCCTGTCGAAACATGAGGTCATCACCGTTTCTAGTAATGCTCAAACAGGCATCACGAGACCTGATGGCGTTCACGCTGGCGCAGAGAATGGCCTTTGGGGCATAGCAAACGGAGCTTCATCTGTTGATACCGTTTATACAGATTTCATCAGTGAGGCGGATATTTCTCAAGAGGACACCAGGACATTCCAGGGAACAATCAAGATTTATGATCCAAATGAGTTGGCCAATGGTAATCAGGTCGAAACATATCTGACACAAAATCTGAACTACTACAAGTTCTTTGCCAATCCAATTATGCCTGATGGCTCTGTCGAAACTGGCTTCGGCAACATAGAGTGGGTCTACTTGACTAATGATGGAGTGAAAATCTCCAAAGACTCTCCTTTCATTTCAACTGGAACAAACGCGACGTGGGTTGCTGAGCCGTTGAAAGGTGAGGGATATATCTGTTACGACTATCTAGTCTTGGATGACCCAACGGCTGATGATACTTCTCTTAGGTGGAGGAAAACAAAGCTCTTCATAGGGACCAACAAGGGTATTCTGTACTCGTTGGACGGTGGATATACCTGGACGCCATGCAATAAACCATCTGGAGAAGTCTTTGCTGTCTACGGTTTCAGCTATAGCAATAGCACTATTTATGCTTTCACAAATAGAGGCTTGTTCTCATCCTCTGATCAGGGAGATACTTGGTCCGAAGACAACACAGAATTGTCAACTAGCAAAAAGCTCATTGAAGGCTATGACCTCGCGCAGAGCTACGTGCCTTCAACAACAATTCTGAATAAAATCAGTGTTCGCCTGAATAAAAAGAGAAATTTCAAGAACTTTGGCAATCAAGAAGGCTTCGACAATGAAGAGAACATGGCCATTAGTCTGAAAATCTATGACAACTTCTATTCCGAGGTGCCTTCTGATACCCTGATCGCGGCGAGTACGACAGTTTTAACGGTTCAAGATGTCAACGAAGATGCTTGGTATACATTCGAATTCCCTGACAACACAATCTTGAACACCAATCACGTCCATTCCATTGTTCTGAGTGTCATAAATGATGAAGAAGGATTGGTTTCCTGGGCATTCTCTCAAGATCAGGACGCTAATGATGAATTCTCTTCTCCAGCAAATCTTCAAATGCTCAGAAAAGATGTAGATACAGGTTTCTGGTCGCCTCTTTATGACGGGGATTACGCATTCTACTTCTTGAGTCAGTATGATGCCGTTCAGGCTTTAATAGAGACGACAAATTCTGTAACCTATCAGCAAGATAATGCCAACAATATAGCAAAGACCACAAATAACACTTTGGCCCTAGATATACGTTTCATTCTTTCGTTTATCATCGACGGCACCGGTTCGATGGAGTGGCAAGATTCGGATGGGCTGCGAAGAGCTAAACTGTTGGAGTTCATAGATAAATTCCTGGCTCGCAATCGATGGAGCTATGTTGATATCTGGTCATTTGACACGAAAATTCGACAATCTTTGAGCGACGGACTGACGAGAGATATTGAGAAGATTGGTTCAGCCATCAACAGTGTTGTCTCAACCGGAACGGATTCCGAAGTCTGGAGTGGTTCAATCCGTGGCATCAGCAATATGTATTATGATGGTATCAGCCAGTATATTGAAGACGCAGCAGACATAGATTTCGTCATCCATTACATGGACAGCATGCTCCGCATCGATCACGAATATCTGCAAGAAGTTGATCCAAATTACGATGGAGACGTTCAGAAGTTGATCCTGGATGAGTTCGCCAACATTCGCCAGTTGGTCATTGATGATTTCATCCTGACCTATGCGAGGGCTGCTTTTGTTGCAACAGATGGTTTCGACTTCACGGATTACGGAGACGAATGGAGAGATCTTACTGGCGTCATGAACTCAATGAAGCTTGATGATGCTCAAGCTCCTCTCTTTATGTTCGGTTTGGGAAATAATAGCCACCAAACAGGAATGATTGCTGCTTGCCAGGAGACCGGGGGAGCATTCTTCAACGTTCAAAACGATTCTTCTCAGTGGGATTATGCAATTGATCAAATCCTAAATGGTGATCATTACATTTGGCAGGGTACTTACTCTGACAGAATCGATTTTGGAGATGAAGTCGAATTTGTCAAGAGCCTCTATCTGCCAGCCACAATTCCAGATACTTCTTCTGTAATCCTAGAAATCAGGTACACAGACGACAATACCCATTGGACATCATGGACAGAGTATGATGCAAATACAACGATCAGTATCAACGCTTTCGTCAACGTCATCGAGTACAAAATCACCTTGAGACAGGGCGATACAATTGCTGGTGATCCAGAGAGCTTTGTTGATTACGAAAATGATGAATACGGCCTAGATGGGTTGACCACTTCGGTTTATCCAAGCCCTTTGGTGAGTGCCCTTGAATACATCACTGTGACGCCAACTAGAACAGAATATGTCTTTGAAAGTATCGACAGTGATCCTATCTTTGAATACATGCTGACTTCGAGCGCCATCATCCATGACAAAGCACGAGTTTCTTGGTACTTGACCCGAGGCGATAGTTTGAATTTGGCGACCTATCACGAATTGTCCCAAAACAAGAAGAATGTTCTGTTGAATAGGGAGAATGCTTTTGAATTTGTCCCTTCTTCTGAAACAGACTTCATCAATATGTACAATCTTGCTGGAGGATATGTATGGGGAGCATTTGACGCTGAAACAGCCGCCGATCTTGGAGGGGCAGCAACAATCACTTGGGAGGCAACAGATCAGGTAACCGTTTATTCCAATGGTATTGAGCTTGATCCTGATCTGACACCATATAGGGAAATCCCAAGCTTTGGTCAAATTGAGTTTCTTAATGAGCCGATTGATGAAGAAAGCTTCGTCACGATCAATATCTTTACTCCAGCCTCGACGAGTACCAAGAATGGCGAAGATACAGTGCGCCTCAACGACAATACCTATCAAGCTTTGAATGGGCCGTGGCCTTACGATTCGGAGGTATTGGTCTACAGAAACGACATCCTGGTCACAGATGGCTTCGCTCTCGTCCCGGAACAGGGCGTGGTCATTTTTGACGACCCATTGGTGGACGATGACAGCTATACAGAAGTTGTGCGCCTAGCAATCGTCCACAGCGGCTCATTCCGACTGAAGGCTGTTGTCGAGAATTACTCATCTGCGGCTGTTGATCTTCAAGATGTTGCTTTGATGTACAGCACTATTGATAGCAATATAAATACGGATATTCTGAGAATGACAACAGAGCCAGAAGTTGCCAATAATATAGTCAAACTGACTAGCTTTGAGAAAGAAAACACTTTCTATCTGTCCAATGATGATGAACTTGTTGGACAATATCTGATGCACCTGGATTCCATTCCATACGCCGAATACACCTATTCTATTTCGGCAGATATTCCAGAACAAGGAACAGAAATCAAGTGGTACAGGAAAAGAAAGGGTGACACGACATTCTCCGAGGTTACAGAATATGCTGGTTTGATTTCTAAGAAAATCTCTGATACCATTGCTGAATATAATGAACTAGACCCAACTGCAAGTATATGGACAGAGGGGGACACTTGGAAAGTGACAGTAACACCCAAGACTTTACTGGCGGCTGGGACAACAATCACATCAAATGAAATAGTGATAGGCTTGTACAATAGCATCACTGATGAGATTGATTTGGCATCATCTTACACACCTGTTGTTTACGACCTACAAGTTATGAAGAATGCAAGCTCAACCGGTGCTCTGAACTGGACAGGAGGAACAGAATTGAGTCTTTCTGATTCGACCTATGAGCATTACTATCGTGAGACAAAGGACCATGCTGGAGCAGTTCATCAAGTTAAATTCAGATTGGCCAAGGACCTTGACGCGGATGAGGATACAATACTGGCAGAAACTATCATTAGATGGTATCTGAACGGAAATTCAGAACCTACTTATTACAGTGACAGGTATAACGACAATGATCCCGTCTTGCCTAGCAATGGCAACAATGGTAAATGGGCGACCCCGCCATTAAATGCTTTGGAATCTTGGTACTGCGAAATCATACCATTTGACGGAAGCTTTTATGGTTTGCCGCTAAAGTCGTACAGGATTGAAATAGATCCTTAAGGAGAACAGATATGGCGCTACGAAGATTTCATATCGCATCTAGCAACCAGGAAACCTATGCAAAACTCATCGTTGATGGGTTAAATGATGATTCTGGCACCATCAATGTTGAGGTCAACTATCAACCTCAATTTCCACTGGTGGGCTTTGCCAGATCATATACTCGCAATCCATTCTGGTTCAGTAAGGGCGGCCTCAACATCTATCGTTTAGTTGATTCGGGAGTTGCTAATACCTATGGTATCTACATGTTAAACTCAGATTCCGCGCCAACAACACTGCCGAATGCTTTCAGCGATGCTATTGTTTTTGCGGATTGGCGAGAGGTCACCGATGTTCTGGGGACATTGACGGCTGATTACAGCGACTCATTTTGCAAAACATTGAGTCGTAACTCTTGGCACTTCTCTTCTTCGTCTTCAGATGAAATCGAACAAGTCGTCCTGGATGTTCCGGTCACAATCGACCGTAGCGCTACAACCGGTGGCGGCTACGATCTTTACATACTCGTCTCGGAACAAGAAAGTATCTTCGGAGATGTTTTTGCAATTATTCTGGACAACAAATTCCCATTTGGATCAACGGGATCTACATGGGATACAGTTTCAACGACTCAGGGCGTCATCGTGACAGATATCGGAGATTACGAAGGTAGCTACAATGGTGTCAATTACAATGTCGGCAACATCTCGACTGATTTTGCATCAGCCGCTAGTGCCAGTATTGTTGAACCAGTTATTTTCACCGGAACGGCGGCAACACAAGTCACAGACAACTATGAATTTTACATCGAAGATGATGGGGACTTGATGTTAGATTTTGATAGTACAACAGCTCTTGGAGATATGTGTATCGTTCTTATTCGAGCCGATCTGCCATTGGCGACAGTTAAATATCCTGGCGGCTTGCACGCTGATAGCTTCGATGTCAGCTATGAGAACTTCCCATATGCTCGAATGGAACTGAACACTCGAACGCTTTAATAGCAGCGAATCACAGAAGTGGCATTCCCGTTCAGAACGTAGACTCCATATTCCCCTTCGACGACCATATGATTGAGAGTCATATGGCCAGTCTGCAATTCAATATCTTCTTCATAGTATCGCGCTTGGATGGGGCTTGATTCAACCAATCTTCCAACTACGCTTGGATCTCCAAGGCACCAAACACATCGGTGTGGAACCATTGTAGAAACATAGACATCAGCATCAAGGTCTTTGCCTCTAATGGCTTCGAAGACTTGTCTTTTTCGAGACGGATGTACAAGAATGCTTTTGACGGTGAGATCATGCTCTTCAATCAATGAAAATGCCAAGTTCATACTGCTTGTGTTAACATGCCCAGAAAGAGTAATCGTATGCTCTGCGGGGGTCGCCACAGAGACGGCCCTGAGAACTTCCAAGTCTAAACATCTCTTGGCCGATTCTGAGACATTATGTTCGACAACTTCTGATCGATAATCATCAAACATCGCAACGTCTAAACCTATTCTAAACAGTGGAATCAATGTCTTCTGGGCGTCTATCTTCTTGTACGGGGCTTTAGGTGGCGAAGCTGAGCTACAGGGAAATACATAAGCTTTGAACGTTGGATCATTCTCAACAACATGACCATCTTCCAGGTTGGGATCCACTTTCAACAAGACATCTTGAGCGAATGGTACATAGGGCTCAACATTCGAAACATAATCAAGCATAGGAATCTCCTTTCCGTCGTTATATCAGAAAATCGGACTCGGGAAGATTCAGAAAATCACTTCAAGATCTTCTCGAAACGGATATAATTAAATCGATGCCGGTTCCCACATGTTGGAGAGTTACTCTTTGGTGGGTTGCTCTGGATTTTCTGTTCGTATTCCAGAAGGAAATGATCCGGCATCCATAATAAAATAACGCTAGTTCTCTAAACTGACAATACAAATCAAAGGAGAAAATAATGTATCTAAATGGATATTCTGTAAGAGTAATTGGAGGCTCTGAAAAAGACGCTTCCGGCTATGTTGAGATGTCACACGGCGCTCAATACTCCCTTCAACTGCGCAACTCGCGCAATGTCCTATGTGATGCTGAAGTCACAATTGACGGCAAGCATGTAGGAACTTTCCGCATCGATAAGTACGGCTCTGTTCGGCTAGAACGCTCTGCCGATGACGACCGACGCTTCACCTTCTATCTTCGCGACAGCGAGGAAGGCCGAGAGGTCGAGCTTGACCATGTTTCCAAGGGCGAACTTGGATTGGTCCAGGTCACTTTCAAGCCAGAAGTCGAGCCACCGACAGTTGTTTATCGCAAAACTGTTATCTATGAAAGCCCTTCGGATTCTCACGACCCCATCCTCAGCCGTGGCAATGAAGTCACTTGGGGTAGCACCAGCGGAGGACCTGGGCTTGATGATGATTACGACACCGCTGAGCTGATGTCTCGCGGGCTGGAAGATGACTGTTTCTACAGCGCCGATCTCAGTTCTGCCACTTTTGGTGGTGGAAATACCAAGGGCCTGCGACGAACACCTTCTAGCTCTGGTTTTCAGGCTGGAGGAACCGGAATGTCCGGTCACAGCCGCCAGAACTTCTATGATGTTCCAGCACTGAACTATGACGAAGATATGACCACAACCATTTCACTCCGATTGGTCGGAAAGAAGAGAAAGACTCGTGGTCCACTGAAGCCTGTCCAGAAATCCAACCCAATTCCACCCCCAGTGTGGACAATCAGCAGTTGGATTGTCTAACCATAACGTAAAGCTAGCGTTCGAAAAGGGATGGACTCAAGTCCATCCCTTTTCTTTTGCTTTTTTAATTTTATCTTGAGACCATTCATATCGAGCAACCCCCACATGCGGGGGAGAGACTCCGTATACAGCATCGAACATTGTCCCCTTGTAGAGCAACCCCCACATGCGGGGGAGAGACGGTTGTCTGGACATATGCCTTTGACAATATCCAGAGCAACCCCCACATGCGGGGGAGAGACGTTGAACAGCGCGCATTCCTGGCTGGACGGTACGAGCAACCCCCACATGCGGGGGAGAGACGCTTCGCCGCGGCCTTGACCTTTGCGACCACGGGAGCAACCCCCACATGCGGGGGAGAGACAGGAGAGAGACGATGCAGCAGGTCA
>Ga0210043_1001529_pt1 | contig 18452 bp, 20 predicted proteins | sample CryGeymet201501t_FD_183990 | JGI IMG/M metagenome (GOLD analysis project Ga0210043, IMG submission 183990) | Groundwater microbial communities from Crystal Geyser aquifers in Utah, USA - Crystal Geyser metaG 2015-01t (SPAdes) (version 2) | ecosystem: Environmental > Aquatic > Deep subsurface >... | reverse complement strand
AATTCCTTTTTTAATCAGCGCTATCACTATGATTTTAGTTTTATTTTTAGCCAATCTATTTTTACAAACTCGCAATGCGATTAGCCGAAAAGAAGGATTAATTTTAATATCAATTTATTTGATTTTCCTTTTTATTCAATTTATCTTATTATAAAACAATTTAAAACATCTTGGTTTAATTAATTAAACCAAGAAAAATTAATTAAATTATGGTAAGAGTCACAAAACGAGGCATCACTAAAGAATTAGAAAACAGAATTCTGGATGTTTTGCTTAAAAAAATTAAGAAAATTAAGAAAAGAAAAGAGATGGCTGGGCTTTTGGATCAACTATTAACTTTCGATGAACAGATAATGGTAAAGAAACGGTTGGCGATTGATTTTCTTCTTAAAGAAGGGAAAAAGTACAGAGATATAGAAGAAATTATAGATGTTTCCAGAAGAACCATTAGTTTTGTTAAAAAAGGGTTAAAGAAATCCCCTAAAAAAGAAAAGAAAATTTGCAAACTTACTAAAATGGATTTTAAGGAACCAAAAATACAGATTCGGAAATTTCCCGCTTATAAAGGAAGAGGAAGATGGAGTTTCCTTCACAATTTATAATCCGGTTATAGTTTAATTCGTTGAATTGAAATACTGGTTTAATTAATTAAACCAGCTGATGTTTGAAGAAATGCTTGGGGAATTTATGTTGGTCAACAAATCTACGATCGTGAAATTGTTGACTAACGATGACTAACAATTTTACTACGAATTTCTATAAAAAAGAAACGGTTTAATTAATTAAACCAAGTCGTAAAAGAAATTTTAGGCTTTGGCGATGACTAAGGCAATGATTTTTTGGGCGCCGTTTTCTTTTAAGACCTTGGCTGCCTCGCTCATCGTCGCGCCCGAGGTAAAAACATCATCTACCAGTAAAATATTTCTACCCTTGACTCGCTCGGGGTTTTCTATTTTGAAACAACCCGCCATATTCTTTATTCTTGCCTCGTTGTCTTTTAATCCAACCTGAGGCTTGTTATTTTTCACTCTTTTCAGGCCTTCAAACAATTCTGAGTCAAATTTTTTAGCCACGACCTCGGCAATTAATTTCGCCTGATTAAAACCTCGCTGGCGTTCTCTTTTAGGGTGAAGGGGAATTGGGACTACAATAAAATTTCCAATTTCCAATTTACAATTTCCAATATATTTTATTGCTAATTCTGCCAGAGTTGGAGCTAAGTTTTTAAAATATTTATATTTCAGATAATGAATTAAATTTTGTAGAACCGGGTCGTCGTAATTGCCAGCCGCGGCTAAAAAATAAGGAGAGTCATAATGGCAAATTCTTTTATTTTCGGCTAATCGGGCTCGGCAAACCGGACAAAATAAGGTATTATTAAGTTTAACTAAAGATAGGCAAGGCTGGCAGATTAATTTATCCCGCTGTTCTAAGTATCTCTGGCAGTTTAGACAAAGCGGAGGAAAAAGGATATCCAATAAAATCTCTCTAGCTTTAATTATAAGAGGAAACATAGTATAATTATTAACAATAACAATAACAATGACAATAACATGTTAATTTTTTTTAGGGGACTTCTTGGTAAAAAATCTTATCTCGGCGTTGATATCGGAACCACCTCAATTAAAATGGTGGAAATTTCAAAAGGCCGGATTCAGCCGAAACTTCAGAATTATGGAATTTTAGAAAGTTACGGCCATCTAGAACGTCTCAACGATGCCATTCAAACCAGTTCCTTAAAGCTCGCCGAACGGCAAACCGCAGAACTTTTAAAACTGCTTTTGAAAAAAATAAAAATTAAAACCTTCGACGCCATCGCTTCAATTCCGGCCTTTTCAACTTTCATTACCATCCTTGAAATACCGGAGATGTCTGAAATTGATGCGGCCAAAGCCGTTCCCTTTCAAATTCGCCAGCATATTCCTTTGCCAACTTCGGAAGTGGCGATTGAATGGCTTAAAGTAGGAAAAAAAGAAGACGAAAAAGGTTTCAGCAAACAAGAAATCCTTGTTATCTCTGTACCCAACGAACAAATTAGAAGATATCAAAATGTTTTTAAATTAGCCGGTCTAAAATTAAAAGCTTTAGAAGTAGAAACTCTGGGTCTAATTAGGGCGCTTATTGCCAATGACCCCACCCCCACTTTAATTGTTGATATCGGCGCTCGTTCCACTAATATTGCCGTGGCTGAAGGAGGTTTTCTTAAACATAATTATCAAACCGATTTTGCCGGCGGTTCTCTGACTCAAGCCATTGCCAGCGGCCTGAATATTAATATCAGAAGAGCCGAGGAATTGAAAAAACAAAGAGGTCTTTTGGCTGCCGGCGGCGAGTATGAGTTATCCACATTAACTCTTCCTTTCTTAGATGCTATAATTAATGAAGCGAAACGGGCCAAGGATAATTACGAAAAAAATCAAAAATATAAAATTGAACGAGTAATTTTGGCTGGTGGCGGCGCTAATCTGTTGGGAATTGATAAATATTTTGAAGGACAAATAAATTTACCAACAGTTATCGGCAACCCGTTTTCAAAGATAGAATATCCAGCCAAGATTGAACCATTTATTAAAGAGTTGGGTCCGGCCTTTAGCGTCGCTATTGGCTTGGGGATAAGAGAATTCGTATAAAATGCCTCAATACACAAAAACTGCCTTAGAAGAAGAATTAAAAAGGGCGGAAAAACTGCCGGTCGGCTGGCCTTGGCGGCTTTTGGTTTTTACCGCTATTGTTTTCGGAGTGATGGTTGCCGGCTATTTAGGAATGAATTTGGGATATAAACCCTATCTGAACTCACGGATAAAAAGTCTGGATGCCAAAATTACCAATTTAAGTCAAGCCATTGATGAAGAACAGCAGAAAAATTTAGTGACTCTTTACTCTCAATTGATTAATATTCAAAATTTGTTAAATTCTCACATAACCCCCTCAAAACTTTTTGATTTTTTAGAGAAAAATACTCATGGACAGATTCATTACCTTGCTTTAAATTTGTCTTTAATGGAAAAAAGTATAAAACTTGAGGGAGTAAGTCCTGATTACATTGTTTTAGCTCAACAGTTGGAATTATTTCAAGGAATTCCGGAAATAGAAAAGGTTTTTCTGGAGGACTCCCGAGCTTTAGAGGCCGGAAATATTCGGTTTTCAATCCGGTTGATATTTAAACCGGAGTTATTAAAATAATATGCTACGAAATACGAAAAGATACGAAAGTACGAAATTTTATTAAATTTTATTATTCGTATATTCGTACAAAATTCGTAATTCGTAGATGGAGCGAAGCGATTATGAAGGCTTCAACTAAAAGAATTTTTAGCATTTTAATATCGATTTTGATGCTTATCGGTTCACTTTTTGTTTACGCTTCTTTAATCAGTCCGACTTATTCCCAAATAAAAGACTTAAGAGCCGAAGTGGCTTCCCGACTCGATTTTATCGCCAAAAACGAAACTTATATTCAACAGGTTCAAAAGGTTTTAAGCGAATATCAGGATATTACCAAGACTACAGAGACGACCTCGTTAATTCTACCCCTGGAACAAGATGTGGCTTCTGGCGTTAACCAGATTGCCGGATTGTCTACGAATAATAAGTTAACAATAGAATTATTAGGCGTCCAACAGTTATCGATTAAACCGTCAAATCAGTCGAATCTTATTAAAGGATTAGGCACTTTGAGATTTAATTTTCGTCTGATGGGCAGCTATGAAAATTTTAAATCTTTTCTTCGGGCCTTGGAAACCAATATAACTCTGATGGATTTAATGAATTTAAAGATAGAGTCAGCCCCAAAACCGAAATCAGGCGTAACTAATTTTTACTATACAATGATTGTAGATACATATTATCAAGCCCCGTAACTCAACTAGTTGAGTTATGCGGGGCAAGCAGAATAACATGGCAATAATTATTGAGGAAGAAAAGAGAAAAATTAACTGGTTCGCCTTGGCTGTAATTATTTTAATCATTGCGACAATTATCACTGCCACTTATTATTTATTTTTTGCTCCCACCCCCTTGATTGAGCGAGTAGCGCCAGCCCGTTTACAATCGCTTCAGGAGCTTTCCCATATAAGATTGCAGCCAGAAGCAATTATCAATAATCCTAACTTCCAAATTCTTAAACAATACGTTAATCCGATTGAAATCGGGCCGGTTGGAAATACCGATCCGTTTGTTAAATAAATGTAAAAATCAAAATGTAAAATTTGTTGTCATTGCGAGCCTTAGCGAAGCAATCTTGTTTATGAGATCCCTTCGCTTCGCTCGGGATGACGCTACGCGTCATTTTAACATTTTACATTGTCATTTTTCATTTTGAGATTTACATTTTAAATTTTTAATGTGGAAAACAAAACCTTCCTTCAGGAATTAATAAAAGAAGGTCTTTTAAGCGAAGAATTAGCAAAAAAAATCCTCCAGGAATCTTCTTTGGTTGGAAAAAACGCCGAAGAACTGATTTATGAGCGCCGGTTGGCGGACGAGGAAACAGTGGCTAAAATCAAAAGCAGGCTTTTAAACGTTCCCTACAAGAAAATAAAAGTTGAAGAAATCAAAGATGAACTGTTAAAACTTATTCCAGAAGAAACCGTTCGCAACTATAAAGTAATCCCCATTAGTAAAGCCGCTGATCTGTTGGTGGTGGGAATGCTTTATCCCGACGATTCCAAGGCCCAGGAAGCAATAAAGTTTATTGCCAAGCAATCGCGGGTTAATCTCGGAGTTTATTTAATTACCAAGTCCGATTGGGAAACCGTGCTCAGGCGTTATTCTCCTTATAAAAGCGAGGTTGAAGCGGCCATTAAATCTCTCAGCCTTCAGCCGGGCAAAGGACTGGCCGCTTATCAGAAAATTATCCAGTTAGAAGAGGGGGTAGCAGTTTCCGAAGAAGCCCCGATTATTAAAATTGTGGCTTCAACTTTAAAAGAGGCTGTCTGGCAGAAGGCTTCCGATATCCATATTGAACCTCAAAGAGACCGACTGCGGATTAGATTTCGGCTTGACGGCCTGCTTCAGGAAGTTTCTTCTTTGCCGATTGAATTGCATCAGCCGATAATCTCGCGGGTAAAAGTTCTTTCAAATTTAAAAATTGACGAAACCAGAATTCCTCAGGACGGCCGTTTCAGGACCATTCTCTTTGGTCGGGACATTGACTACCGGGTGGCTACTTTTCCCACGCCAGTCGGCGAAAAAGTGGCGATTAGAGTTTTAGATCCGACGGTCGGCCTGAAAGGACTGGAAGAATTGGGACTGGTCGGCCGCAATTATGAAGTAATCAGGGAAGGTATTGAGGAACCTTACGGAATGATTCTTATTACCGGACCAACCGGCTCAGGAAAAACCACTACTCTTTACGCCTTAATGCAGATTCTCAATAAAGAAGGAGTTAATATTGTCAGCTTGGAAGACCCGGTGGAATATTTTATTGATGGACTGAATCAGTCCCAGGTTCGGCCGGAAATCGGTTATGATTTTGCTTCTGGCTTGCGGCAAATTCTCCGCCAGGACCCGGATATCATTATGGTCGGAGAAATTCGTGACAATGAAACCGCCGGCTTGGCGATTCACGCCGCTTTAACAGGCCACATTGTTCTTTCCACTCTTCATACCAATAATGCCTTAGGCGTGATTCCCCGCTTAATTAATATGGGAGTGGAACCATTTTTACTGCCAGCTTCTTTAAATCTAATGTTAGCTCAGCGGTTAGTGCCCCGGCTTTGTCAGGAATGCAAAAAACTCGAGAAAGCCCCGGAAAAAATCCAGGAAATTATCAAAAAAGAAATTGAAAAATTGCCCGAAAAAATGATTGGAAATTGGAAATTAGAAATTGGAAATTTCAAAGTTTACCACTCTCCTGGTTGTCCGGCCTGCAAAAACAAGGGAGTCAGCGGCAGAATTGCTTTCTTTGAAATTTTGAAGAAGACTCCGGAACTTGAAGAAATTATTAATACCAGCCCGACTGAACATCGAATTCTGGAGGAGGCCAGACACCAGGGAATGATTAGTTTGCGTCAAGACGGTATCTTAAAAGCTCTTGAAGGACTGGTTTCAATTGAAACGGTATTGAGGGAAACAATGGAAGTATGATATAATTAAGTTATGGACTATAAACAAAAACTTAATGATTTACTCCTAACCACGGCTCGGCAGAATGCCTCGGATTTGCATTTGGCGGTTGGCCGGCACCCGACTTTAAGAATAGACGGTGTTTTAATTCCCCTTCAAAAAGAGCCGATTTTAATTCCGGAAATGGCGGAAAATTTAATATTTAATCTTCTCACCCCGGAACAAAAAGAGAAGTTTTTAAAAGAAAAAGAAATTGACCTTTCTTACAGCTTTGAAGATAAAGCCAGATTTCGGGTCAATATTTTTTATCAACGGGGCTATACTGCCGCGGCTCTGCGGCTTATTCCGGCTCAGATTAGAACTATCGAAGAATTGAATTTGCCGCCCATTCTTCATGACTTTACCCGGCTTTCTCAGGGTTTTGTTTTAGTGGTTGGTCCGGCCGGTCACGGAAAATCGACCACCTTAGCAGCGCTTTTAGATGAAATCAATCATACCCGAACAGACCATATTATTACTATTGAAGACCCGGTTGAGTATATCTTTACTCAGGACAAATGCATCGTCTCCCAGAGAGAGGTGAAGACCGATACCTTGGATTTCCATAAGGGTTTGCGCTCGCTTCTGCGCCAGGACCCGGACGTCATTATGATTGGAGAAATGCGCGATACCGAATCAATTGCCACGGCCATGACCGCGGCCGAAACCGGCCATTTGGTTTTTTCTACGCTTCATACTAATTCCGCCTCCCAGACCGTTGATAGGATAATTGACAGTTTTCCGGCTGAGCAGCAAGGTCAAATTTCTTCGCAGTTAGCCGCCACTTTAGTGGGGATTGTCTCGGAACGTTTAATTCCGCGAATTGAGGGTGGTCGGATACCAGCTTGCGAGATAATGATTACTAATCCGGCTATCCGCAATCTCACTAGGGAAAAAAAGGCTTATCAAATTGATTTGGTTATTGAAACCTCGGTCCAGGAAGGAATGCTCACTCTTAATCGGTCTTTGGCGGAATTAGTAAGAAAGAAAGAAATTTCCTTGGAAAATGCGGAATTGTATTCATTGAACCCAAGCGAGTTGAGGATACTACTTGAGAGAAGTTAAATTCTAAACTCTAAACCCTAAACTCTAAACAAATCCCAATGACCAAAATCCAAAACACGAGTTTAAAACATTTGAATTTAGAATTTTGAATTTGTTTAGGATTTAGAAATTAGGATTTAGGATTTGAAATTTCATTTATGAAATTCAAGTACAACGCCAGAACTCAAGAAGGCGAGTTGCAAACCGGTTTTATTGAGGCGGCTAATCGGGAAGCAGCGGCCAATATTTTAACCGGCCACAATCTTTTTATTTTAAGCTTGGAAGGGGCTGAAAGACGCCATTGGTACAATAGGATTTTAGGTTTTTTTAATAGGGTAAAAATTACTGATTTGATGATTTTTACCCGCCAATTTGCGACTTTAATGGAATCAAAAATGCCATTAGGAAACAGTCTTCGGGGGCTTTATCAGCAGACAAAAAACCCTATTTTAAAAGAAGCCATATTTGAAATTTCTTCTGATGTCGATGCTGGACTTTCCTTATCCCAGGCGATAGAGCGTCGGGGAAGAATCTTTTCCGAATTTTATATTAGTATGATCCGCAGCGCCGAGATTACCGGCCGCCTGGAAGAAGCCATGAGTTTCTTGGCTGATTATCTGGATAAAGAGTCAATGTGGCATTCGCGAATCCGCAACGCCTTAATTTATCCGATTATCGTAGTAATTTTATTTTTAGTGGTTGCCGGCATAATGCTAACTACGGTTTTCCCCCAAATTGAGCCGGTTTTTAGAGAGACCGGCGTTAGTTTGCCGTTTATCACCCAAATTTTTCTGGCTGGCGGCAATCTTTTACTTCACTGGTGGTGGGCAGTTCTTCTGATATTAATTCTTTTAACCTTTTTGTTAATAGATTACTTTCAAAGCAGTGAAGGCAGGGCGGTGTTCAACGAATTGATAATTAAGGTGCCGGTTTTTGGAAATTTATTTAAAAAAATTTATGTGGCTCGTTTTACGGAATCAACAAGCGTGCTGATAAGGGGCGGCATTCCGATAACTCAGGCCATTGAAATTTCCGGTCATGCTATCGGAAATATTGTTTATCGCGATATTTTACACGAGGTTGCCGAAAAAGTAAGAGCCGGAGAACTATTTTCCACTCTTCTATCCCAAAATGAATATTATTTTCCGGCCTTAGTGGGACAGATGGTGGCCATCGGCGAAGGGACCGGCCGGCTGGATGAGACTCTTTCAAGAATTTCCGCGTTCTATACCCGGGAAGTCAATAATCTGCTGGCTAATTTAGTGGAATTGATTCAACCCATTTTGATAGCTGTTATCGGCATTTTTGTAGGACTGCTGTTTGCTTCAATTTTGATTCCGATATATAATTTAGCTCAAGCATTCTAAAAGGTCGAATACATTACGAGAATATAGAATATAGAATTTAGAATATAGGGGTTATTAATAAATTTCCTAAATCCTAAATCCTAAATCCTAAATCCTGTGAAAAAACAAGGTTTTACATTGATTGAAATTTTAATCGTGGTGGCGATTATCGGGCTTTTGGCTTCGATAGTTTTGGTTGGTTTGGGGTCTTTTAGGACCCGCGGCCGGGACGCCCGCAGAATCGCTGACTTACGCGAAACTCAAAATGCTTTGGAACTTTACTATACTAAGTTTCAAAAATATACCCCTCTTGGGGGAGGAGACAGCTGGACTAGTTTAACAAACAGTTTGGTTAATGCCGGCATCGGCATCTCCAGTATTTCTAATGACCCGCTCTATCCGGACAAAACATATAGATACGGTGTTAGTGGAGACGGTCAAAATTACGTTTTGGCTGCTACTTTAGAAGATGCCAGCAATCCGGGCCTTAAAGACGACCCTGACAGCACTCTTTATAATATTGATTGCGCTGACCCGGTTTATTGCGTCCAGTTTTAATTAAGTAGAAGCGGATTAACGCTGATTATGAGTTATTTTTTGTATCTTGTCTTATTTATTCTTGGTTTGGCAGTGGGTAGTTTTATTAATGTAATTTCCCTCCGTTATCAGCCAGGCCAAAGGCTTTTAGACAAAAAAATTATCGGCGGCCGTTCCAGGTGCCCGATTTGTCATAAAAATTTAGTTTGGTACGAATTGATACCGGTTCTAAATTTTTTTTGGCAAAAAGGAAAATGCCGACACTGCGGACACCAACTTTCGTTTCAATATCCCTTGGTGGAAATTCTCAGCGGACTGATTTTTGTAAGTATTCCTTGGTATCTTATCAATTTTTATCAAGTTATTCAGCTTATTCTCCGCGGAGAACAAGTGATTTGGTATTATTGGCTGACTTTAATTTGGGTGTTAATTTTTTTATTATTTCTTTTGCTTTCAATTATAGACCTCCGTCACTCAATAATTCCCAATTCCATAAATTCAAGCTTAGCAATCTTGGGATTAATTTTAATCATTTTTAATGGTTATTACGACAAATTTGACGCTTTAAGTGGTTCTTTTTTGAGATACTACGCCGCCATTTTCGGTTTAAGAGAAAATATCTGGCTTAATCATCTATTTGCCGCCTTATTAGGAATGGCTATCTTCGGCTTAATTATTTTTTTAAGTAGGGGCGGGGCGATGGGTTTAGGCGACCTCAAACTTGTCGGTGCCTTGGGCCTAATCTTTGGCTGGCCGGATATTCTAATGGTTCTGCTGTTGGCCTTCATCATTGGCGCTTTGGTAAGTATTTTTTTTATGATTGCCAAAAAGAAAAAAATGAAAGACATGATTCCTTTTGGACCGTTCTTGGTAATTGGTGCTTCTTTAACTTTCTTTTTTGGTTATCAAATTATTAATGGCTACTTTAGACTATTTGGATTATGAAAAAGATCCGCGTTAATCCACTTCTACAACAAAAAGATCCGCGTCAATCCGCTTCTACAAAAGCTTTTACTACTATCGAAATATTGGTAATTATCGGCATTCTTTCCTTGCTTTCGGCTACCTTAATTCTTTACAGTCGGACTGGCGAACGTCAAATAAATCTCTTTAAAGAACAAGCCAAAATTACAGAAATTATCTCTCGGGCCAAATCTTTAAGTATTGCTACTTATGGCAAACCTGGCGTCCCTTGTGGCTATGGCGTTCATTTTGAAGCGCCGAGTGCTTTTCTTATTTTTAAAGATTTAGCGGCTGATTGCAAGGATTCAGACCAGAAATATTCCGGAGCGGCTGAAATATATGAATCTTTTCAACTGGATTCAACAATAATATTTGACAGCTTAAGTTTATCCGATATTATTTTTATTCCGCCTGACCCGACGGTTATTATTACTCCGCCTCAAGATGAGGCGACGATCATTATTAAGACCATTGACGGAAGTAAATCAATAATAATTAAAGTAACCAATGCCGGACAAATTAGCACATGACAAGATTCAAAATAAACCCTCCGGGGATTTGCCAATGGCAAAAATAAAATTTAAAATTGATAAAGGCCAACTTTTAATTGAGTCAATGATCGGCATTAGCATTGCAGTGGTCGGGCTTTTGGGAATTCTCGGGCTTCTTTCCCGGTCAACCAGTCTTAATCGAGTAGTCAGTAATCAATTTATTGGCAATTATTTGGCGGGCGAGGGTATTGAGATAGTGAAAAATTTAATTGATGCCAATATCATCCAGTATAAACCGTGGAACGAAGGATTTCAAACCGCTAGTTTTGAAGCTGATTATCTAAGCCTGAATTTAGCGCCTAACCAGAACAGACCGCTTTTATTCGACGCAGCTAATAATATTTACAGTTATCAAAGCGGTACCCCGACTTCTTTTACGAGAACTATCAATATTGAGCTTATCGGGTCCGAAGAAATAAAAGTTAATTCAATTGTTAAATGGACTACTCGGGGCGGCGGTCAATTTGAAGTTAATTTAGAAGACCACTTTTTAAACTGGCGACCATGAAAAAAATTCCCAATTCCCAATTCCCAATTTCCAATTCACGAGGATTTACCATCGTAGAATTATTAGTCGCTATGGGCTTGTTTGTAGTTTTAATAGGAATTGCCACTGGCGGTTTTATCAGAGCGCTGAGAACCCAGAGGCTAATTGTGGCGTTAATGGCGGCTAATGATAATGCTAATTTGACATTAGAACAGATTGCCCGAGAGATAAGAACCGGCTATAATTTCAGTAAAATTTCTGATACGGAATTGCAGTTCGTAAACGCTAACAATATTGTAGTTTTTTATCGTCTCAACGAAGGAGCTATTGAACGGGGAACAGAAGACGTTTTTCTCCAAAGGACTTACAGAAAAATCACCGCTGATAATGTAAAAATAATCGGTTTTAAGATTAACCTTTTGGGGAATAACCCCGGCGACGGCTATCCAGCCCGAATCACCATAAGTTTATCAGTAGGCATTACTAATAAATATTTTGAGAATGTCTCAACAAACGTCCAGACAACCATTAGTTCAAGAGTATTAGATACATAATGAGAATTTCCAATTTCCAATTTCCAATTTCCAATTATTGTAGGGGGCAGGTGATGTTGCTTACCGTTCTAATTTTGGGAGGCAGTATTTTGGGGGCTTCGACAATTGCCGGCTATTTGATGCTTTTAAAAATAAGAGGCGCTTCAGATATTACGAATTCCACTAAAGCCATTTTTGCCGCCGATACCGGTATTGAATGGGAATTATATAAACAGTTTAAAGATTCCGGTTATCCCAAGCCCTCCTTATCTAACAACACTAATTTTACCAGCTCTAACGATACTCAACTGATTAAGTCCATCGGTCAATCATCCAATAATTTTCGAGCTTTTGAACTGGAAATTAGCGGAGCAACAACAACATTGCCGTAAAGGTCGAAATTTATTAAATATTGTTTTTATGATTAAAAATCCTTCTCTAATTAAAGACTGGCTGCTGATTATTATTGGAATACTTTTAGTTGTTTTCGCTTTTACCGATGTTCCAGAAAAAATTGATATTTATCTAACCTTAATTATCGGAATTTTGGTTGGCATTATAGGTATTTGGGGATTAATTCCCAAGAAAACTCAACCCAGTCCTCCCACCTTTTAAACCGGTACAAAACAGGCATGACCGATATAAAACTCTCTAAATTGGCTGAGGTTTTTACTCATCTGGAGAAAACATCCTCAAGTTTGGCGATGATTGACATTCTGGCTGATTTTTTTTTAAAAATTTCTCCCCAGGAGGCAAAAATCTCCGCTTATTTATTGCGAGGAGAACTTACTCCCTCTTATGAAGGATTGGAAATCGGACTGGCCGACAAAATGGTAATGCGGGCAATTAGCCGTTCGGAGAATATTGATGTTGAAAAAGTAGAATCTTTATTTAAAAAAACAGGCGATCTTGGTTTAGTAATTGAAGAACTCAGAGAAAATAAAAGAGGGGGAGAGTTGACTATTAAAAAGGCCTTTGAAAACTTAATTGAAATTGCTAAAACCACCGGTGAAGGTTCACAGGAGAAAAAAATTGACCTTTTGGTCAATTTACTATCTAAAACTTCTGGCCAGGAAGCCAAATATATTATTCGGACGATTTTAAGAACTTTGCGATTAGGAGTCGGCGAGATGACTTTTCTTTATGGCCTTTCTAAAGCGTTTGGCGATGGCAAAAAACAAAAAGAAATTCTAGAATACGCTTTTAATGTTTTATCGGACTTAGGCGAAGTGGCGTACGCGGTTTCGAAATTGGGAATTAAAAAAATTGCCGAAATTAAACCGAAAATCGGAGTACCGATTCGGATGATGTTAGCTAACAGAATTCAAGAATTAGAAGAAATAAAAAAACACGTTTCCGGCAGCGTTTCAGTGGAAGACAAATACGACGGCGAAAGAATTCAGGCGCATATTAGAAAAAATGGCGAGATTGCTCTTTTTTCCCGGCGCCAGGAAAAAATTACCCATCAATATCCTGATATTATTAAAGGATTAAAAATGGCCTTTCATGGCCAAGAGGCGATTGTTGAGGGCGAAGTAGTTTCCCTTGACGAAAAGAAAGACAAAATATTGCCATTTCAGATTTTAATGTCTCGACGGAGAAAGCACGGAATAGAAGAGTACCTAAAAAAAATCCCGGTTCGTTATTTTTTGTTTGATTTACTTTATTTGGACGGGAAAAATTATTTAAGACAACCGCTGGAAAAGAGAAGGCTGGCCTTGGAACGTTTTTTTAAAAAAACCGGACCGATTGATTTTGGAAAATATACGATTACTGATGACTTATCAGAAATTGAAGCTTATTTTAGCGATTCAATAAAAAGAGGAAACGAAGGCGTAATGATTAAAGATTATTCCGGTATTTATCAGGCTGGCACCCGGGGCTGGCTCTGGATTAAATTTAAAAAAGAATATAAAAAGGAATTGGCTGATACCTTTGATTTGGTGGTGGTTGGCGGTCTTTACGGCGCTGGCCGAAGAGCAAAAACTTATGGTTCACTTTTAGCAGCCTCTTATGACCCGAAAACCAATAAATATTATTCTTTTACCAAAGTGGGCACTGGTTTTACTGATGAGACTTTGGCGCAATTGCCGAAAATGCTTAATAGATATAAGTTGGATGAGAAGCATAAATTAGTGGAGACCAATATGGATGTTAATGTCTGGTTTGAGCCAAAAGTTGTGATGGAGGTTTCCGGAGCGGAAATCACTGTCAGCCCGGTTCATATGGTTGCTAAAGATAAAATTAAGCGTGGCGGCTTGGCTTTGAGATTTCCCAAATTTTTAAGATGGCGGGAAAAAACACCAGAGGACACCACTACTATCAAAGAAATCTACGACCTTTATAAAGCCATGAAGAAAAAGTGAAATGTTTGAAAAGTCAAAAGCATTTAATTTAGTAATTTCTCAAGTCAGAGACCGGAAAAAACTTTATTTTGGAATTATGGCGGCGCTTATCTTCGCCGGTATTACCGCCGCTATTCCTTATATTTACGGCCGGTTGGTTGATATTGCCATTGCGCCTAATTCCCAAGTGAAAATAATTATGGGGTTTATTTTTTTATGGCTGATTTTATCGCTTTTGGCTGATGCTTTGAATCGTTTAAGCAGCCGTTATGCCTATGAAATTGCCACTGATGTCAGCAATAATTTAATCGTAGATTTATTTCACCATCTTTTAAGTCTGCCCTTGAAATTTCACAAAGAAAAGAAAATGGGCAAGGTAATGCGAAGAGCCGAACGAGGCATTGATGACATTTCTAATTTAATAGAGAGAACGGTTTTTTCGTTTTTACCGTCAATAATTTCTCTAATTGCCGCCTTAATTATTCTTTCATTTGTGGAATGGCGATTAAGTTTAATTTTAATATTCGCCAGCCTCGGTTATATTTTAGTGACCCTCGCTTACACTAAAGAAATCATCAAAAAGCAAAAAATAGTGCACCGGGGTTGGGAAAAGGCGTATGGTGATCTCTGGGACTCGGTGTTAAATGTTCAGGCGGTGAAATCAGCGGCCGCCGAGCAATTTGAGCGAAAAAGAAATGTTAAGAATTTTAATTTTGCCGGCAAAATTTATAAAAATTGGCTTTTTATTTGGCAAAAAATGAATCTTTGGCAGAGAGTTATTTTTACAATAAGTTTTATAGCGGTTTTTGGGACCGGCGTGATGATGTTGAGGTCAGGCATGTTAACTCCCGGCAAATTAGTGATGTTTGTCGGCTATAGCGCTCTTTTAACTTCGCCTTTAGCTCAATTAGCTGACCAGTATCGAATGGCAAAAACCGCTATTACCGCTTTTAGGCGGGCGATTAAATACTATGATATTGTTCCGGAAAAAGATATGGCTTATGCCAAAGAAATAAAAGAAATTAAAGGCAGAATAACTTTTAAAAATGTGAGTTTTGGTTATAAAAAAGACCAATTAATTCTTAAAAATATTTCTTTTGAAGTTCAAGCCGGAGAGACGGTGGCGATTGTCGGCAAAAGCGGAGTAGGCAAGACCACTTTAACCGACCTTATCGCTAGATATTATTTTCCCCTAAAAGGACAAATTTTTATTGATGATGTTGATATAAAAAAGACAAAACTGAAATCTTTAAGAGAGCAGATGGCTTTAGTTCCTCAGGAAGTTTTGCTTTTTAACGACACGATTAAAAATAACATTCGCTACGACAAAATTGGCGCTTCGGATGAAGAGATTGTGGCCGCGGCTAAAGCGGCCAATGCCGAGGAATTTATTAATGCCTTCCCTAAAAAATATAATCAACTGGTGGGCGAAAGGGGAATAAAGCTTTCCGCCGGCCAAAAACAACGCATCGCCATTAGCCGGGCAATCTTAAGAGACCCTAAAATTTTGATTTTAGATGAAGCTACCTCGGCTTTGGATTCGGTTTCGGAAAAGTTGGTTCAGGAGGCCTTGAGAAAACTTATTTCCGGCCGGACCACTTTTATCATTGCCCACCGTTTGAGCACTATTCAGCATGCTGATAAAATTATTGTTTTGGAAAAAGGAAAAATCGCCGAAATGGGAAACCACAATAAACTGATGAAAAATCCCGAAGGCATCTATCGGAATTTCTGGGAATTGCAGACCGCCATAGGAAAAATTGAATAAAAACCTTAAAAATGCTAAAAATATATCTAAGATGCCAATGCCGATTAACAAAAAAACTTTAGAATATTTGGCGGAATTGAGCCGGATTGAATTAGAGGAAAAAAGCGAAGAGAAATTACTCAACGACCTCCAGAAAATTCTGGAGCATTTTGAGGAATTGAAGGAAGTTGATATTGAAAACATTGAGCCGATGGCTGGCGGGACCATAGAGAAAAATGTCTTTCGGGAAGACAAAGAAAATCCGAAATCCGAAGTTCAAACTTCAAAGTTAACGAACGCGTTTCCCGACGAGGAAAAAGGATACTTAAAGGTGCCGCCTATATTTGAGTAAAAAAATAATGGATTTATCCAATTTAACTATTAAAAAATTTCACGAGGGGCTATTAAATAAGCAATTTTCCGCTTTTGAAATTACGAAGGTCTTTTTTGACTATATTAAGGAAAAAGATTCCCAAATTAACGCTTATTTGCATTTAACCAAAGATTCGGCCCTGAGCCAAGCCGAACAGGTTGATGTTGATTTAGCCAAAGGGAAAGAATTAGGAATTTTAGCCGGTGCGCCTTTAGCAATAAAAGACAATATTTTAATTGAAGGAATGCCTGCGACCGCTGCCTCAAAAATCCTGGAAAATTATACAGCCAGTTACGACGCCACAGTGATTAAAAAATTAAAAGAAGCTGGTGCGGTTTTTTTGGGTAAAACTAATTTAGACGAATTTGCCATGGGTTCTTCTACGGAAAATTCTGCTTTTCAAATAACCCGGAATCCTTATGATTTAGAGCGGGTGCCGGGCGGCTCGTCCGGCGGCTCAGCCGCAACCGTGGCTTCTGATATGTGCGTTGCCGCTCTGGGTTCTGACACCGGCGGTTCTATCAGGCAGCCGGCCGGTTTTTGCGGAGTTGTGGGATTAAAGCCAACTTACGGTGCGGTTTCCCGATACGGTTTAATTGCGATGGCTTCCAGTTTGGACCAGATCGGGCCGATTGCCAAAACCGTTGAAGATGCGGCAATACTTTTTAACGCCATAAAAGGAAAATATCCATTGGATGCGACAAGCGTGAATTATGGATCAGGAATCAGGAATTATGGATTAGAGGATATTAGAAAATTGAAAATCGGATTGCCGAAAGAATATTTTGCTCCGACGTTTCAGTCGGAGCCCCGACCCGAAGGCGTCGGGGTAGAGGGCTTAGATAAAAATATTGCCTCGGCTATAGAGGAAGCAATCAAAAATCTAAAATCTCTAAAAATAGAATTCAAGGAAATAAGTTTGCCTCATACAAAGTACGCTTTATCCTGCTATTACATCATTATGCCGGCTGAAGTCAGCGCTAATTTGGCGCGATTTGATGGTATCAGATACGCAAGAATTTCCAATTTCCAATTTCCAATTTCCAATTTGAGAGACATCTATTTCAAGCAACGAGGAAATGGTTTTGGCGAGGAAGCAAAACGAAGAATTATTTTAGGAACTTTTGTTTTGTCAGCCGGCTATTACGACGCTTATTATGCTAATGCCCAAAAAGTCAGAAGATTGGTTAAAGAAGATTTTGATAAAGCCTTTAACGAGGTTGATGTAATTTTAACGCCAGTTTCTCCCACGCCGGCTTTTAAAATCGGCGAAAAAACTGATGACCCCTTGTCAATGTATTTATCAGATATTTTTACTATTCCGGTAAACTTGGCAGGATTGCCGGCCATTTCTATCCCAGTCAAAAGTCAAAAGTCAAAAGTCAATGGTCAATTGCCAGTGGGCTTTCAACTAATCGGCAAGCCATTTCATGAGGCTGATATTTTGGGAATAGGGCAATACTATGAGAAAATTTCTAATTTCTAATTTCTAAATATATGATTGCTGATTTTATAAATTTTTTTGCCGAGAATTTATTAGCCATCCAGCTTATTTCGCTCTTTACTTCCACCATCCTTCTTGGGTTTACTATTTATTTCCTTGTTAAAATTAATCTAATTGGCGAGGGAGTTGAGCATTATCTTGGAGTTCTTGCCGGCGCTGATATCTCTAAGCGCCGGACTCTTAGGGCTTGGAAACAAATTCAAAAAAGACTAAAAACAAAAAAAGAAAGCCAGTTAAAATTGGCTGTTTTTGAGGCGGACCAAATCTTAAATGAAATATTAAGAATGGCCGGCTATCAGGGGAAAAACCCGGACGAGCGTCTGTCTCAAATTACGCCGGTTGAACTCTCAAATATTGAAGAAATTAAACAAGCCCATAAATTAAGAAATCGGATTACTTCAGAACCGGATTTTATTATTACTCCTAACGAAGCCGGAATAATTATTGATATTTACAAAAGAGCTTTTCAGGAGTTAAATTTGATTGAGTGATATTTTTTCTTGCCAGCGCGCAGCAAAATTTCTCCTTTTTTTAAATCACTTTCGGTTATTAAAAGATTGGGATTAGCCAATCTTTTTTCATTTAAATAAGCGCCGCCCTGAATAATTAATCGCCGGGCTTCGGAAACCGATTTAACCAAGCCGGCCATATTAAACAATTTGGAAATCAAAATTCCTCTTTTTAATGCGTTTTTATTTATAAAAGTCGTGGGAATTAAATGCGCTTTGCCTTTCTCTTTTCCGAAAAGAGCGCGAGAAGCACTTCTGGCCTTTTCAGCCGCTTCTTCGCCGTGAAGAATTTTGGTGGCTTCATAAGCCAGAATTTCTTTAGCTTTTCTGATTTGAGCGCCTTTTAATCGCGTCAGTTTTTTTATTTGCTCCGCTGATAGAAAAGTAAAAATCAAAAGGAATTTTTTA
>Ga0210043_1001525_pt1 | contig 18522 bp, 18 predicted proteins | sample CryGeymet201501t_FD_183990 | JGI IMG/M metagenome (GOLD analysis project Ga0210043, IMG submission 183990) | Groundwater microbial communities from Crystal Geyser aquifers in Utah, USA - Crystal Geyser metaG 2015-01t (SPAdes) (version 2) | ecosystem: Environmental > Aquatic > Deep subsurface >... | reverse complement strand
TCATTCTTAGCATTTCCGGCGGAATCGCTTTGCTCTTGGTTATCTTTTCGGGGTACAGAATGGTAATGTCCCGTGGCAATCCCGAAAAAATCCAGGAAGCACGGGATAGGCTTACTTCGGCAATTGTAGGACTCTTGTTTATTATTTTCTCACTTGTTATATTACAAATAATAGGAGTTGATATTTTGCATATTCCTCAATTTAAGTAATGATGAAAACGCTTGCACTTACGATAAAAAATAATGGTCAGGATTGGATCATTACTCCCCCAAAAGGAGTACCGGGCGGAGAACCGGGAATGGGAGAAAAAATTATTGGAGCCGGAATAAGCATTCTCCTGGTTGCAGCCGTCCTTCTTGCCCTAATTTTTTTAATTTGGGGAGGGCTTGATTACATAACCTCCGAGGGCAAAAAAGATAAAATTGAAAGAGCAAAAAGAAAACTTACTTTTGCGGTTTTAGGGCTTGTGATCGTATTCGTTGCATTTTTTATTGTAACTTTTGTCGGAAATATTTTTGGCACCAATCTGTTGGGCACAAGATAATACTTGACAAGGTCTAAAAAACATCGTACGATTATTTCAGATGAAGAACAAACTAATTATTTTAGCCACAGGAATTCCCTATCTAATACTTGCTCCATCGGCTTTTGCTATTGACGTATGTCCCGATGCTGAACCTGGTAAAACACTTTGTGCTTGGAATAGCGATAAATTGGGAAATATTGTTGGAGGAATTCTTAATGCCGTATTCATAATTGCCATTGTTGCTGCTCTTGGTTATTTAGTTTACGGGGGGGTTAAGTGGATTATTTCCGAAGGAGACAAATCCAAAGTCCAAGAAGCTAGAAGTCACATTGTTGCGGCCGTTATCGGTTTGGTAGTCGTCTTCTTATCTTACTTTATAATTACCTTGCTCCTGCAAATCTTTGGCTTGGGAAATATTCAAGATCTTAAAATTACTCCAATTCAACAGTAAGACCAACTTCTTGACTTGATTATTCAATTCCGTTAATCTTTAAATAATGCTTTATTTCTTAAATTCGTTAATTGCAAAAGTTCTTGTTGATCCACCGGGCAACGATTATATGGGGTGGGATAAGTGCTTAGCCGAAGGCACCGATGTCGCAACTTTGCAATGTATTCCAATTGTTTTAAAAAACGTAGTAAACGCAGCTCTTATTTTTTCGGGCTCAATTGCCCTAATTTTAGTAATTTTATCCGGAATTAAATTTATAACTTCAAAAGGCGACCAAAAACAAGTAGACACGGCAAAAAGAACTCTTACCTATGCAATTTTAGGATTAATTATAATTTTACTTTCCTTTTTCATAATCCAGTTTGTAAGCTTTGTTACCGGAGTACAATGTATAAACGCGTTTGGGTTTGATAACTGCAAGTAAATTCCCTACCCCTTATATTTTACCAAGGATATCAATATAAAACACATGTTTTGCTTCTTTTAAAAAAAATTATCAGTAGTTTTCACAGCCAGCCTCAATTTTAATATTTTTTGACACACTTTGATTGTCTTGAAATAGAATTTTTCACGTAATAAGCTAGTATAATCAGTTACTAGTTATTAGATACTAGTTGCGAACTTTTATGCTAATTATTAAATCCTATAAAGAACTCATTGTTTGGCAAAAAGGAATGAAGCTAGTAAAAGAAATCTTTCTTTTAACTGAAAATTTTCCCAAGACAGAAGCCTTTGGTATTACGTCTCAAATGAGAAGAGCTGCCGTTGCGATTCCATCAAATATCGCAGAGGGTTTCGGAAGAAGATCTTTTAAATCGTCTATCCAATTCTATTCATTTGCCTATGGTTCTGCTTTGGAGCTTGAAACACAGCTTATTATTTCAAAAGAATTAACCATGGCAGGGGAAGCATTGTTTAAACCGAGCGAGAGCCTCTTGCTGGAAGTTTCTAAAATGCTAAATGTGATGATAGGAAAAATGAAAAAATTAACAAAGGAGGATACTAGCAAGCTAGTAACTAATCTAACTAGTATCTAGTAACTAGATTATGGAAAATCATCCTATTCCACAAGATATTACAGGTTTTCAATTTAAATTAATCGGCAATATGACAGTCCGCCAATTTGCTTATCTGGCTGTTGGAATTGTGTTGGCTTGGATTTCTTATGCAATCCCTGTTGGGTTTTTATTCAAGCTTCCTTTTATTTTGTTTTTCGGTCTTTCCGGAGTAGCTCTTGCTTTTTTACCTATCGAAGGACGTCCTCTGGATCTAATGATCAGTAATCTTGCTAAAGCGCTTTTAAATCCGACTCAATTTGTTTACCATAAAACGGGCGGACAATTTTATTCACCGCCTCCAAGCCATGTTCCTCAATCATCCGATCAGCCAAGACAATCAGCGTCTTCTTTGTCAGGAGATGCTTTAAAAAACTTCTTAGATGCGCTTCCTAAAAGATCAAAAAATAAGTTGGACGAAAAAGAGATGGTTTTTTTTCAGTCTTTGGTAAACATGGGGAATACTACTCAGGCAATACCTACCACCATTCCTAATACTCCTGTCCCACACATTTTTGCAGGAACCCCTATTAATTTGCCAAAAGTTACATCTTTAAAAGAAGAGATAGAAGAAAAACCATCTCCTATTCCTCTTGAATACCAAGCTCTACAACCGGCACCAAATGCCGATTTATTGCAGAAAGAATTAGAACAAGCAAAACAACTTGAAGCATCTCAGGATACGGGAAGCATTTCATATCAACAAGCTCACCAAAAAGTTTTGGAATTGGAAGCGCTTCTAAGCCAAACCGTTTCCGAAAAACAAAAACTGGAAAGTGATATCTTGGAACTTCGCAAAAAACTTGAAGCTCAGGGAAAAACTATTTATACCCCTTCTGTTGCAATTCCTGAGAAAGAGACAACTAGAAATGTTAGAAGTATTCCTAAAGGCATGGGTAAAAGCATTGGCATTCCAAACGCGCCGGAATATCCTAATTTGGTTACCGGAATTATTAAAGACCCACGTGGGAATCCTCTACCAAACATTTTGGTCGAGGTAAAAGATGCCGAGAATAATCCGGTCAGAGCTTTTAAAACCAATGCTTTAGGGCAATTTGCTTCGGCAACACCTTTAAGTAACGGCTCTTACACAATTGAGTTTGACGACACTGGCAACCAAAATAAATTTGATACTATTGCTTTTACCGCAACCGGAGAGATAATTTTACCGATTGAAGTAATATCGGGAGACACCAGAGAAGAATTAAGGAGGTCTCTTTTTAACTAAATGAGCAAAGCTGCCCAAAAAATTCATGCCACAACACAAAGGTTTACGGAGGTAGAGGACATTGTTGACGATATTGTTCTGTTCCAGGGAGGAAGTGCTGCTCTTATTATAGAAGTTACTGCTACTAATTTTGCCCTTCTTTCGGCAGAAGAACAGGACTCAAAAATTTACTCATACGCGGCTCTTTTAAACTCTCTTTCTTTTCCAATCCAAATAATTGTCCGCAGTAAAAAGCTTGATATTTCTTCCTATCTAAAACTTTTGGATGTCCAGGCAAAAGCAATCCAAAATGACCTTTTAGCAAATCAAATCAGGCTCTACAGAGACTTTGTTCAAGAATTAGTAAAGGTAAATACCGTCTTAGATAAAAAATTTTATGTTTGCATTCCTTATTCTTATATGGAAAAGGGTGTTGGGGCTGCGGCAACGGGGGACAGAAAAAATACAAAGTCTGCATTCTTAGAGCAGGCAAAAACCGCCCTTCATTCCAAAGCAGAGGGAATCCATTCCCAGGTAGCCAGATTAAATTTAAGAGCCAAGACTCTTGAGAAGGAAGAATTAATTAAACTTTTCTATGAAACCTATAACGACCAATCTGTTGAAACAAATCAAATTACGGATAATCTTAGAACACCTGTTGTAAGAGGGGAGGAAAAATAATGATTTTTGGCAAAAAGAAAAAACAGCAAGTTCAAACCCCAAATCAACCGCAAGCAAAACAGGTTACGCCTATTTCCAAAGAGCTTGCAAAAGTGGAAAAAGGCATGATTTCCCTGGCTGATATTATTGCTCCTTCTTCTGTTGAAGTTGACTTTCACTACATCAGGGTTGGAGAAACATATTATAAAACTTTTTTTGTGGTTGGATATCCACGCTATGTTTCCGCAAATTGGCTTCAGCCCTTAATCGACTTTGACCATTCTATGAACATCTCTATGTTTTTATATCCGACCTCTTCTCCTGACGTTTTATCCGATTTAAGGCGAAAAATTGCCGAAATGGAGGCAACAATTTCCTCACAGATTGAAGACGGACAAGTAGTCGATGCCAAGGTCCGAGCATCATTAGATGACGCGTTGTCAATTCAGGAACAGCTCGCCAAGGGGGTTGAACGTTTTTTTCAATTGAGTTTATATATAACTCTTTGTTCGGACAACGTAAAAGAACTTGACGAAGCTTCAAAGCAACTTACGGCTACTCTGGGTTCAATTATGATGATCTGTAAAACCGCAACTCTTCAAATGGAAGACGGTTTTAAGTCCAGCATTCCCATGGGACAGGATAAGCTTTTTATTACCAGAAATATGGATACAACTTCTCTTGCCTCTACTTTTCCGTTCACCTCCGCAACCCTTGCCCAAGAAAAAGGAGTTATGTATGGGATAAACGAGCAAAACGGTTCGCTAATTATTTTTGACCGTTTTTCTCTTGAAAACGGAAACGAAGTTGTTTTAGGAAAATCAGGTTCGGGAAAATCTTACTTAATTAAACTTGAAGCTCTAAGACAATATATGTTTGGGACCGAAGTAATTATTGTTGATCCCGAAGGAGAATACGAGGAGATTGCCCAAACATTAGGCGGCGAACATGTCTCTTTTACGCCTTCTAATCCGATTAAGATTAATCCGTTTGATTTATCCGGACTCTATGCAGAAGGAGAAAACGAACTTGGTCTTAAAATCTTATCTTTGCATGGGCTTTTAAGAATTGTCATGGGAGAATTAGATGCGGGTCATGATTCAATTTTAGACAGGGCGCTTATGGAAACCTACCGCCAAAAAGGAATTACCGCCGACCCTACCACCCAGAAAAAGACACCTCCTCTAATGGAGGATCTTTACAAAGTTCTTTTGGGGATGGAAGATCCTGCGGCAAGAGAGCTTGCTCTTCGTTTGGAAAAGTTTATTAAAGGAAGCTTAAACGGCATTTTCAATCAACAATCTAATTTTGACCTTAAAAATCCGCTGACTATTTTTAATATTAAAGCTCTGGAAGAAGAATTAAGACCGATTGCCATGCACATTATTCTTGATTTTGTTTGGACCAGGGTTAGAAAAACACTTAAAAAGAGACTTCTTATCTTAGACGAGGCTTGGTATATTATGAAATATCCGGATTCCGCTTCGTTTGTTTACGGAATTGCCAAGCGCTCCCGAAAATATTACTTGGCTTTAACCACAGCAACCCAGGATGTTCAGGACTTCCTGTCCACGGACTATGGAAAAGCGGTTTTATCTAATTCTTCTATCCAAATGCTTTTAAAGCAAAGTCCGACGGAAATTGATCTTATTTCCAAGGTTTTTTACCTTTCCGAAGGAGAGAAAGAGCTTCTTTTATCCGCCGATATTGGAGAGGGACTTTTTTTTGCCGGACAAAGCCATGTTGCCATGAAAGTCATTGCCGCTCCGTTTGAACACACTTTAATCACTTCAAACCCACAGGAGATTTTAAACATGCGGGAGGAAGCAGGGGAAGACTCCGAGGGAAATTTGCTTCCGACACCAGCGCCCGAAACACCGGCTGAGCCAATTGTTCCTGTTATGCAACCGGCTCCAACAGAGCTTATTGCGACACCCCCTGTATCCGACCAACCTTCTCAAGCACAGCCTGGCGCTCCTCCTGCCCAGCCCCCTGCCGCAACTCCTCCAACCACTGATGTAGGAACAATTCCTCCATCTAATGTATGAGTGACGACGCACGTGTAAAAAACTTTGCAGATTATTGGAAAAAATTTAAAGCTGCAAATTTTAAAAATATTCTTGTTGGTCAGCTGGAAAAAGCTATCGTTTCTACTCCTTCCGCGATTTTAGATCTACATCAAAAACTCAAAACAACAAGCCCGGTCATGCCTCCCGGAGTAAATTTGGACTCTTTAATCAGCACCTTATCTTCTCTTTCCGCAGCAGAAAGAACGGAATTTGCCAATTCATTAAAAAATGATCCCCCCGTAGAAGACTATCTTTTTGAAAAAGCTAAAGAAAACCTAGAAAGAGAAAACGAAAGAAATGCAAACCCCAAAAAAATAAAGAAATCCGAGGACAAGTCCCGTCCTCCAAAAAAATTAGAAAAAAAACCCCCTCCCAATGCAAGATTTTACAAAGCGATTAAAAACCATATTATCGAACAACATTCCGGAGGAAGGGTCAGCGATGAGTATCTACAGCTTAAGGGGATGTCCGAAAAGGAAATTTTTGACAAATGGTATAAAGAACAAACCGCGCTGGGCAAAACCCCAACCGAAGAAGAAATCCAAAAATACAAACTAAATGAAGATTACCAGAAAAAAATTCAGGAAACCGCAGATGACGCTTATTTTAAAAAATATAAAGGGGAAATCCGTAGGCTGATACATGAAGAGCAAAGCCGTATTTACGATAAAGATAAAAATGACTATAAAAATGATCCCGTTTATAAAGAATTAAAAAAAATTAAAGCAGAGGGAGATGCAGAATATTATAAACAGGCATTGGAATCTTACACTAATAATTTTCATCAAAAAGCCATTTCTTATTCTTCTGCAGTTGACGATGATGTAATAATAGATACCAGTAACATGCTCACAAGAGCAGAAGAAACTCCGCTTATTGCACCCCCTGCTACGCGCAGTGTCGGAGGAATAGATGCGTCTTCCGGAGGATTAATTTCCGGCGACTATAATGGAATGGCTCCCATTGCCCAACCCGAGCAGCAGTACAACGATTATAATAGTCAAAATAGCTCCCCGGGACAATCTTCACAGTCCTCTTCAAGTAGCAACAACCTTCGCTCACGCTACGATAAAGCAAAAAATTTCTTACGGGGAAATAAGGGGACAGGTAAGGCAGAAGAAAAGGCAGTGGCAAAAATTGGGCAAAAAATTGTCTCTCAAATTGGACAAAAAGCAATCATAGGCCTCCTGGGTGCTATATCATGGGAAGTGTGGGCAGTTATTATAGGGATCATTCTTTTACTTCTTTTAATTCTATTTCTGCTTACCGGCGTGTTTGACGATCAGAGCGGAAACCTTGTCTCTATAACTAAATCCGTAGATAAAGAAGCCGTAGACAATCCTCCGACCGATGCGGGCTATCTTAATCCAGCAACACCTACCCCTCAAGACATTACTTATACTATTAATGTTTCCTATTCCGGACAAGCTCAATTAATTACCGTTACCGACCCCATCGATGAAAATGCCTTTGTGGTCTCGGCCGACAATAATCCTACCTATTTGGATGCAGCTGGCACCCAGACTACTGACCTAAAATTAGCCCGCACAGTTGTCTGGACAATTACCCCTTCTGGCTCATCCGCTCCAATTTCTTCTACATCGACCTCAACAACGCCTCAGACACCAACTAACTCTTTTGTGTTTGACGCAGCAAAGTTTAGCGAATACGGCTTCCCTGCTCCTCAAAACCCAAATCCGGCAAAACTATCGGGAAACGATTTAGCAAGATGGAAAACAATGATGTCATACGCAGTTAAAGCGTCTCAGGTCACTTGTCAAGGACAGGACCAAGGCAAATGCGTTGATGTTGGCATTATCGGAATGTGGGCTTGGATAGAAAGTACTTTTTACAGCTATATGAATGTTTGCGGAGGAACACAGCAGGCAAATCAAAACAATTATTGTAATTACAATACTATTTTGTACCAGATAGGTGCTTTTGGAAACCATCCCGAATATACAATTCCCTATTTTAAAGCAGCGTTCGAAACGATGCATCCCGGAGAAACTCCACAAGCTGTCGGGCAAAAGATACTTGATAATTCAAAAAACTCTTCTCTCTGTTCAAAAAAGGACTGCCCGATTTCAAAACCAGACAGTTTTCCAAACATTACGGTTGACGAGCTTGTTGCAGGAACCAAGGCTGGAAAACAAGACATTCGCATGCTTCTTTATACTCTTTACAAAGATGATGCCATTGGAGCATATCTGGTGGCAAAACATTTTCAAGACATTGGTCTTAACAAAAATCTTGCATCTACAATGAAGGGATGGGACAAATCATCTTATGATTCTTATAATTCACAGAGAATTATAAATCATATTAAAGGTATTTATGATGCGGGAATTGATGGATCCGGAGGAGGGGGAATGGGGGGCTCAATAATTCTTAAGCTTGTCGTCCGCCCAAAACAGTCCACTCAAAACGCATACATTATTAACCAAGCTTTTGTAAGCGGAACCAGCGGCACAGACAATACGAGTGGCTCTGGACCCTCTATTTCCCTTGGGACTCCGATTCCTCCCAGTTCAAATACCTGTAATGGAAAATATGATTTAAGTAAAAATCCTCTCGGGTCAAATTTTGGCGATCCAAACTGTGAGCTGGCTAGTTCGCAAAAACAACCATTTACATTTACAAAGGGCGATTACAAGGGGACAACAATACAGGTCCCTGTTCCGCTGCAGTCATTAATCCAACAGCTAGACCCGAAAAATCTAGAGATATGGCTTGGAATAATTCAATGCGAAAGTTCGTTTAGTCCAAACGCCTATTGGAACCCGGTCGAATATAAATGTGGAACAAGTCAGTGTCCGCCGGTATGGGGAATATATCAACTTGACGCACCGCCGCAGAACAACGGAAAATTCGATGTTGGTAATGTTGACTGGGCAACTCAAACATCTAACGCCATAAACGATAACAACCAACGGCTAGAGCCGGCCGGTCTTAAGTGGTGCGCATGGCAATGTGCGGACAAATTTAGTTTACGAGGGGCGCATTGTAAGTGAAAGTGTTGTTTGCTATTCTAATTAAAAGTTTATGAAAAAAGTGTTGTTTTTAATAGCTCTTGTTCTTGGGTTATTTTATTTTACAATAAAACCAAGTTTGTCTGCGCCCTACATTATCCCCAACGCTCCCATTCTTAACCCCGGCGGAAGCGGCAACGGAGCAGCAAGCAACTGTGTTTGGACAAAAGTTGGCGACACCAAGGGCGACCCGGATTTATCTAAATGTCAAGCCGGGTCCGATTTTCCGAGCATAAACGGATTGACCTTTCCGCCAAACATCCAGGCACACCCAACTAAAAAGGGTTACTACTCTCTCCCTAAATCTCCCACAGGGGCATACAAATCCTATACTTGTTCCGGTCGGTCTTGGGGATCAATGGAGCTTATTGGCGTAATCAATACGACTGCCGAACGGTGGAAAGCAAAATATCCTAATGGATGGATTAACGTGGGAGACCTCAATGCAACAGGTCACAAAAGCCATAAATGGGGACGCGCCGTAGACATTGACGCCACTACAAATGGCAAAGATTGGGTAGCCGACTTCACAAAGGGGAACTATAATCGTGAAGCAACCATTGAGCTTGGAAAATTATTGGCAGACGCAAATATGGTAAGATCTATTTGGTACAATGATCCCCGAGTCAATAGTGCGGTCTTAGAATACGCAAAATCTACGGGAAAATCAGCGGGGATGGTTATGCACGAAATCGTTGGTCACAACAATCATTTTCACCTAGATATCGAGATTCCGCTACTAACCGTGTGGGAACCTGGATGTTAAATATGGAAAATCAGGAAAATTTTTTCAATAAAATAAAAAATTTTATAACAAATCACCCGTGGTATACCTTAACCTCTTTCATAGTCACATTGATCATTGTTTTACTTTCGCTTGGCTCTTCCAAACAAAGCCAAAGACCAGGAGAACAAACAAGACCTTCTCCTTCAGTTATGCGTTTTCCTACCACAATTCCCATCATAAACCAAGCGACAAATCCTTATGAAGATCAAATTATAGAACCCTTTGAGCAAAGAAGTGACTTTCAAAAAAAAGAACTTTCTATCGATGGATCCATGATTTATTATTTTACATCGGTAAACCCTAATCGGCCCAACATTACAATAGTTAAGGGAAACGATGTTCTGATGGAAAGACATGTTTTTGAAATCGAAGTTAATGTTTCTGATTATAACAATACCTATGGTAAACCGGAAAGGACTCTAGACAACTCCACCTTTTACGGCACGAGTTTCCGGGTTAATATTTACGGAAGCAGGGGGCTTGCGTTTATCGAAGACAAAAACAACGGAAACATTGTTGAACAGTTAACCTTTAGACCACAGGATGCGGCGGTTTTTGTCAACAACTATTTGGTTTTTTTATAAAACCTACCCCTGAACCCTAATTGGCATTATAAGGTGGAGAAAATAGGGGTTGTCTTTAATTTTAAAAACCCCCGGGTTAAGCGGACCCGTCATTTCAAAAACCAAATCCTCATCGTCAATATTTCCCAATAAGTCCAAAAGATATCTTGCGTTAAAGGCAATTTCGTTTTCCTCTCCTTCGGTTTTTGCTTCCACATCTGCCTTGTTTTCCCCAACAGAAGGAGTATTTGCCGAAACAACCATTTTGTTTTTTCCGATGGAAAATTTGACTATGTTTGCCGTATCCCTTGCAAAGACAGAACAAATTTTAACTGCGCTGAGTAGTTTTGCTCTCTCAAAAGAAACTGTTGTGGAATGACTCGTTGGAAGAATTTTTTCAAAAGGTGGGTATTCTGCTTCAATTAACCTTCCCACAAGCACTGTTTCCCCTTGAGAAAAGATTATTTGGTTTGTATTCTTTGAAATAGAAACCGTCACGTCATCTTCATCCTCTTTTATTGCCAAAAGTTCTTTAAAAACTTTTGCAGGTACCAAAACCGAAGAGCTCTGATCTTTTCCTGAAAGCACAGCAAGATTTCTTCTCAAAGAGAGCCTATATCCGTCTGTCGCGACCATTGTTAGACCATCTTTGTCCTGCCTAACCAAAACCCCCGAGAGAGAGGGTCTCCCACCGTCTTGAGCCGCGGAAAAAGCTATCCTGGACACCTCTTTTTCTAAAACTTCTTTTTTTATTTTTATAAAAATATCTCCTTTTTCCTTATATATTTTTGGGAACTCTTCCGATGGCATTGTTTGCAAGGTTGCCTCTACCCCCGGCGCTTTTAGAAGAATATTTGTTCCGCTTGTTTCTATGGATATTTTTCCTTCCTTTATATTTAAGGAAAGGTCAGAGAATATCTTTGCGGGAACCGTAATTGCCCCCTCCTCTCCTACGTTTGCAGAAACGAGAGTAACCATTCCTAATTCAAGGTCGGTTGCACTAATTTTTAATTTTCCTTTTTCTGCTTCTAAGAGAACATTCGACAGGATTGGGAGTTGACTTCTTGAGGGAACTACGTGGTTTAAAAAGGAAATTTTTCTCTGTAAGTTTTCTGCTAAAAGTATTACTTTCATATTTAATTATGTTAATAGTTGTAGTAGTTTATATGGAAAAGTGGAAAAAAGCAAGGAGCCACGCCTAAAAAAATGTTGAGAACAGGTTGATAAAAAAGTGGAAAAAATGTTAATAAAATAAAATTAGTTAATATTCCATATGTTTTCCACCGGCCCCTCCTTTTATCCCCAAGATTTCCTCAGAGAGACGGGTTGTTTTAAGAAGTCCCTCAATTTTATTAAAACCATACATAATTGTTGTATGGTCACGCCCTCCAAGTAGATTCCCAATTTCAACAAAAGTTAATCCCAATTCTTTCTTAAGAAGATACATGGCAACCTGTCTAGCTTTAACTAAGGAAGAATTTCTCTTTTCTCCTCTTATTTGAGTTGGCTTAACTCTGTAAAAAGCACAAACGTTTTTTATAATATCATCTGGATGAAAAGAATTTCCATCCTCCTCTTTTTTACTGTCTAAAGCGTCGTTTAGAATTTCATCTGTCGGTTCCCCACCCTTAGCATTAGTTCTGGTGATAACTCTTAAAAGAAGTCCTTCTAGACTTCTTCCGTCCAGGTCTTTTTCGGCAATTCTTTTAGCTATCTCAATGTTTAGTTCAAAACCATATTTTTTTGCTTTTATCAGAAGAATTGCTGTTCTTAGTTCAAAATCAGGAGATTCAATGTCTACAGTAAGACCTCCGGAGAATCTCGACAAAAGTCTTTTCTCCACTTTTTTTATTTCGGAGGGGGGTCTGTCCGAGGAAAGGACTATTTGTGATCCATTGTCCACGAGGATGTTAAAGGTGTGAAATAGTTCTTCTTGAACCTTTTCTTTTCCTGCAACGAACTGGATGTCGTCAATTATTAAAAGATCAAGACCGCGAAACCTCCTTTTCATCGCAGAGGTTGAGTTTGTCCGAATTGCTTCAACGACCTCATTGGTAAATTCTTCGCTGGTAATATAGGCAATTTTACTATTAGGATTATTTATATAAACATCATTTGCGATAGCTTGCATAAGATGAGTTTTTCCTACTCCGACAGGACCATAAATAAACAAAGGATTATAGACTTGACCAATTTTTTTAGCAACGGTAGTTGCACTTACATAGGCAAGTTGATTACTGGTAGAAACAGCCATGTTCTCAAAAGTATATTCGGTGCGGACTCTGGGAAGATGCCCGACCGGTATTGATTTTTTTTCCGGTTCTAGAAAAAGAGGTCCCGGTGCATCTTCTTTTAGACCAACAACATTTTTTGGTACAAAAAGTATTTCAACGTTTTTTTTGGAAAGTTTATTAATGGTTTTTTTTATAATTTGGTAGAAACGCCTTTGCAGTAGATCAATAATCATGCTTGACGGTGCTGCAATAGTTGCGGTTGTCTCATTAAGAGAAAGAAGCATAGTAGGCTTAAAAAGGGTTAAAAAATTAGCACGTGAAACCTCCATCTCCACTTCTCCTAAAACTGTTTGCCATAATTTATTTAGATCCTGTTCCATAAAAAGGTATTTACTCCCCGCTTGGGCAGATAAGAAGATTATCTACGGGTTTAAATTAAATAATGTGGATAACTTTTTGTCAAGAGGTCAAAAGTGGATAAAACAGTATCTTTTAAAAAAATAGCTTTTCTGTTATACTTTAGATCTGTGGAAAGACTTACTAAAATAAAAAAGGTAAAAAGAAAAAGAAAACATGGCTTTTTATCCAGAATGGATAGTCATGGAGGGCAAAAAGTTCTTAAAAGAAGAAGGCAAATAGGGCGTAAAAAGTTAACAGTATAGAAATGCTCAAAAAAAGGTATCGCTTGCCTGCAAGAACAAAATTAAGTAACTCACTTCATTTATTGAATTTGCTTTTTACATTAAGATATGCAAAAAGCAAAAGTGAGAATAATAGATTTGTCTTTATTGTTTCTAAAAAGGTTAATAAGAGCGCAGTCGTCAGAAATAGAATCAGAAGACAAATGTCGGAGGCAATTACAAAACTTTTGCTAAAAATAAAGCCGGGATACGATTTTTTATTTACTGCAAAAAAGGATGTTCATGGCAAAACAACAGAAGAAATTTATAAAGAAATAGAATCAAGTCTCAAAAAAACTAAGCTTATAGAATGAAAAAAATATTTTTATTTTTAATATCGGTTTACCAATACTTTTTTTCCTTTTTAATTAAAAGCATGTTGGGCATAAATTCATCTTGCCGTTATAATCCTACTTGTTCTCAATATGCAAGGATAGTAATTTCCCAGTATGGGATTACCAAGGGAGGATTTTTGGCTCTTGTTAGAATTTTAAGTTGCCAGCCGTTTAATTTAGCAAAATCAAAATCAAAAATAAGATATTACTATCAAAAGTTAAGAAATTTCGATAAATGACACAACCAATTCTTAATATTTTAATGGCAATCTACAAGGGACTCTTGTTTTTACACGTTCCTTTTGCACTTGGTTTTTCCATAATTGGCCTAACTATTCTAATTAGATTAGTCTTGTATCCTTTTATAGGAGCACAATTAAAAGCCTCAAAAAAAATGCAAGAATTAAATCCACATTTAAAAAAATTAAAAGATACTCACAAAAATGATGCCAAAAGACTTCAACAGGAAACAATGAAGCTTTATAAAGAACATGGGGTAAATCCTTTAGCAGGGTGCCTGCCTGTAATAATCCAACTGCCTATAATTTGGGGGCTTTATTCTGTTTTACAAGAAATTGTAAAAATTGCCCCGGCAGATGTTGTTACTCATATAAATAAACAAGTATATTTAAGTTCATTAAAACTTACCTCTGCGTGGGATCCCACATTTTTTGGATTACCCTTGGGAAAGACACCTGCTCAGCTGTTTTCGGTAATGGGGTTAATAGTTTTAGTACCGTTTCTTACGGGGCTGTTTCAATTTGTCCAGTCGAAAATGATGTTTTCGACATCGGGAGTTACAGATAAAATCAAAGAGAAAAAAAAGACTGACGATTTTGCCTCTATGTTTCAGTCGCAATCTCTTTATATATTTCCCATTATGATTGCCTTTTTTTCCTGGGGTTTTCCAATAGGACTTTCTTTATACTGGAATACTTTCACGATTTTTGGTATTATGCAGCAATATAAAATAACCGGAATTGGTGGTTTCAATGGTTGGAAAGAAAAATATTATGACAAAAGATAAGACAATAAAAACAACAATAAAAGAATTTTTTAAAATAATTGGAGTGGACGGGGACATAGAAATTAAGGAAGAAGAAGATATAATTGAAATAAACCTTGCTACAGAGGAAAGCGGGATTGTAATTGGACACCATGGAGATACTCTTGAATCATTACAGCTCATCTTAGCACTTGTTTTGCAGAAAAAAACAGGGGTTTTTAAAAGAGTCTCGGTAGAAGTAGGAGATTATAAAAAAAACAGATCGGAATGGCTTACCAATCTGGCAAATGAGACAAAAGACAGAGTTTTGGCAGAGAATAGAGAAGTTCACTTATACGACTTAAAATCCTGGGAAAGAAGAGTGGTCCATTTAATTTTACAAAATGATAAGGAAGTTATCTCCGAATCTACAGGAGAAGGAAAAGATAGGATATTGGTTGTTAGGCCAAAAAATTAATTTAGCAAAAATCTTTTTTTATCTTTTAATTCTTTTTTTACCAATCCAACTTGGTTATCACTTTTGGCCAAAATCCGCTTATGTCTATGGATTAAGGATTGATTATCTCTCCCCCACACTCTACTTAACAGACATTATAATTTTATTCATTCTTTTTTTCTATTTTCCAAAACTTCTTAGATTAATAAAAAAAAATGTTAAGAAAACAATATTTATAATTGGATTGTTGGTTATCCTATTTACATCAGCTTTTTTTGCAGAGAATCAATTTGCGGCAATTTACGGAATTTTTAAATTTTTAGAATTTTTATTTTTAGGAATATTTATAGCAAATGGAAAAAAAAATAATACTACATTCTCTTATTTATTAGCGATTCCTATTATCTATGAAAGCTTAATAACTCTTGCACAATTTTTAAATCAATCTTCACTAAACGGCATTTTTTATTTTTTGGGAGAAAGAAAATTTACAGGACTAACTCCTGGCATTGCCAATGCTTCTCTTAACGGAGAATTAATCTTAAGACCATACGGGACATTTTCGCATCCAAACGTTTTGGCTGGTTTTTTAGTTTTATCTATGACAATTTTGATAGTCCAATTTGTAAAGCAAAAAAAAGCAACAAAATATTTTATCCTAGGATCACTAATTCTTGGAACAATAGCGTTATTTTTAACTCTAAGTAGAGTTGCAATTATTTTATGGATTGTTTTACTACCTTTTATAATTTTGACAAAAAATAACATGAATAAAAAAACTATTTACGTGTTTTTTGGAATATTTATTTTTTTTATGTTTTGCGTTTTGAACACACCTCTTCTATTAAGGTTCACGCAAATAAGTTTAATAGATGAAGCATTTGTTCAACGTCAACTATTTTTAAAAGAGGCATTTGATCTATTTTTAAAACATCCAATATTAGGAGTTGGATTAAATAATTTTATTGTCAGTATTCCAAGTGTGATGAAGCCTTCCGAATTAAATTCTCTTCAACCGGTTCATAACATTTTTGTTTTAAATTTAGTAGAGACAGGAATCATTGGTTCATTATTTTTTCTATATTTTCTTTTTCTAACGATTAAAAAAAATTATAAAAAGAAAATATTTATTCTTTCCATATTTTCAATATTTTTTTTAGGATTTTTTGATCATTATTTTTTAACTCTTCAGCAGGGACAAATTATGTTGACAGTCTTTTTAGGTTTATGGTGGGGAAAAAATGAGTAGGTGTTTTCTCCTTAGTAAAATTATTTTTTGATTTTCTCATTTCACTGCTTTTATTTTTTTCGAATGCCTTATATTCTTTTCTAGTTATCAATATAAAAAATACTAGAATGTTTTTTAATATTCATCCCTAGATTTTTCTATCTCACATCTGCGATAATAACAGGAGTTTTGGAATCGATAGTTATGATTTTCTTATTTATTCAAGTATTTAGTCTTAAAATTATATTAGAAAGGGGAATAAAAAGTGAATAACATTATTGTTTTTACAGATGGAGGTTCAAGAGGGAATCCCGGACCGGCTGCCGTAGGCATTTATATGGAAGATCATGCCGGAAAAGAAATTACGTCAATTGGAAAAAAAATAGGAAACGCGACAAACAACGTTGCAGAATATTCGGCGATAATAGAAGCGCTTGATTGGTTGTGTAAAAATAAACATAAGCTAGAAGAGAATACAAGAATTGCCTTCTACCTAGATTCTGAGCTTGCATATTCACAGCTATCCGGGCTTTATAGGGTTAAGAACACAACAATTCGGGAATTAGTTTTTAAAGTAAGGCAAAAAGAAGCAGAGCTGAACATGCAAATTTCCTATGTACACATTCCTCGGGAAAAAAATAAAAAAGCAGATTTACTCGTTAACCTTGCCCTAGACAACCTCCTTTAATCTAGATAAAATAGGTTTAGATGAATCCTGCTTTGATAGTAGAAAAAAAACAAGAATATCCAATATTAATAGTGGATAAGGTTGGATTTTTAGGAGAAAAAATAGCCGAAAAATTAAAAAACGAGGTTTTAATAGTTTTTGTTAGTAAAAAAGAAATTGCTCCGGCGGAAAATGTAATTCATATTCCCTTTTTGAACAAATTCCCAACGATTCCTGACAATATTTATTCTCATATAATTGTTATAGACGACAACGATCAGGCAACAAGAGAAGCTCTCCCCTCTTTTATTAGGAAAGCTCAAACAGACAAGGCACTTTTATTGTTTGCCATGGAGCTTTCCATAGAAAACGAAAAAATAAAAAATCTGTTAATAAATTCATATCCTTTGGCAAAAATTGCTATTTATGGAGAGATTATTAGTAGAGAAGTTCGTTTTAATAATTATTTAAATAAGTTTATTTATCAAGCGGAAAATGAGGGAAGAATTGAGGTTCCCGGAGATGGAATGCAAACAACTTATCCCGTCTTAATGGAGGATTTAGTAAATGGTCTTTTGGAATCTATATTTGGAACAAATAAGCAAGAAAAGATTTATTATATTTTACCAAAGGATTCTGTTCCACTGCTTACATTTGCTCATATTGTTCAAAAAATAATCCCCGGAGTATTAGTTGATTTTGTCAGTGTTGAAAAAGACGTTAAGGAAAAAATTAAGCCGGGAGCAGGGAGATATGTTTTAGGCGATTCTTACAAACTTGAGCAAAAAGTAAGATCATTAGAATTAAAAGAAAATAAGGGTATAAATGTAAAAACAGAGAAGTCCTCTTTTATTAAAAATAAAAAAATATCAGCTTTTGTAAAAGCATGGATATTTCTCTCAATTTTGTTTATATTTTTACTTCCAATTGTTTCAACATTATCATTTTCCCTTTTTGGTTATGAGGCTTTAAAAATTACTAAAAGTAATTTGGAAAAGGGGAATTCAAAAGAAGCGGTTCTTTCTGCCATATCGGCAAATAATTTTTTTAAACTTTCCTCAGAAACAGTAAAACCCTTAATATTACAGGCGAATATTCTTGGGCAAAATAAATTGGTAAATATTTTTGCTGCGGAGATAAATAAAGGAAAAGATATTTCTTTTGCAGCAATGTCTCTGGCAAAAGCGGCAGATTCATATAAAAAAGTTTATTACGGAAAATCAATAATTCCGGAATTTGATTTTAATGATTCCTTAAGTAACTTACGTCAGGCAATAATCTTTGTTCAAAAACAAGAAGCAAAAGGGGAGGACTTTGATGAAATAATTAATAAAAGTACGTCACTAATTAGCTTTGCTTCTTCAACAATTGATACCTGGTCGGATATATTAGGAATAAATGAAAAAAAAACATATCTTGTTTTATTCCAAAACAATATGGAGTTGCGGCCCGGGGGTGGATTTATCGGATCATATGGAATCTTGACGCTTGAAAAGGGGAGGATTAATAATTTTGTAATTCACGATGTTTACGATGCAGACGGTCAACTAAAGGTCCACGTAGAACCGCCGTTTGCCATCAGGAGA
>Ga0210043_1001522_pt1 | contig 18558 bp, 18 predicted proteins | sample CryGeymet201501t_FD_183990 | JGI IMG/M metagenome (GOLD analysis project Ga0210043, IMG submission 183990) | Groundwater microbial communities from Crystal Geyser aquifers in Utah, USA - Crystal Geyser metaG 2015-01t (SPAdes) (version 2) | ecosystem: Environmental > Aquatic > Deep subsurface >... | reverse complement strand
CAGTCCTTGGCCATCGTTACGCCCTCAAGCGACGTCAGCGCTTGCAAGCCATGAAGCTCGCATCCATCGGCTAGCGTAATGTCATGGAGGTTGTTCACCGAAGACAAACCGACGAGCCGGCAGCCCTTTGAGAACGTTAGGCCCTCAAGCGACGTCAGCGCTTGCAAGTTACGATATTCTCCATCCTCCACGAGCTGTACAGGCTCGCTAAGTCGGCCGTTGTCGTCGAGTAGGGCAAGCAGCTCCGCGCTATTGCGAACCACGCGGCCCGCCTTTTGGTTGTTAGTGTTCATGGTGTCTCATGCCTCCTTGGTGTTAGCAGCGCGTAAGTCAGCTAGGCGCTTCTTCATGGGCGCCGACAAGCCCCAGAGCCCGCAGCCATCGGCTAGCGTCACGCGGTCAATCGATGTCACCGAGTACAAACCCCAGAGCCCGCAGCCATCGGCTAGCGTCACGTTCTCGATCGCTGTCACCGAAGATAGCCCATCGATACAGCAGTGCTCAGCGAGTACCAGGTCTTTAAGAATGAGCAGTGACGACAGGCCCCATAGCCTGCTATCATTAGACATCGTCACGCTCTTAATCTCCGTAACGGCCGACAGGTTCCATAGCGCGCAGCCTTTGGCCACCATAACGTTCTCGATTGCCGTCACAGCCGACAGATCGTGAAGCAAGCCGTCATCAGCTAGCGTCAGGTCCTTGAGAATGGGGATTGACGACAAGTTATAGAGACGGCAGTCCTTTGCGAACGTCAAGTTCTCGAGCGATGTCAGCGCTTGCAGTCCGGTGTATATTCCGCCATCTACGAGCGTCACAGGCTCTTGAAGTCGGCCGTTGTCGTCGAGTAGGGAAATCAGCTCCGCACTGTTGAAGACCTGGCGTATCACAGATCAGCCACCCTGGTGGGCATTTTGGCGCGCTCGGGTGCGCACTCATCAACGCTAATCTCATCCGCCATCAAAGGCTCGTCATCACGCTGGTACCCGTCACCGGTACCACGGCCGTCAGTGCGCTCCATAATCTCGGGCAGTTCAAGACTAGGCATACCCGAGAATAGGCTACGGATTACGGCTTCCGGGTCAGGTCCAGCGAGGCCGGGTGTATCCTCAAATACGCCGTAGGTCATTAGAGCCGGCGGTGTCTGTTGTGTCTGCTGCTGGATAGTCCAACTCTTACCGCCCATGATCAAGCCCAAATCATTGCGGATCACCGCACTGACTGTGATGCCCTGAGGCTGCTGAACACCCTGCTGCATATCGACCGCACTGTTGCGTTGATCAAGCGGCCCAAACTGGACCAGAAACAGAGCCCACGCATGGAGACGCTCGATACTGCGTTTAAGTAGGGTCAGCCGATACCCGTCGTTCTGCTCGTTGACTTCGGTTAGGTTCATGATCTGGGTCTGATCCGTACCCACAATGACGCCAATCATTGGAAGCGGCGATGTCCTAGTCTGGATACCGTGGATTCGACCAGGCTGGCCTAGGACTCGGCCAATACCAAGCGTGACTAGCCGGTCAACCTCACGGTTCTCGTGCTCAGTCCAGGCCCACTTGGTCAAGCCGTCGGCGTAGTGCCGGTCCAGGCCGAGGGCCCCAGTCTTGAGTGTTACGTTTGGACAACCGTCCTCCTGCCAGTTAGCTGGTTTACAGATGATGTGATCCAGCACCTCGGCTCGGCTCGTTACACCAAGGAATACGGGCAGCATCGCGTTGATGTCGCCGACGGCCCGGTTGTACATTGACCCGTTTGCCACCTGCTCCCGGTCGATTACAACCGACTCACCAGGTTGTAAGGCGCGCACAGTGACCCGTGGCGGCTCGCTGTACACCTCGATACTCATGGGCAGGATACCGCCTAGTCGGGCGCAGATAGCGCGCAGCAGGCGTGTGCTGGTCGTTCTGTGCCTGAACCCCAGGTCCTCAAACATGTAGTAATCGGCGGCTAGCTCAGCATCAACGTCTGCCAGTATCGTGACACAGCGTTCAAAGATCGAGATACGGCTATTAGTGATCTGTTGGGTCAGCTCAACGACCTGGTCCAGTAGATCCTGCTCATACACAGACAGTGGTACGGCATACCCGATCTCGAAGATTTCTGAGTTAATCAAATAGGTGCGTGTCGTGAGTTGCGATGTCAGCATGATTTTGGTTGGTTATTGTTATGGAGGTGTCTACGAATGTTGACGTTGACCTACGGGTATGTCAAGCCTTTTGCCTGGTTCGGACCACATCCCACAGTTCGGCGTAGGTAGGCTCGTACCGGCGCTGCCACACGATGTTACGGAACTCCCGTTCGTTCTCGAACACGCGACGATTCAGAAGTTCGACAGCTAACGCATCGATGTCATCCCGTTCTGGCCAATCCAGGTATAGCGCGCGGATCTGAGCCATAATCGAGTCAGCGGCTTCCGGCGTGACACCCGGGGCTGCGGCCTGGAACTCAGAATCGAATCCGGACAGGTTTCGAAGCCAGGGCCAGACTCGGACCCAGGCTGCGGCCCAGTACCTGGGCTCGAACCCGACGCGCTCGGCACTTGGTTGTACCTTCACGAAATCGGACCAGTGCTGGATCCAGAGCAGGAGTAGCCGGGCTTGCCGACGCTTATCACTAACGCCAGACGCGTCTAGCAGCTCCAGGAGTTTGTTCATCTCTCGGTTTGACCCCGAGATGTATGTCGAAAATTTTCCAGTTGGGTTCTTGCGGGTGCACCATGCGTTGACGCCTCCGGCTAGTGACGCGGCTCTGACCATGCGAACAAAGTCCTGGCTAGACCACTTGTGGGCGTCCGAGATGTCCGTCGGGTCCGTGATCAGGACCGGCTGGACGTTGCGGATCTTGTTTGCCATTTTCTCGCTACGCCGGGCTACTTGGCGGGCTTGTTTCTCTCGGTATCCAGGATCGCTCAGAGCGGCCCGGAACGTAGCCTTGGATCGCGGCCTTGGGTCCATGATTTTACTCTCTTGTTCATGTTTGGCGTGGCCCTCGCCGCGCCCTGCCGAAGAAGACGTAGTCTTCTGAGGCAGGAATTCGTAATACTTATACTTGTAAGGGCGGCAGCCCGTTGCCGCCCCCCTGGCGGGTACGTCAGCCGTGTTGGCGGTGGCGTCCAGGGTGTCAGCAGCGGCCTGGGTCCTGATCGTATCTGGGCAATGCTCGGACACCCACGGGTCGGTTCGGTGCTTGGCCCACAGGGCTGCCCAGCACGTGCTGGTAACGTAGGTGGGCTGGAGTTTGATAACGAGCTCTAGTGTGAGCGGCTCAGCCCAGAGCAGGGTTGTTGTGGTGGTCCTGGGTGTGGCACGGAGCAGACCAATATCCAACAGCTCCTTGAGCGCATACCGGGCTGTGCGCTCACAGCGATCGATGGCTCTACCCAGGGTCTTTACCGAAGCGGAGCAGCACCCGAGTTTGCTGGCCTGGATAAAGCTCAGCACCTCCTGGTACATGGTGCGGGCCGTGGGCCCGAGGGCCTTACTTCGTCGGACAACCTTAGGGACAAGGTCGTAGCCGGACACCTCAGCACTAGGTGCCAGCATGATCACGACGAAAACCTCATAGATTCTTGGCAGATAGGTACTTGCGACTTAGATCCGTGTGTGTGTATAATAAGCATTGACCTGGTTTGATTTGGGTTTTCACGAAGAGTCTGCCAGGTCAGCGGTTGACGGGACAGCAAATCCCGGCGGCCACCTCGCGCAGCGGGGACTAAGCAGGTCAGGCAACCCCGAGCCTGGCCTGCTTCTTTTAGTACAAGCCCAACCTTACGCCAGTGTCGCGGCCGGCGCAAGTGTCTGTGTCATTCTTTGGGATCGACTGGTCACGGGATGGGTTGTACCGTCAGGTCCTGGATCACCGCAAAGTACGCTGTACGCAGCACTAATCGTTGTCGGTGCTTGCCAGTCAGGGCCCAAACCGTGTTGCCGTCTTGACCTAGAATTAGCAGCCACTGCCGTAGTCTGGTCACATCGACCGCCGGCAGAGCCTGGGCATCTCTAGGGATCGGGTAGTCGGCAGGACCCGTGAGCGGTCCTAGTTCTGGGCTGATCCGCATCCACCGATACGTACTGGACTGTTGGTGGGCTCGGGCCTGCGGTATTACGTCCAAGGGCCACGGCGCGTGCAGACGGCTGGTCTGGCTATTGGCTGCTTCGGTGAGCAGATCTGTATCCTCTTGGGTCAGTTGTGTACGCTTGATCCGGGCGTACTCCAAGTATGTGCTGCTGTACAGGATGCGCACGCATAGATCGGGGTGGTGGACCATACGGTCCAGGGGCCAACCAGGTCGCAAAGTCCAAGCTTGTACCAGGTCGCTAGGTAGCTCATACAAGGGACGTGCACACAGGATCCGCCGTTTCCATTGCGGCAGGTTGTGGGCGCCTTGGATGGGCTTAGGTGACTGGTCATGGCCGATGTTCGTATCGATTTGCGACACAGGTTTTGAAACCTGGCGCTCGATCCGTGTCAACATCGCAGAAATTTGCGCCAGTTGTACAGGGCTCAGCGCTTGGAGCCGTTCAAATAAGGCTTTGATTTGATCAGTCACTAAAAAAAGGCCCGGGTTATCTGTAGCAGCCGCCAAAGCGGTTGATGTGTAGATATGGTCTGCTAGCCTACCGGTGCCGCGCTAGTGCGTCTGCTACTGAACGCGACGTACGTGGGTGTGCTTATGTGTCACGGATGGTAGGCCCTACAGGTTTTGTTGGTATAAGGTGACCTGCCGCCGACCGGGTGGTCGACGGCAGATCTGGTAGCCAATACTCTCAAGGCAAAGACTAGCGTATACACAGGTAGGACCACTTGGCGAAGGCTGCCGAGGCCAAGTGGATCCGGACTGTGTATACGCGTAGTGTCGTACTGGTGTGCACGAAGCACACGGGAGTGTGCGCCGTGTCGCATAACATTTAGTTCAGTGACGGCGATTCACCGTCTGTGAGTCCGAGAATAAGTTGTGCAATAATAAGGCACAGGATCCTATTCTACTCATCACTCCCTTGAGATAGGTAGGCTGGCTACCTCGGCCCATTTACTGCCAAGCATAGGCTGGCAGTTATGACAGGACGTCTGGGTCAAGTACTAAGAGCGAACCACATAGGGTGGTTAGCTGGTATCAGAGGTGCGCATTTGGAGGTGCCCTACGCACCTGTGTGTGCGCTAACCGCGGCTTTTCATAGGGATCTTCATCAGCAGGATGTCCCCGGCCGACAGGATGGTACTATCCGACACACGCTGGCCGCCAATGTAAGGCTCTGACCCGTCCGGTGTTCCGTAGTTCCGGGCGTACACGAGCCGTGCGGAGCCAACCGTGGTGCCGGCTTGTACGGCCATAGTCTGGGGCTCATCCATACCGCCGGTTGCGGCTGCTTTGACGTAGGCTCGGTCTTGATGACTGAGTGTGGGCGTGTATGTTTGTGACGGCGTGATTCGTGTGACCCCTACCGATACGAAAGTGTCGGTAGGGACGCCGGTGACTTGATCCCACTTCGTCGGGTCCGAGTGGTCTACGTCGTAGAACCCTGTTCGGGGTGAGTCCGCATATTTGATCGTACGTCCGAGAGGGTCTGTAACGGGGCGGTTGATATTAGCCATATTGCGTCAGTCAGTTAATCTATACTGTGTTTGAGGCGTAGCACGCCCTTCGGTGATATCGACCAGAATCATGTTGAAACGAGGCTGGTCGACGGGTTTGTTTAGGACTTGGGTGAACCACAGTTGCAGCATGGCCTGTGCTACAGCTTGGTTAGCGAGTGCCAGCTGAGGCTGGCTAGGCCACTCTTTGGAACAGTCTCTCTGGTCTGGGAACGCATCATCAGAGGTAGGATGAAGCATTTCAGGGTTACATGACGTAAGTGATGGGCACATATCGGAGCCGCCGGCGCGGCGCCAGAGCATGGCCTGACCAGAGTCGAGGTCGTTGCCGCCGTCGACCCAGGTAAAGTCGTCATAGTCGTCGAGCAACGTTTCGAGAAAGCATCTGCTACTATTGTTATCCACGCAGCCGAACACAGTCAGGCCGGACTTGAGCCAGTCACGATGTGGCGCCTGGTTCTGGTCACTTAAGTAGGCTTTAATCACCTGTATCTGAAGCTCTGGGAACACGGACGATACGTGGTCAGCTAAGACAGAAGCCTTGTTTATTCCAACAGCTTTGGCACCGTGTTGGCGACCCAGGTTGTGGTCTTCTACTACATCGCCATCTACGATCCAAAGGATTGGATCTTTAATACTATCTTTTACGCAAGCCGGTGGGTAGCAGATGATCCTGGCTAGTGGTTCTGCAATGTGATAGCCGATACCGCCGGCTCCGAGTATGATGTAGTTCATCAGGCTGTGTACGTAAGGCCCAGGCTGCCGGCCCGATCTTCGGCGAGGACATCGCGATGGTTAGCGTCGTCAGGGTCATCTAGGATCTCTGGTAGTTCTGAGATCATTTTTAGGTACTCATCTGTAGCATTCAGTAACTTGGTGTGTATGTTAGTCAATGCTATTTTAGATACGACTTGAAGCACTACGCCCAGGATCCTGAGCCACTCGAGGAAGTCTGCGTTAGCATTACGAAGTCCAAAGTACTCTACGTACTTTAGGTTTGTCTCGATAACATCGCAGATTACAGTAGCGACAGGCGTGTCCCCGTATAGGGCCGCGATCGGCCCTGACTGGTACCGGTACCTATTCAGTCGGGACCGGCGTGTTGTTAGTCCTTCTACAGTGTCCAACTCATCCATCACGTCCATAAGTGGTAGCATGACCCGATCCAGCATATCGGACTGGAATGAGTTTAGCAGAGCATCGGATCGATCGAATAATGGCGTTACAACTCGCTCGAGATCATCACCATCGACGGGCTCTTCATCGAACCAACAGGACTCTTGCCCAATATCCAGAAGTAGGCCTAGCGCCAGATAGCAGGCATTCTCGCTCAATTCGGGATCCTTGAACCTTAATAGTTGAGGCAGGGTCGGTGTCAGATATTGGATTGACACGTCTACACTATCTTTGAACAAGCGCACCAAGTTAATGACCGCAGTGTCCGGTTCGATCACAAGACCATATTGGTTGGTCTGTTTTCGGAGCATGCGTGGACTAACGATGCTTGTGCTTTTTATAAGCAGGCCACCACCAGGCGCCGTAGTCGGTGTCTTATTCGCGGTACCAATGACTGGTTGGTTCACTGGCAGACGGGCGCCGGCGGATACGCTGGATCCAACCTTGTAGGGTAGTATCACTTTCGGTTTTGGCGCTAACGCGGCGTGCGCAACCGGCCACGACGTAACTAAGCGCGCGGCCGGTCCCATCCGAGTTTTCCAACGTTCGGTATCCGACATCAAGCCAATGAACCTCAACACATTGGCTTTTGCGGTGATCTCGGTTAGATCGTCCACGTCTAGGGCTACGCCGAGTTCTTTCGGATCCACACCAGACGCGACTAAGGTCTCGGCCAAGCCTGGATGGGCGACTCTGTTCAGCCAGATCTGGATGATTTCCAGGCCGCCCATGATAAAAGGCACATCAACCAGATCCTCTAACAGTACGGTGTGGCGCTCGCCTTTAGCGTTTGAGTTTCGATACCCAGGTATCGCGGTGACAAAGCTGGGCGCCACCGTGAATTTGTCTTGATCTACCCGCCCGAACGTGATGTGGAATCCTGTCTGGTTCAGCTCATTGGCATCATCTACCGAACTATGCCCGGCGTTGCCGGCTCCGTGGCTATGCGCGGTACCAGCGATACAGCACGGGACCAGCACACCGTCGTCACAGATTGGGCAAGCAGCGCCTGACTCTAGTTCGATTGAGCCGATCCGGCACTCAGGGCAGAAACTCTGAACGTTGGGATCATAGGTCACATGCCCGGCCGTGGCTGAGTACCAAGGAGGGCTGATCACGGTGTAGTCTGTATCAGCCGCACCGCGGTGAAATAGTACGAAGGCCTCGGTCTTCCAGAGTCGGTAGACCTCGGCGAAGTACCGGCGTACGAACGCCATGCTCGTCATCGAGATCTTTGGCCAGTTTGTCAAGTCAAGTCGTTTCTCTACTGCTAACGCACCCTCAACAGGCTCGGCAGCTAGGTCATCAGGCCGGGCGCGTACATAGGCCTGAGCCCAAGGTTCGACACCGGCAGGCCCGATATCGCGCGCCACTAGCGTTTGATCCACCTGGAAATAGTATGTCATGGCATGTTTGTGTTGACTGTTCTGATGATGTAATGTATCTCAGAGTTTGCTGATGCTTGTTGGTTTACGGCTAGTTCTAATGACTGGAGTAGATCTCTGATACGGGCTACCTGGCTTGGATCCAGGCCTTTTTCCGGTATGTGCCGTGGTGTAGTATGAAGGATAGCGTGTATACTTCTGACCGGAGTCGGTACCACAACCCCGTCGGCAAAGCAGACACCGCCTGAGGTCCGGCCACTGGTCTCGTTAATGAACAGGGCACGTAGGGCTGGTAGCGCTCGAGACAAGTCAGGATCCAGGTTCCGGCAGTCTGCATTAGGTGCAAGCAGAGCATTTAGCAGCTGATTGGCTCGATTCTGTATCGAGTGGATCTGAGCGTGCTGCTGGTCGACGCAGCGTTGTGCTAGGTTAGTTAGTCTCATAGGAAATTTGACCAAACACCGGCGAATGGAACCCCAGTTCCTGTCACCAGTTGATCTACATCACGCTGCCACGACATGGCGTGAGACTCGGTCCACGCCTGCCATCGGCATAAGAACCACAGCAGGCGTTCTTTGGGGTTTGTTACAGAGTCTGCAAGTGATTGGTCATAGAACAGCGGGATATCGGCTAAAGCCTCCGGCACTTCGAAGTCAGCCGGCATTCGACCGCCAAACGGGGAATCAAACCACGTGACGTTATCCATCAGGTCAGTGTTGTATGAGGACTCGTTTATAAGCTTGATTACAGCCTGTATTGCATCTGCCAGGTCTGTGCAGGTAAATTCCCTGAATACGGAGCCTGTGCAGATGACACCATTTGCACCCTGGTTCGGTAGTAGGGCCCTGAACAGTTCGGGCCCGTTGTCCGGCTGCATTATGGGCCCGCTCATGGCGAATGAGCAGGTCCCCTTTGCGAACATACCGCCATCGAAACACAGCATGAATACACGGGTCGGAACGCCGATTATGAACTTACGGTCCGGGTCGGCCCAGATATTGACCTTTCTGGTGTCGATTGCAATCCGGTCGATCCTCGGCGGTACGACTACCGCCACATAGAGCTTACCCCTATCTTTTTTGTATCGCGTGATGGCCGCTTCCGGGTGGTACGGGATAGCCACACCATTGGACACATGGTCAGACTGAATCGCACGGATTAGTTCGGCTTCTGAGACTATGCGCTCGACTGTGATTCTCTGGCTTACTACGATACCGTCTCTTACTATGAGGCGGCTGTGATTCTCTAATTCACTCATGTGTTAGGTAGTTAATCGTCACGTCGGTGTACTGTGAGTCGGTGTTGTTGTGGACATCTTTTGCTATATCCAACAGCACTCTGAACGCGGCGCCTTGTTCTGGGTTGATGTGATCTATGTGAGCAACCATACCTGTTAGCTGGTTGAAGTTGACAGGCTCCGGTCGCCCGCATACCAGCTCGGTCTGGCGCGGGCACACCCCGTAGTGAGCGTTACAGATTAGTCGGTGTAACCTGGACCGCAGCGCCCGTCTGTGCTGCCGCGGCGTACTCAGGACTTTATTTACTACAACGCCACAAACAAGAAGACGGCTGCCACGGGTTCGCGTCCGTATTTTGTTGGGGTTAGCAAGGAGCCCGGTCGATTTAAGGATCCGTTCGACCGAGTGACGCAATACCCACAGGTCCTCGTAGTCCGATGAGAATGTGAGGTCATCGCAGTACCGTGTGTACCTAATTGGGTGGATTCTGGCGGCAGTAGGCTTAAGCCTAACCCACTTACCGTTGATTCTTATGCGTGGTTGTACGCGGCGCCGCCATGTGCTTATGAGCTTATTGATTTTGTAATCAAGCTTTGCTCCAACCAGATTAGACAAGAATGGTGATGCAGGCCCGCCCTGCGGTAATCCACCATTCACGAAACACAGCCGGTCTACATCTTGGAGCAAGCGCCAGTCAGACCCGATGAGCCGGTTTTGTTGGCGTCTGGATCTCAGTACGAAGCCCAGCGCGCGTCGCACCATATCCGGTGTGATAGATTGGAAGAAGTCCTTGATATCGATTGTGAGGACCGCGCGTGCCCCTACATGGGGGAGTGCGTTGGTTCGTATACTCCGGCCTCGTACATAGGCATGAGCCCATGGTGTCGCTCCGATATGCTGTCTATTGAGCTCGAGGAGCAAGGCCCGCTGTGCCTTTTTCAGGTCAGCTATGGGCGCGGATATCTTCCGCATTTTTGGGTGCAGCCGCCCGTTTCGACCGGGCTCCAGGACCGGGACACGGGCCCCAGCCCTGGTTCTGCGCATCTTTGGGATGCGCAAGAATTGGTAATGCTCAGGCCCGGCCTTATCTGTTACTGCGTTGAAGGATGGGTAGCCAGCCACGGTACCTCCTAGATCACGGCGTAGAGCGCGCTTAGGGCTAGTAGTAGCATTTTTGTATCGTTTTAGTTGAGGTTTAGATTGTTATACTGGTCGAGGGCTCGGTTTAGGGTGGTACCGAGATGGTTGATCCGAGCTTGTAGCAGGGAATAATCATCAGGGCCCATGGCATCGGTCGTTGGGAGTCCTTCGAAGATCTGAGACAAGGCTTCTACGCACAAGGCGCTGGAGTCCTGTGACGCGGGTACCTTGAGCTCACTGGACAATGCGTGCATCTGCTGTGGATTTCCACGCGCGTTCTGGATTGCAAACAGGATGGAGACCATCCGGATGCAGTAGTGGCCTAGGTCGGGGCGCTGTAGTACGACGTTGTGGTGCTGCAACGGATCGCGCGCATCGATCTTATCTGGGACCAGCGCAGTCCCGACTCCGGCCGTTGCCAATCTGTGGTAAATACTCAGAGCGGCTAGAGCGCCGAGTCCGATGGCCGGCAGAAGCAGGCGCGCAGGGACTCGGACGCCTTTAGTAGGCGGGGTATCGGCGGCGTTAAACCACCAGGCTTTGAGACTTTCCCGTATCGGCGTCTCATAGAAACGCCAGGTCTCACTCATATCCTCGGTTGTTCTCAATCAGTAGGCTCCGTTAGATGGGGTCTAGGGGCCGTGTCGGCAAATATATGGCTCAATCAACTCATGCCACGTATTGGGCCCTTTTCTGAGCCAGGCTTTGGTGCTATGCTTGAGTGTCGACAACTGGAGACTTGTCTATGACTTCAACAACTGGTTCACGCCCGATGCCCCAAGCAGGATCTATGATGTCAGCTGATCTGGCCGCGGCTCAGATTCACGCTCGACGTGAGACGGATGCGATGGCGGATCTACAGCGCAAGGTTGCAGACGCATCGGAGGCTCTGGACCCGGCGGTTAAGGCGGCTGACGACCTGATCAAACAGCAGCTGCCTGACACGGTACAGAGCGTTGTAGTGGGGGACCTACCCTACGCCAGGTTCAAACAGCGGTACGAGCAGGTATATGCCCAGGTCCGGGACAAGGACCACCTGTTGTCGGGCCGGGTCCGGTTCGAGACCGAGCTGGCTGGTATGCCAGTTGTGATCCGCAGCCTACGTCAGCGTGATCGGCGGGCCTTGTCGGCGTGGGCACCCGATGCTCGGGCCGAGCATAGGGTCTTCTTGAACCAAGACTTTCAGTACAGACTTCGACTCGTAGTGCTCTCTGTTGAGAAGATCGGTGACGCCACATTCCCGGACCCGCCTAGCACCCTAACGGATTTTGCTGCGTGGGAGAAGGTGCCGGCCGTAGCTCAAGCCCTAGCCTATGCCGAAGACTGGGATGAGACTTTGTTTGGGCTGGTCCTAGGCCTGCTCAGTGATCTGGAGACTGCTAAGCACCTGGCGTTGCTTGAGAACTTGGGAAACCCCTAGCCACCCCGCTCGCGTACTACCGCGTGCGACTGCTGCTGCGGGGTGGGGTGGATTTGAACGAGTACTCGTTCCTAGAGCAGCAGGATTTCCTAGAGTTCGAGCGGAAAGAGCAGACCATGCGATTCGTGGAGCAGGCTATCCACATATACGCGACGGCGCGCGATGCGGAGCGCGCCAAGAAGCTGGTCGATAGGCTCAAGGACGAGCTGTTTATTGGTCATACTGACATGCGCGCGGCCCGGGATAAGCGACTAAGTGACGAGCTGCTTAAGGCAGTTCACAGCACGTATTCGATCACGACGGCAGGCGGTGCGGCTATCCTTGAGATGGGCTATGACTGAGTTCTTCACATCAGCGGTACTTCGTCAGACTATCAAGCAGGTCCGGGCTGGGACCCGTGACTTGAGTAATCCGGCGTTAGTACCCTATTATCGCAGCGATCAGCGACTACCGGCGGCTGATGTTGCGGCGCGGGCTGCCGCCAGTGCGGCGTTTCGACAGGCCGCTGGGTTGCGTCCACTCTCAGCAGCTGAGGCTGCCCAGCAGATCGGCGACAGCGGGAGCCGAGCCCTGTTCATGGCCTTAGTAACGGGGGCTGGTATCGAGCACATGTATACCGAGGACCTGGTGATTCGACAGGCATCCGAGGGTGTGCCGGAGCTGGGAGACCGTACTACGTACGCCCAGACACGCGCGGCGGCTGGTGCTGCGCTTACGGTAAAAACGGTGCGTGACGGGCTCCGTCAGATCGAGGCACTCGCTAGTCGACTACCCACGGGCGGTGTCGTCTTGCACGTAACCGAGGGTCATCAACCAGCAATCGCCGATGATGACTCGGTAGTTCAATCGCGGCTCGACCAGATGTGGGGCTACATACGAGACCTGTTGCCGTAAGGTGTGTGTGCCTGGGCTTGACTATAATCAGGTAGCCCAGGCCAAGACTACACCTGGTACTGACTACCGGTACCAGTGAACTATGGACGACCCATCCGGAAACCAGAACACGGCGCTACGACAGCTACAGCAGCGGCTCCAGGCCCAGCAACAGGAACGGTTATGGGCTGAGGACCGGGCCATGGGCGGTGTTGGTGTATCGGGTTCCGCATCTTCGCAGATAGCGCAGCTGCTGCAAGAGCAGCAGTTGGCCCAGATCAGGGCCGCGATGTACAGTACACTGACATCTACACCGGGCGGCGCCGGCGTCATGTCTCAGAACTTCGGTAGGCTGGCTATGAACGCCGGTTTGGGGCAGGCTATGAACGTGCTTAGCGGCGGCCTACTGGTGCCTCAGTACGCGTATTCATGGGGTCTAAGCCGTGGTCAGGTCATGGAAGACGCATCTCAGGAGATGAAGCAGAGGTTTGCCAGAGACATCAAGAGTGAGTTCATTTCTGGGTTGATTCCTCATGAGTTACTACGGCGCACCAGTTGGGCATTCGCTGGCGATCGGCCAGAGATTGCGCGGAACGCGCTTGCAGCCCTGTCGGGGCTTCGTGGCGCGGATATAACGGCGGTCGGTGGCAGAGGCCGTGTAGGCGGCATTGGTATGCAGCTGGGCTCCGATGCTGTGCACCAAATAGCGCTAAGTGATGAGCGTGCGCTCCTAGGCCTGAACAAGAGGCTCGGCTATGCGCTTGGTAGTGATGACGTCCGATCATTGACCGGGATCATGAACCGCTACCAGGTCAGCGACGCGTTCCGTGCTGCGGGCCCGGGTGGTGACGTGGTGGGGGCTATGGCTCAGGGTAGGGCGGGTCTGGCTGAGAGTATCCACAAGTTGGCCAGGGCCTTGCAGCTCAATGTGGAGCAGACCGAGAAGCTGGTTAAGCAAGGTGAGCAACACGGTGTTCTGGCAAACAGCCGGACATTCCAGGCCCTTGGTAGGATTGGTATCGCCGAATCTAGGCTCCAGATGAGCTACGAGGAACGGGCTAAGTATGCTTTGCCGATTGCGGCGCAGGCCGCGACGCTGGGTATGGACCGAGTCACGGCGGCTAATCGTGTGCTCGGGTTCGCCGAGAACTTGGTGGGCGCCTATCGGAGTAATTGGACTGCTGGTGAGGGTGAGATGGCCCGTTTTGGCGGGGCCACGCTCGATGAGCAGGCGCTGCGTCAGGCTCAGTATAAGGACCAGTTAGGCGTCGAGTTCGCTAAGAGGCATGCCCCGAGTTTTGGTGCATTACATATGACAGGCTGGGGCGGGGGTAGTGCGCTACAGCTTGGTGTCGAACTCGGTGACCAGCTCGCCAAGGACCCTACGCTCGGGATCCGAGCTCGGGTCGACGGTTCAACACGTAGCTGGTCTGCGGCCGCTGCGGCGCTTGATGCGTTCGCCTATGTGGAGGACACACGGCGCCTAGTCGGTGTGTTGAGTAATAAAGAAGGCGGTGATGCCGCTGCATCTATTCAGTACGGCCGGCTGATCGGTGAACAGGATCCGGTTATGGCCCATCAGAGTTATATGACGTTTGAGCGTGAGATCACTAGCTACATGGCTCAAGGCTTGACGCGTGACGAGGCCATGCGCAAGCTCAGGATTCGGTCGCTATCCGGGGCAGGTAGTGACACCGGATTAGCCGCCATCATGAAGGCGCTCGGTGACCGGAAGGCTACGCCGCTCAATGTTGACCTAGCTAAGGAGATGGCGGCCTCTGGTTGGCCGTTTACGCCTGCTATAGGGCTGCCAGCTTGGGGCGGTGAGGACCGCGCAGGAGTCCTGGCGGCTCGCGGTGCGGCTTCTGCAATCCTACCGGCTAAGGCGTTGCGTGATCAACTTGGTGCGAATATCAACGACCCGCATCTGCTCCGCATGATCTCGGCGATTTCGTCTCTCGACGGTAAAGGCGTGTCGGTTGATGAGCTGTCAGAGCAGCTGGCGAGTTCTTCTATGGTGAGCACGGTGCCTGGGTTTACGTACAGTGAGAGGGCTGTCCTTGATAATTACCTAAATCGTGAGATCAATAAGGAACCGGCAGCGCACAGGGATGGTACAACAAAGGATCGAGCCTACTACGTGATGCCTGTTAGGGGCCTTTGACCAGTGGGCTTGATCCAAGACGTACTGGACGGTATTGGCCCGTCGGACACCGCATTGACTTATAGCGCGGCGCTGCCTGTACCGCCTGATTACAATCCGGTGCTAGGTTTTGACCCGGCAGATTACACCCATCTAGGTGCCACTACCGGCTCGGTCTACGACGATTCGCACGCCACATTGACGGTGCGCGGTATCCACCAGGCCGCGTCGGTGGCTGTGGCCGAGAGCGCCCTCAAGCAGGCTTTGCCATTCCCGTTCGGGATTCTGGCTGCTGCCGGCCTCGAGTCTACTATGTCTGGTATCGTACTACTAACCGACAAGTTCCTGATCACATCGGCGACCGAGCCCCGCGCAGCCCGCGCAGCCATGGTGATGAGCTTTAACCAGCCGTCGGTCTACAGTGCTGGGATGCGGCCCTACGTGTTCCGGTACGCGGGGCATGTCTTGATCAACCAACTCGACGGTGATGGTAGGAACCGATTCTATGCATTCTACCGAAAGTATCTGCGTGCATCTGCGGGTCTAGTAGGGCGTGATAGACAGGCTTTTCCATGGCTTGTCGAGCTCAAGTACCGGGATATGCTGCGCACCGGTTACGTGAGCGATCTAGGTCTATCTATCAATGCGCTGGATCCATCCAAGGGCGATATGAACTTTACTATGTTCGTGGTAGCCGACAGTTTTGTGTGATGGTATCACAGTTTCAAGACATCGGTGCGCGGGACCGGTTTGGAGATCAATCCCAGCCTCTGTACGACGGGGATCGTGCAGCGCTCAGGGTCTACGCTCTGGACGCTACCGGCGCGTTGATCCTAACCAACCCCGTGGCCAGCTTCGACCAGCTTCTGGTGTCTAGGGCTGATGAGCCCGAGCGCGATCGGATCCAGTATAGTCAATCATTCGACGGTCAGAAGCTTTACGCCTATGGGTCCGACCACCGGACCTATGCGTTCTCTGCTACGCTACTTGATACTGTGCTAACTCAGCCGATCAAACCGCCGGCCGGTAGTCAGGCCAAGCCCTGGGCTGGTCGCGGGTACCGCGATTGGGTTGCATTCTTTGAGCAATATGCCAACCTTTGGGCTTGCGCAAAGAACCGACACCTGGTGCAGTTCACCTACGGGCGGCGTCAAGTTTATGGGGCGGTGGTCGACATGACCCCTACTCTCTTGGCCTCGGAGCCGCACCGTGTGGACCTATTACTGTCGTTCTACGTAACCCATAGCCAGCCGATTGAGTTCTGATGACTGAAACCCGTGCCGGCCTACTTCCGAGCCAGTGGAAGGTATTCTTCGACGGTGTCGAGGTGCCTCACAATGGTTTCAGTATGGTTATGGCGCAGGATCAGGTTAGTGAGCTCATCCTAAGTCTGGAACCGGATAAGCGTCTATTGGATCTACGCCCGCAGACAATGGTCCACGTTTTCGGTAAGGATCGATTTCCGCCACCGGCGCCGATTACGGGTCCGGCCCAGGTTGGGGATCCATCTATCCCATCTTTGTATGGCAGTGATGAGGAGGAGCTGAAGCAGACGTGGTTCCTGTTCTGGGAGGGCGAGGTAGCTGCGCGTACCCATGTCAAGTCGAAAGGGCAGCGTAGTATGCAGATCCGGGCACGGGCCTTGGTCGGCATTCTTGATAGAACGCGCGCCTTTATGCTCGGTATAGGCGGTGTAGATTACAGCACGATCGCGACCGGTAGCCGCCTACCAGTGACTGTTGCTGGGGTGCTCGAAGGCGGGTCGGGTGCGACCAGTTTTGATACCTTGAGCATGGTCACGCTAATCTCGGAGTTCGTGAGCGACGACGAGACTGGTACGGCCGTATCGGACCGGGATCGTCCCGAGCCCACGTTCGCTGATAGGTTGCTGCGGCTCATCTCTTACTTGAGTAACTACAGTGGTCCGCTACGGCAACAGCTGGTGCGCACTAGGTTTCTGAATAAGGTGGGCGCTGTACCCGATGCCATTCTCAAGAGTTTGCTTAATGTCAGCATATCGAACTCGCTGTTGGCCGACTCCCAGAATCAGATCACTGCTCACAGCAGTGTGCTCGATATTGTGCGCCACATCATGTCGTATGGATTTTACCACCTGGTGCAGGTTCCGTTCCCCCACAGACCGGGGACTCAGCCGTCGGCGGGCGCGCTGGTCCCTACGCTGTCAACTGGGCTTGATGATGAGCAGCTCAAGACACACCAGATACCTTATGAGTACTTCCGGAATGACTTTATGTTCGTTCCTGAGATGTACTACGCACTACCGCCGCCGTGTAACTTCGTATTTCCGGATCAGATCGCAGACATGTCGATCGGTCGCGAGTTTGAGCAGGAGCCGACTCGGCACTTGATTCAGGATGTACATTTGGCTTCTTTTGGCGGTAGCTATGTGTTCTGGCTCGCGCCCGAGGATGTCGTGCGTGAGGCTGTGGCGTCGATTGGTGAGGAGAAGATAACATCTAGTAGTTTATTTGGTATCGCATCAGCGTTTGGGCGTTCGGTTAAGCTGACAAGCGGTGCCGTCGACAAATCTCCGTACGCATACCCCGATGGCGGGGATCCGGCCAGTACCGCGGGGCACAGCCTGCTTGGGGCCTTATCTGATATTGAGCTCGAGAAGGGGATCGTAGCGACCTTCGGACAGAACCGGTTTGAAGCCTTTGCTGCCCTAGCGTATCTTAAGCGCCAGGTTCCGAAGTCTGATATTTCGGCCGGTGATCAGGTCATTGAAGATTTAGAGAGCAGCGATAATAAGGCCTACGCGGACCTCATGTCAGGTCTGGCTAACTACCAGCTACAGCTTATGCGCTATAGGCGCGAGGGATCAGTATCTTTGTTAGGGCACAGATGGGTCATACCAGGGCTGCCTACTGTGATCTTTGACTCGGATATCTCATACCTAGCTAACGTAGTGTCGACTAGCTTTACGGTAAACTCGGAGGGTCAAGAATCGACCACACTTCAGCTCGATAGGACTCGGCCTGTACCGCGGGTAGAGCTCGCTGAACTGCAAGCGGCCCTCGACACGCTCGCAACCGAGTTGCATGAGCTTCAGACTCTGAAGAGTAGTGTCGCTGACCAGCTGGCTGGTAACGCGCTTGGACATCAGATTGGAGCGTCGCTATCCAAGTACGAAGGGCTCGGTTCTGACGTTGGATCGCTATATGACACATTACAGAACTGGGCAGCGTGGGGTGAATCGAAGGCGGATCTACGTTCGAGCACGGGTAAACAGCTAAAGGCCACGGCGGCGGCTACTAGTGCTCAGTCTGCGATCTCGGCGCACCCGGACGCTACCCAGCCTAAGGATGAGTTCTTGACTATCTATGTCGAGGATCTAACCCAGGCTGTTAGCTTGATTCAGACCCAGTTGAGCGCGATGCTAGCCGACGGTCAAGCACTAGCCACAGACATGCTTTCAGGCGGCTCGATCCAGGTCACATCAACAGGCACTACCACGACGTTTACTAGCGTGGATCAGAGCCAGACCTTCGTAACTGCGGCGGTCAGCCCTGAGTACTTCGCCTACCTATTCTTGGACGCAACGGTCCTGGCCGATCCTACAGGACAGGTCAC
>Ga0210043_1001520_pt1 | contig 18606 bp, 31 predicted proteins | sample CryGeymet201501t_FD_183990 | JGI IMG/M metagenome (GOLD analysis project Ga0210043, IMG submission 183990) | Groundwater microbial communities from Crystal Geyser aquifers in Utah, USA - Crystal Geyser metaG 2015-01t (SPAdes) (version 2) | ecosystem: Environmental > Aquatic > Deep subsurface >... | reverse complement strand
GTGCTGCACTGGTTCGGACAGCTGGAGGAGCGTCTCTCCCCGGACATGCCGCATGGTGGCTTCGGACCCCGTCAGGGCAACAACAACTATCCTGTCGGATGGGTGGACCGGGGGTCGCGCATGATGTTGGCGCTTGGATACGAGATCCGGACCGCGCTCGACAAAGCGGAGTGGGGTCGGATCGAGACTCGCGAGGATATGGACGTTTCGCTGCAGCTGCTTCGAGCTGGTTTACCGAACACCGTCACCCACGACTTCTGCGTTGGGCAGAAGACATATGCCGCAGCCGGTGGCTGCACAGGACAGCGCACACAGGAGAGCAGCGATGCTGACGCCCACCGACTTGCAGAACTCCATCCAGGCCTTGTGCGAGTGGTCGAGAAAGCGTACAAGGGCCATCCCCGGAAGGAGGTCGTGGTCCAGTGGAAGCGAGCCCTCGATTCGGGCAGAGCTCGGCCACAGTGAGTGTCGGGTCCGACTTTTGGTCGAAAAGACTGGACCCTCCACTGTCATCCAGTCAGAGGTCGAGCTTGCCGAGCTCCTCGGACCCGAGGTCTGTGCTCAGCCAGCGCTCACTCGAAGAGGAGAGAGTCGTGGAACCCTTGCCACCTACCTACCATACGTCCACCACTCAGAGTCCCCTCTCGCGCTTGTGTGGACTGTTGAGCTCCTTGCCGACAAGGTGTGGTCGCGTCCGTCGCCGCGCCCAGCCCATAAGGACTGGGTCGGTGAGTTTCAGGCTCGCTTCCGGATGGATGTTCCAGATGATGTGGCCCGACAGCCGCACTGCCTCATACATGGTGATCCAACACTGGCCAACATCCGGATCCAGCAGGACCGGACAGTCCTCCTGATCGACCCCAAGCCGATCGGACGCGGCATCCCCGGCATGGTCGACGTGGACCGGGGGAAGATGCTGCAGTCGCTCATGGGCTGGGAGTCCGCTCTCTGCTCGTCTGGACCGCTGTTCCAGCAGCAGTGGCCATTCTGGGACCTGGACGAGGCTGCGCTGCGGCGCATGGTCTTCTGGTGCATGGTCCACTACCTGCGGATCGCGCAGCGTGAGCGGGACACCCCTCTCGGCGTCTGGGCACGCGAGACCGCCATAGCCCTCGAGGAGTACAGCGCATGACCGGGTTTCTCAGCGAGACCTCCTGGCCCACAATAGCCTTTTGGTCGATTCTTGGGGTGGTGTTTATCGCCGCGCTCTGGGCCGACATTCATGAGGACCGAGACAGATGAGACTGATCGACATCAGCTGCCACCTGCAACATCAGACCGAGCGAGCTGTCCTCATCTCCGACGACGGGGACTCGGACAGGGCGGTCTGGGTTCCTCTGTCGCAGTGCGAGGTCGAGACGACCTCCAATCCGAGCATCGTCACAGTCACTCTTCCGGAGTGGCTGGCAGTAGAGAAGGGACTTGTCTGACATGTCGAAGTGGAAGCACTGGGGTGGACACCCCGCTGGGATAGAGCCTGTGACAGGGGCACCACGATCCCTGGACAGCGACACGGTCGTTCGGGTCCGATTCCGAGATGGGTCAGAGTCGATGGCTGCTCGTGCCGATCGCTGGCGCTGGGAGCACACAGGTGAGACTGACGACATCGTGGCATACACGGTGATCACATGAGGTATATCTGGGACCTGGACAACACTCTGGTGCACACCCGAGAGGCTGCGCTGCAGGCGTATCTTCTGACAGGCACGGTGCCTCCGGAGGACTTCCACACTCGACCCTGGCAGACATGGTGCTCCGAGGCCGATCGCCTCCGCAAGGAGGAGGCCTATCCGACTGCCCTGCGTGGACACGCTCGTCCAACTCCGTTGTTCGACCTCTGGCGAGTTAAGGGTGGGCCGATCATCACCAACACAGCACCGGCCTCTGTGGACGTTCTCCGTCGAATGTTCTCCGAGCTGAACGATGTTCCGATCGGCGCAGGAATGGACCCGACCAGCAAGATCGAGTACCTGCGGCTCTTGTCCGAGGATGGCCTGACAGGTGTGTATGTAGACGACAGCGCAGAGACGTGCCGAAGGGTGCGGGAGGAGACAAAGTGGCAGGCAGTACAGGTACAGTTCTGATCCCGGCGATGGGCAACTCGTTGAGGTTCACCTCAGCGGGTTATCTTGGACCCAAGGCCCTCCTGCCGATTGGCACACCAGACGGCGAGGTCGACACCATGATCGGTCGAGTGGTGCGACACTATCCGGCCGGATGGGACATTCGCGTGATTGCTCCGAGGGATCACGCTGACGCGATCGAGAAGGCGATCCGACGGACGCGGCCATTCGGACGGGTCGATGTCCTACCGGTCGTTGGTCGGACCGAGGGCCAGTCGTCCACCATCCTCCTGGGACTGGTGCACTGTCGGCTCGACCTGGATCGACCCGTGATCGTCAACAACTGCGACGTCGCGCTGCGAGCGCCGGTCCCGACCTCTCTGTCGGAGATGCCCCACTCGACCATCCTGGTGCACAGCCACCCAGAGGGCGACCCGATCTACAGCTACGTTGAGACGTCAATCACTGATGGTCTGCCAAGAGCTCTTCGAGTGCAGGAGAAGGCTCGGTTCGACTGCTCGCGGCAGATGGCGCAGACCGGGGTGTGGCTCTTCCGGGAGCCTCGCACACTCGTGGAGATGCTCAGAGAGCAGATCGCGGACGACCAGCGAGTGGGTGGGGAGTTGTATCTCTCCGGCGCGATCGACAGACTGGTGCGTCGGCATGGGATGGGTGTTCTCACAGTCGATGAGGACCAGTTCCTGGACATGGGCACGCCGGACACGATTCGGACTGGTGGCATGGAGATCCTGGCCTGATGGTGAAGCGGCAGAAGATGAACTCGGACCAGATTCCTCTGTTCGAGCCGCCCACCAGCTGGCGAGAGCCGACGTCCCTCCCCGACCCACCACGTGGCGGCGTCATCGCCATCGACACAGAGGACAGGGACAATGGACTGTCCACCGGCCGAGGTCCGGGTTGGGTGTTCAAGGACGGCCACCTTGCCGGCGTCTCGGTGGCCTGGAGAGCCGGGACCGAGATGCGGTCCATCTATGTGCCGCTGCGGCATCCGGACTCAGCCAACATGGACCTGGAGCAGACTGCTCGCTGGCTGAAGGCCGTGATGGAAGGTGCCGACACCATCGTCTTCCAGAATGCACCCTTCGACATTGGCTGGCTGTCCACCGACGGCATCGAGGTGCCGTTCGAGAAGATCGAGGACATCCACGCCATGGCTGTCATGCTGGACGAGAACCAGCTCAGCTACAGTCTGGACTCAATCTGTCGCTCTGTCGGGGTGCCGGGGAAGGACGAGCGGCTGCTCCGAGAGGCGGCTGCGGCGTTCGGCTGCGACCCCAAGGCTGAGCTGTGGAAGCTGCCAGCAAGGCATGTCGGGGAGTATGCCGAGCAGGACGCCGTCTCAACACTCATGTGCTGGGAGCGAATGCGCGAGCGGATCGACGAGGAGGAGCTGCGCGAGGCATACCAGCTCGAGATGGACCTCATCCCGATGATCATGGCGATGCGTCGCCGAGGCATCCGGATAAACGAGTCCCGAGCCGAGAGCACTATGGAGAGCCTGCGGCAGCAGCGCGACGAGGTGCTGGACGAGATCGCTCGACAGCTGGCCTGGCCATCTTTCACCATGGACCACGCCAACTCCCCCGGCCACCTGGAGCGGGCCTTCGACCAGGAGCAAGTTCAGTATCTTCGGACCCCGAAGACCAAGCGTGGGTCATTCAAGTCGGACTGGATGAAGGACAGTGACCACTGGCTCCCGTCCAGTGTTGCGAAGGCCAGAGCGCTCAGCGACATGTCCGAGAAGTTCATTGGCAACTACATTCTGGACGCCATCCATGTGGGAAGGGTGCACGCCGAGATCCACCAGCTGCGAGACGACAGCGGTGGCACCCGGTCCTATCGCCTGAGCTACTCCAATCCTCCCCTGCAGCAGATGCCAGCGCGAGACCCGGTCCTGGCACCACTGGTGCGGTCGATCTTCGAGTCCGAGAGGGACACGCTCTGGGGGTCGGCGGACTACTGCCATGATGAGGAGACAGAGATACTCACCGAGCATGGCTGGCGACTGTTCTCGGACCTCGACAGGATAGAGCGAGTCGCACAGTGGCATGAGGATGGGACTCTGAGCTGGGTCTTACCGACCGACCACTACATCGGCCCAGTGAGAACGCGCGAGCTTGTCCATGTGCATGGGCCGAGACAGGTGGACTTTCGGGTCACAGGCGAACACTCCTGCATCGTGCAGCGAGGCTCACGGTACGAGAGAACGGATGCTGCAGAGATAGAGAGACATCGTTGTCGTGGCCACTTCCCACAGGCAGGGAAGCTTGTCGGAGGTGTTACAACAGACCATGATCTTCTCAGGCTGGTGGTGGCTCTCCAGGCTGATGCCGCAGACCGAGGTGGGACATGGCGATTCTACATGAATCGTACTCGGAAGCTGGAGAGGCTGGCTGGCATCCTGACCCGTCTCGGAATCCAGTACAGAGTCACGGAGCGAGCCAAGGGAGACCAGACCGCCATCGTCATCGATGACAGACCTGAGATTAGAGAGTGGCTCTCTGATGAGAAGATCTTTCGTCTGGACCGACTGCTGTCTCTGGACGAGGAGTCCCGAAGGGTGTTCCTGGAGGAACTTCCACACTGGGATGGTAAGTGGTGTGGAGAGACCATCAGCTACGGATCAGTCCGCAGGCAGAATGTGGACGCAGTGCAGTGTGTGGCTGCGGTCACAGGTCGGAGAGCCGCAACGCATGTTGCCAAGATAGATGGTCGACAGGACTTCCACCATGTGACTCTGTCTCCTCGATGCCGGACCGGCTTCACCCGGACGATGCATGTGGACCGGGAGACAGTGACCGGAAGAGTGTACTGCGTCACAGTGCCGAGCCATGCGATTGTCACTCGCCGCCGAGGACACGTTCTGGTGTCCGGACAATCCCAGCAGGAACCCCGCATGGCGGTGCACTTCGCTGCCATCTGCAGGCTGCGAGGGTCTGAGGCGGCTGTCGCATACTATCGCGACAATCCAGGTGCCGACTTCCACCAGATGGTGTCGGACATCACCGGAGTCCCACGCAAGCAGGCCAAGATCATCAATCTCGGGCTGATGTACGGAATGGGCATGGCCAAGCTGGCCGCGTCGCTGGGCGTGACTGTCGAGGAGGCCAAGCGAATCGTGGAGCAGTACAACTCCAGGATGCCATTCGTCGAGGCGCTGGCCGACTTCTGCACCAAGCGAGCCACCCAGCGCGGCTTCATCCGGCTGCTGGACGGGGCACGCTGCCGATTTGATCAGTGGGAGCCCAGCTGGCGCGAGAACGACGAGGAGTACCACCCACCCTGCAGCCGAGCCAAGGCCGAGGAGGTCTGGCCGGGGAGGCGGCTGCGCAGGGCCTTCACGCACAAGGCGATGAACCGGCTGGTGCAGGGGTCCTCGGCAAGGCAGACCAAGCTGGCCATGCGCGAGTGCTGGAGACAGGGGATCCTGCCGATGCTGCAGCTTCACGATGAGCTGGACTTCAGCTGCGCCTCCGACGAGCAGGGACATCTTGCGGCAGAGATAATGGCCGACGTGCTCAAGCTCTCTGTGCCGATGCTGGTTGATGTGCAGTATGGGAGGGATTGGGGAGAGGCATCCATAGAACCACCGAAGGGCGAGGAACCCCCCGGCTTCGACGAAATTTGGAGTCGTCGCGATGAATGAGGCCCGAATTGTTCCGGACCCCATGGGTTGTTGTCGGTCAGGACAGCCGGATGAAGTGCTGGGCGGAGTCGTAGGCAAGGTCCGAGAGGATCTCGCGGCGAGTTCCGAGATCGCGCTCCAGGCAGATCGCCATGAAGTCGTCAGAGGTCCTGCACTCCGAGTAGACGGCATAGCGGACGGCGGTCCGGCTTCCCTTGCGCTTCGGATTCTCGGTCCGCTTCAGAGACAGCCTCTTGCCGAGCAGCGGGGACACGCGTCCGCCGGACTTGCGGGCCTTGGCCTCGCCAAGCTGGTCGGAGGGGATGGTTGTCTCGCGCTCTGGGTTCTCGATGGTGTCCTCGGTCTCGTCGACCTCGGTGCTGGAGACACGGACATCCCAGTCCCCATCGACCTCGAAGATCTCCATGGCGGAGTCGGCGAGGGCCTTCTCGAGGCGGGCGATCGCCGTCGGCTTGTCCTTGAACTTCTTGACAGGCTTGTCGGTGATGAGGTTGTAGAGCTCGGCCATCTGGGCGAGGGAGAGGGTGGTGGGTACAGTGGTGCTGGTCATTGTCTTGGTTCCTTCTGGCTTCGATTGATCGAGGATTCACTCAACAACGAGAGTTGTGACGATTCCGTTCTTGAAGGTGAGTCTGGTCTGAAGGGCTTGGGCTTTTTCGAGAGACTTGCACTCGGCGACCACTTCGCCCTTGGGGAAGTCAAAGTGTCCTTCAGAGATAAGCTTGTAAGTGGTCATTTCCTGGTTCCTTCTGGCTTGTTTCTACGATCAGACTACCTCGTCCTTCCAGAGATGTAAACCCTGAAAACATCAGATGAATACGAAAGTATGCAAGCGATGACTCTTGGCAATATACTAAAGCTCGTGGCTCCGGTCGTCGGGCAGATGTCCCTGGCCAGTGTCCGGGGGAGAGCGACCAAGGAGCAGGTCCAGGAGTGGGCCACAACGCTGGAGACTGCAGCCCGAGAGCTGCGAGCTGTGGCTGAGAGAAGGAGAGAGACATGAGCCCACCGCCCAAGGAGACCCCTGGAATTGTGTATGTTCTGACCTGCACCACCAGCGGAGACCAGTATGTTGGTGCAACAAGGTTCTCTGCAGAACGCCGCTGGTCCAACCACCAGAGCGCCGCTCGAACAGGAGTCAGAGCGCCTTTGTACGATGCGATTCGGAAGTATGGTCCTGAAGCATTTACTGTCGAGACAGTTGACCATGCAGCCACAAGACCCGAGCTCTTCGAGCTAGAACGCCTTTGGATCTCAAATCTAAGGCCTCGCTACAACTTGACCATGGGAGGCGATGGCCTCGTTGGATATACGCACAGTGAGAAGACGAAGGCCAAGATCTCCGCCTCCAACGCTGGGGAGAATCACTGGAATTGGGGACGAACTACCTCAGAGGAAGTGAGAGCCAAGCAGAAGGCGAATAGTTGGATGAGAGGTAGGGTTCTTACACCTGAAGAGTGCGAAGCCCGAAGACAACGAGCCATGGGGAACACGGGGCGAACTGGGCAAAAGTTATCTGAAGAGCATCGTCGAAAGATCAGTGAAGCACATCTGGCTCGACATAAAGATGGAACCAAGTTCACCGATGAGCATCGCCGAAATATCAGTGAGGCCATGAAGGCCAGACACAGAGCAGGAGCAAACAAGACATGAGAAAGATACGGGTCGCAGATACAGAAACATCAGGACTGTCTCCGGAAGAGGGGGCAGGACTGCTGGAGATTGCATGGGTTGACCTACAAGAGACTGAAGAGGGCTGGTACGTAGTGGATGGGATGTCTCGATACATTGAGCATCCCGGACCGATCCCAGCATCGGCACGTGCAGTCCATCACATCTCACCTGAGGACTGTCTTCCAGGCTCTGTGAACTGTGTCAGCACCGGGCAGGGTCGGGCAGAGATACAGGGCGGCGAGCCTGCAGCGTATGCCTTCCACAACGCAGCATTCGACACTCAGTTCCTCCCCGGTCTCCCTGCCCCAGTGATTTGTACATGGCGCTGTGCGCTACATTTGTGGCCTGAGCAGGAGAGCCACTCGAACCAGTACCTTCGGTACAGCTTGGGACTGGAACCACAGAAGGAGTTCCTTGTGGACCCGGTTAGTGGGCGAGAGCTGACTCCTCACCGAGCTCTTTACGATGCGGCATGCACAGCAGAGATACTTAGGCGAATGCTCGAGACCCACACCCTGGACGACCTCCACCGGCTGTCGTACCAGCCAGTCGTCCTCCTGAAGGTTCGATTCGGCAAGCACAGAGGCCTTCTCTGGTCGCAGGTGGATCGTGGATACCTGCAGTGGGTGGTGAAGCAGGCCGACATGGACGACGACGTGCGGCACACCGCCATGCACCACCTGAGAGGTGGACAGGGGTCTCTGCTGTGAGCGCGGCGGACCTCCTCCTTCGGCTGATGCGGACGGACCCCGATCGCATCTGGCCAACCGACGATCTCATCATGGAGCTCTGGCCAAGAGAGGAGCCGGAGCACTCTCTCAGCATGCTGCGTCGCTATGTCTGGGAGATCCGGGAGCGTGGGATCACAGTCCACACCCACCGCAGCCGAGGGTACAGTCTGCAGACCGCTCTGCATAGAGCAGGGGACGAGACAGACCTGGCGATGCAGCCGAAGACTCAGGAGGTCCTTGAGGCTCTCCAGGATGGTAGAGGTGCGGTGGTGCAGCTTGACAGGCTTCTTGGCAGGGTCTTTCCCGGGATGCCGAGGGACAGCGCTCTGAAGTCGCTGCATGTCCATGTCTGTCGTCTTCGGAAGCGGTACTCTGGGATCGAGAACCTGCATGGGATTGGCTACAGGATGGTGGCCGATGTCGACTGATGGGGGACTGTGGGCGGAGATCTCCAGCCACATGCGTGGGTGGCACTTCCAGAGGATAGAGACCGGGGGTACAGGGAGAGGCATCCCTGACGTCAATGGGTGCTCCGAGGGCTGCGAGGTCTGGATGGAGCTGAAGTTCACCGCTGGGTGGAAGCCGACCATCCGGCCGGAGCAGATCGGGTGGGCGGAGCGTCGCACGCGAGCGGGTGGGCGAGTCTTCCTACTGACGCGTCGTCGCTGTCCCGCTGGACCACGCAGGGAGAGCGCGGACGAGCTATGGGTACACCGGGGAGTCGACGTCCGCCACGTCTCCGACGGTGGTCTCCGAGCTGTCCCACCGATCCTCCGAATGGATGGAGGCCCCAGCTCTTGGAACTGGGACCTCCTGGACGAGACGCTGCGGTCCTAGGCGAAGGTCTCTTCAACGAGGGACTGGATTGCTGCAGAAGTCCAGAGCTTGATGTTGCGCGGGTTGTCGCGATGCTCCAAAATGGTGCGGGAACTGACAACGTCGTTGGCCAGATCCCGAGCCCAACGAGCATACTTGGAGCGCACAATGGCCTCTGTCTGCCGCACTCCATATCCTGCATCGAGCAGAGACTGAATGTTGGCCACCCACATTCCATGACCATAGAGCTCATACGAGTAGGCATCATCGGTGTTGGCGGCGATCTGTTCGGCTAGGCTTACGTTGGACATTTTCTGATTCCTTCTGGCTTGTTCCAATGCACTGATGATGCCTGTCTTCTGAGCAGAAGTAAACCCACCTGGAGAAATTAATTTCCAGGAGGGCTTTAGGACGTTCAGGGGCTGGGAGAGTGGATCAGGCGTCGGCAGCGGTGTCCTGCTCCGGGTCGGCCGCATCGCTGACCGCGAGCTCCTCGGTCGGGATCCTCCGGCCACGCAGATGGTCGGTGACCCCAGCATCGCGGGTGTCGACCTGGGCGACCAGGTACAACGCTCCGCTGCGCAGGACCACGAGATCGCCCTTGGCGACGGAACCCTCCTTGGTGATGTACCGCTTGTCGCTCGCGCCGTTGGTGATCGCCTTCAGGCGCACAGTGTATGGCAGGACCTCACGGATCTGCGACTTGTCGAACGGGTGCACCTCCCCAGTCCCCTTGATCTCGAGGACGGCGCGACCGGCGCTGTCAGTGCCGATCTGGGTACCATAGAGCGGACTGGTGAGTCGGCTCTCCGCTGGGAGGGTTTCCTTGTTCAGGATCTCATAGAGCTTCTGTGTCATTTCTTCGGGTTCCTTCTGGTTGAACTTGATGTAGTCGTCGGCGCTGCGCCACTTCGGATGACTGAGAGCGAAGCTCTCCGGGGTTCCGAGATATCGAGTGTGCAGTCGCCAGCCGCTCGGTGCGCTGTTCCTGCTTGGAACAACCTGCACAACGCGCTGGGTCTTCTTGCCGGTCTTCAGGACGACGAGGTCGCCGACACTGAAGGGGCACTCGGTCATTGGCTGGTGGTGTCTCACTTCTGGCTCCTTTCGACTGGTCAGAGTGTACCCCTGACCAGTCGTCTCTGTAAAGGACCTCTCCTCAGCCCTTCCGCTGGTACTGCCCACGCTCCACACGGATCACATCACCCTGCGTCGCGAGAACGGACAGCATGGTCGCTGCCGAGGTTGGGCTGTACTCCGCCTTCTCGATCTCGGCAGCGACCTCCTCGATCGAGTAGACCCGCTCGGGGACCATGTGCCGCAGAATGTATCGGCCCAGCCGGGTGTCCCGGGCAGGGGTGCTGGGACCGGAGTCCAGCGTGCGATAGGTCATCGTTGCGGTGAACCCGAGCTCCTCGATGAGGTCTCGGAGAGCCTTGGCGTCCTCGCGTCCGGCCATCTCCACTGACACTGTGTACACATGCATCTTGCAATCTCCTTCTGGCTTGTTGGGGTTGGGAGGGGTCCGAGGTCCCCTCCCGCTCTCTCAGGTGTTGTCGCGACTCACTGCCGCGACGTACTCCCGGAAGGACCGGAGACTCGGACCGCTCTGGACAGGGGCGAGAGGCAGGAGAACGTTGAACGCCTCCCAGGAACCGTCTGACCCGATTACGAGTCGGAGGTTGCCGCGCTCCCCGGTGGAGCGGTTGAGTGCCCAGGAACCATCCTCCGTCTCGTGCCAGCCCCAGCGACTCAGGCTGGCGGTGTACTGGGCGAGGTCGAAGCGATTGCTCATTTTGGACTCCTTCTGGCTTGCCGTCGACTTGACGGTCAGAGTACTGTAGTCTCACTCTCCAGAGAAGTAAAGCCCACCCAGAGATATTCTCTCCAGATGGGCTCATCTGCCTGGCGATGGCGCCAGAGGGATCAGCTGGCCAGAGCGGCAAGCTGCTTGTCGATCTCCTCCTCCTCCGACAGCTCGGAGAGACCGCCGTAAACGGTCTCTCCTGAGCTTTCTCAGGCTGCCAGCTCGAGCAGGGACTTGAGGACCTTCTGCTTGTTGCTGGCGTGGTGGCCCAGCTGCGCAGCATAGAAGCGACCATCCGGCGTCCGAGTGTTCGTCATGTGGTCCAGCGTATGCGTCACGCCGTTCAGAATCCCCCATCCGCTCCCAGGCACCGCTCCAGGAGCCTTGGAGTCGGACCACAGGATGCTCTTCATCAACGGGGAGAGATGTGTCTGGTCGGCGATCAGATCGGCTGCGTCCATCTGCGGCTGGAACACCGGCTGCAAGATCTCGATCTTCTTGTCAAGATCGAGCTTGAGCTTCTGCAGGGTGCGAGCCGCACGCTCCATTGCGCTGATGGCGTCGCGGGAGATGGCGAGCCGCTCCCTCGCAGCGTCCGGATCGAAGTCGCTGGCATGGGTCCAGCGGACCTCGGACTTGGCCTTCTCCCACAGGGACGCTGCCAGGGTGTTGGCACAGACCACTCGGACGGACGTGGTCCGGAGGACCGTGGCCTTGCCCGACTCGTGAGAGCCGACCAGCAGCACATAACCCTTGACCTCATCGTTGCCGTTGAGCTTCCACCCGGTTCCGAGATTGGCCAGTGCCCAGACCTGACGACCCTGCCGCAGGCTTCCGGCCGTCTCGATGGTGGCGTCGCCAGCCTCGGTCCAGTTGCGGAAGAACGACAGGATCTCGCGATTCTGGACCGGCTTCCAGCGTGGCGACACGATGTCGTAGACCAGCTTGTCAGTGGCCCGGCGGATGGCGAGGTGCTCGGGGACCGGCTCGTCGCGGTTGTCGCCAGTGTAGATCGGGACCCGCTCGACCTCCCAGTCCAGACCAGCCTGGACCAGCATGTCGTCGACCGAGATGTCGGCCGGGACGTTGGTGCCAAGGCCGTGCCAGGGGACCTGCCCAGCATAGGCCATTGTCTCAACATGATGCATGATGTCTCTCCTTGCATGGGCGACATTGCCCGTGAAGATCACCCTAGGCTCTGGCTCTCAGGAAGTAAACCCTCTCCTCTCAGCGTTTGCTCAGAGCCTCTTGCACCCGGTCCTCCTTGGGCCAGAAGTTGCTGGTATACCCGTCGCGGCGTCGCCATGAGTACTGTGAGCGGAACCCTTGGAAGGTGCCGAGACCCTTGGCCTCGAGTGCCCTTGCCACCCGGTCGTCGCCGTAGGTGTGGAGGAGGATGAACGGCTCACCCTTGTCAGAGATGAGTCGCTCTCTGGAGAGAAGACCACGCTGCGCTGGTGTGAGTCTAGAAGGGGATGTCATCGGTGTCTCCATCCTGTGGCTTGACGACATTGGTCCGTGTTGGTGCGGCGGTGGTCGACAGGCCCTCGACCGCGAGCGCCGTGACTCGGTCGATCAGGTAGTTCTGCATGGACCGCTGGCAGTCGGGGAGGTGGAGTCGAATGTGCACCCACTCCTCGAAGATCGTTCCGGCCAGCATGCTCGGACCCTGGTCCAGGACTGGTCGGGCGATGACGATCATGCCCTTGTGCACAGTGCCGAGGACGCCCTCGCCCAGCGACCGGACCACCCGCATGCTGATCCCCTCGAGGGAGAACGACGGATCAATGCGCTGGCAGACCTCAGCCGCGTTCTCCAGCATCTGGATCTGGGCGGGGCCGAGATCCACATCATGGTACGGGTCCACCTCGTCGCCGCGAAGAGCCTGCCAGCGTCGGAGAGCACTGCGGCTGAAGTGCTCGTTGTCCGTGTTCCGCTGGCAGACAGCGTTGAACTCGTCGCTGAGGGCTGTGACCATGGAGAAGTCAAGGGCACTCTCCAGAGTGCCCTTCGGCGCTGTAAGACAGTGCTCCAGGATGTCCTCGCGACGGCTGGTGGCCAGGATGGCCGCGACCTGATGCGGCACAATGTGCGGATACTGCAGTGTGCGGTCCTCGGTCAGAGTCACCTTCGAGATCAGGTTGTAGGTGTAGAGCGACTGCTGCTGCAGCCTGTGCACCAGGACGCCACGATAGAACACCCGGTCGCCGACGCCCTCCCCGACCGCTCCGACCATTGACGTGTGCAGTACAGGCCGGTCGAAGAAGTACTCACTGGAGGTGTCGTGGATGCGACTGATCTCGGCACCAGTGACTCGGATCAGAGTCCGACCCTCGGTGGGCTCGAGGCGCATGTCCGTGATGACAGGGTCGTCCTCGTCCTCGGCGTTGCAGCGCAGCTCGCGGTATGCCTGCCAGACCTCCCACTGTCGGCCGAGACTGGTCGTGAAGCCCAGCTCCCGACCGTCCAGCAGGATCATGTCGAACGGCTCGCCTCGGATCACCTCAGTCTTGGTGCTGATGACATGCCGCTCCAAGCCGCGCCAGATGTCGATCGTGTGACCGGTACGCAGAAGGCACGAAAGTGAGAAATTAAGGCCCGTTCCGAAGAACCCGATCGCCGAGTCCGGATCATTCTTGACATTGACGCCAAGGGTTACTGCTGCTCTCAAGTCCAGCTCGCCTGCGTTTGAGAAGTACACTGCATTCTTCATTGTGATTCCTCTTCCTTGTTGCGTCGCTTCTTCATGTGTTTCGCTCTGTACAAAGGGTCTTGCCACTCCTGCCTTAGTCTCTCAGACTGTGCAGCCTTTCTCTCATCAGACCACAGCAGCTTCTCTCTGGATGCTGGATCCCTCCATCTATTCTTCATGGCTTCCGACAGTTTCTGCCTGGCTGCAGGCGTCCAGGCCTTCCTCATCTTTTCAGCGTATTCTGGGGACTGATGTCTCTTCCTGACTTCTTCAGACTTCTTCCGTCTGTACTCCTCGGTCTGCATGTAGCTAATGTCGCGATTCTCGCAGTTCACCTTGGCGGTGACATCTCGCAGATTCTCGAATCTGTTGTTCAACTTCTCTCTGTCTATGTGGTCAATCTGGTTCACCGGCCAGTCCCCAGTCATGTAGAACCATGCGAGCCGAGCTGCGGAATACCCTCGACCATAGATCCGGATGACCCAGTAACCCTCGCAGAAGGTTCCAGCCACATCCCCGGCCAGCGCTCTGCTGCCCATAGCCGTCTTCCAGTGGAACACCCCAGTCTCAGGATTGTAGTCCAGGACCTCAAGAAGATCCTCGTGCGTTATTCTCCTGTTGAACTTCTCATCACGAGTTGCGAGATACTCTGACTTGTCGAGCAGGTTCTCAATTCGAAAATCGGACCTATCCCCATTGATTGGCACTGGGACCATCGACGGATACTCGTCGTACACGATCCACCATGCCAGTCTGGCAGGGTTGTATCCCCGACCCTTGTACTTTATCGACCACCAACCTCCACCAATGTGAGCGCCAGCCTTTGTCCCAGGCATTATGGTTCTTCGAATCTTCACACGCCAGAAGAACTCCCCAGTCTCTGGGTTGTACTCTAGCAGGTCCATGAGTTCTTTTCTAGTTAGCATCGCCCTTTATACTTTAGACCTGTTCCAAAGACTAGTCCCTCTCTTGGACCTTCATCCGCCTCGCTCCTTGATGCGTGCTCTGCTGATCTCGATCGCCTCGGGCGATGGCTCCCAGTCCCCACACCACTCGGGTGGGAACTCGGAGATGTCGACTGCGGTGTGCTGCGGCCGATACCCTCGGGCGAGCATCTCGTCAATAAGGGCCTGCTGCCGACGAGCCACCCACCCCAGCCGGGTGTAGAAGAACCGGACGTGACCCTGGCCCATTCTGTAGCGGGACAGGGGTGTGGGCGGCTCGCCGCGTGCAATGGCGGCTCGAACCAGGCCATAGACTCGTGGGAGCTCTCGATACTCGGCCACGAGGTGCTGTCGGCTGAGCTCGGACGGCGGGATCAGGTTTATGCGGGTCATGTCAGTTGTCGAAGAAGAACACGAGGCGGACCCGGTCCGGAGGGCCAAGACGCCAGAGCCTCGGGAGGATGGTGGACAGCAGCTCGCTGCCTGCGTCGGTGTACGGGATCTCCCATGAGACGGAGCTGACTCGGCGGATCACTGTCTGCTCGGTCATCTCCGCCAGATCATGAAGATTGTGCCAGCCCAGCGGGGCAGCAAGAAGACCCTCGATGTGTGCGAGCATCTCCTCGTTCGAGATCTTCCGGATCATGCTGCCCATGACATCACCGGACCAGCTGCGTGGCTGTCCGGTCAGCTTCCAGCGGGCGAACTCGATCGGGTCGACAAATCCCTGCTTCCGAGTGGTCTGGGTCCAGTCGTAGGCCATGATCTCCGCGACGGTCAGCCAGGAGTGCGAGTGCCCATCACCACTCCAGTCGTCGACCCATCTGGTGTAGTCCGCAGTGGCATCCTCGGGGACACCTCGTGGGTCGCTGATCGGGACAAACCCCTCCCCGGTTGGGACGCCGGCAAAGCCGTACCCATTCCGAACGTTCGCGAGGATGGCGAACAGGTCGTAGTTGCGGTCGCCATTGATCTCCCCGGCGCTCTTCCAGGAGCCATCGTCCTGCTGGACCTCGGCCATCATGTGTATGTCGCATCCCATGTCAGTCTCTCCTTGTTCAGCAGCCGCTCCTGGCGGTCTGGCTCTCGATGTACAGTATCGGCCAAAGCAGGACGACCGTGACGTCCGAGGCGTCGACCGGGTGGCAACCGGTCCGCCACGCCTTGTGGATCGGACCCAGCGTCACGACGCCAAGAATGAAGTATGCGCAGAGGACCGCAAGCAGGGTCGCGGCGCGTCGGTCATGCTGGCTCATCGATCTTCTCCCTTGTGGTGACACTGAGCCGCATGGGCTGCAGCGGTGTGCATCGGACCTCGGCGTCTGTCCTCATCATCCGACCCCTCTTCTTGGAGCAGGGTGCCTCGACGCGACCGACGTAGATCCAGCCAGCGTCCATCCATGGTGCAAGCACAGTCGCCCACTCTCGTGCAACATAGCCCACTGGCTGGTCGATATAGGTAACGAGCACCGCGTTGCTGTCGACAGGGTTGGTCGGCTCGCGGGACAGGAGCAGAGGCTCTCCGGCCTCCATGAAGCTGTACGCCTCCCTCCCCGACTGGCCGAAGATCGAGGGGCCTCGGATCTGGGCCACGATGGTGGGTGCCTGGTCGGTCACCGACCGGCTCCAAGCTGGGTGGGGATGGCGATGGGGTCGTGGGAGACGGAGGCGATGTGGCGCTCCCCGTCAAGGACGGCTCCGACGTACAGACAGATGCCTGCGAAGCTCGGGGAGTGGCGCAGGGAGGCCTGGACCTCCTCCAGCTTCTGCCGGATGGTCTGGCCCTTGGCTGGGAAGAACTCGGTCTCCCTCCACTGGCCCTGGATGCGGACGCGGGCGACCACTCGGTCGGCGGCGCGGACTGCGCGAAGCTCGCGCTCGTTGTATGTTGGGGTCTTCATGGCTCGGTTCCTTCTGGCTCGGCGGTCAGGCGATGTGGTTGTTGCGACGAGCCCAGCTGCGGGCGGCGACGACGTTCAGGAAGCAGGGGCCGACCCATGCAGTACCATTCCAGAACCGGAAGTAGGATTCCTGGTAGACCTTGACTTTTGCTGGGGTGCGGAGCATTTTTCGATTCCTTCTGGCTGGCTTCTATGGACTCAGTGTGCCTGTGAACTCTCGAGAAGTAAAGTCCTCTGGAGAAGAAATCGTCAGAAGGCGATGCATACTATAGTAGTCAGCAGCCGAATTCACGAGAACTCATGTGGCCTCATGTGAACTGATGCCGAATTCACGAGAACTCATGTGGCCTCATGTGAACTGATGCCGAATTCACGAGAACTCATGTGGTCCGGAGGTGCCTGCGGATGAAGGCGAGCATGTTCCGGGTCTGGCGAGTGGCTCCGGGTCCGCCGTGCGGGATCACCTGGACGAACACACCCTCAATGTAGAGATGGTCGTGCTTACGACCACCTCGCAGTTCCCACCGGACCCCAGCTCCCTCAAGGAGAGCCAGGGCCTCGGGGCCAAGCCTTCGGCGCATGGGCTTGGGCTTGGACATCGCTGTCAGTTGCCGCTGTGTCTGTTCATTGGTGATCCTTTCGGTAGATCTCGTCGCCGAAGTGCGACAGTCGAGCGAGGCCGTGGCCGAGTGCCTCGGGGATGGGCATGCCATCATTGGCCTTGATGATGGAGACTGCGGTCCGTCGGAGCAGGGTCGACAGGCCGATGGTGGCGGTGTGAGTGGACAGCTCCGGACTCAGGAGCGTCGGGAGCTCTCGGACCATCAGGATGCCTCCGAGCTCGAAGACGCCGAACTGGCGAGACTCCGGACAGCCGATGATCTTGAGCAGGGTGGCCTCCTCGGGCGTCCGAGAGTCTGGGTGCAGCTCGACTGGGACAGATGGGTGTGCAACATCATGGCCGTTGTGCCGTCGGCGCTGGTTCTCGAGCTTGGGCACGACCTCGATGTGGTCCGGATTCACGCAGAGCGAGAACCGGCAGGTGTGGTCCCTGTGATGGCCAGGAGGGCACTCCAGACCACCCAGCACCTCCGACGCGAAGCGGTGGGCTCGGACTGTACCACCCCGATGCCGAAACGATCCATAGGGCTTCTTGTTGCCACGACCCTTGGACCGTGCTCCCATCCAGAAGTGGCATCCGCTGGGCAGGATGTCCACGTAGCTCATGAACCGGGCGATCTCCGCGTCTGTGGCCTCAAGGAGCATCGGCGATCACTCCTCAGGCATACGCCTGGAAGACAGCATCCTGAGCATGCTTCCTGGAGATGTACAAAGTCCGAGTCAGCCAGGCAGCGAGGGCCTTGATGGCACCCTTCCGTGGAACTCGATTACTCTCGAGATCTCTGCATGTGATCCACATCTCTCCGTTCTCCTCGTGGAGGTCGACTGCCTCGAGATTCACTGTGGGTGCATCTGCAGGGACCACCGATGAGATGGTCGCGAGTCCCTTGTCGACGAGAATCTGGCCCTCGTCTTCCTCCACGATCTCAGGCTGTCCGGATCGGAAGTCGCGGACCGAGCAGTCTGGGAACTCGAAGGTCTTGACAGGCTCGACAACCACGTGTCGGAAGATGACCAACTCTTGGGGATGGCATGGTAGATTGTGCTTGCCGTTGTCGAAGCGGACCGAGACGTAGTGTCCGGGTGTGTTCCCAGGACGGCGGACTTCTCCAAGATCCTTGTTGATGGTGTGCTGCACTCGCATTCCGGGTTGGAACTGGATGCCGTACATTCTGGCGATGTAGTCATACACGCTTCAGTTCTCCTCTGATATACATGTCCAGGACGCGGTGTCCGGCGTGCAGTCGGCAGTATGCCTTGTCGTCGATCTCCACCACACCCTCTCGGGAGCAGCGGAACGGCTCCTCCCCGGCATATCGGTCCTCGCGCCAGCGACGCTCGAAGTCGTCAGTCCTTGAGACTGAGGCGACGCATCGCACTCTGGGGACCGATGGTGGAGGTGGGGTGTCGCTGGGGAATGGGCGGAGTTTCTTGACGGTCATGGCTTGTCCATCTCCTCGATTGCGGCGCGGGCCTGATCGATGGCAATCTCCATCCAGGACTGTCCGGCCTGCAACAGTCGCTCGGCCTCCTTGCGGTCCTCGGGCCATGGCTGGCGCTGCATTGCGGCGTCGAGCTGAGATCCTGGAAAGTAGCACGAGCGCAGCTTCGCCATGTGGATGGCTCTTGCGACGCGGAGGAGTTGCTTTCGATCAGTCACCGTAGCACCCTCTCGATGAGCAGGAGCGTC
>Ga0210043_1001515_pt1 | contig 18649 bp, 24 predicted proteins | sample CryGeymet201501t_FD_183990 | JGI IMG/M metagenome (GOLD analysis project Ga0210043, IMG submission 183990) | Groundwater microbial communities from Crystal Geyser aquifers in Utah, USA - Crystal Geyser metaG 2015-01t (SPAdes) (version 2) | ecosystem: Environmental > Aquatic > Deep subsurface >... | reverse complement strand
GAGGAGAGTATTTGCTTTTTTTGTTTACCGAGAAGTGATAATTAGTATTGTTGGCTTAATTACTTGGTCTGTATTTATTGCTATCTTTATTTTCTCAGGCAGTTGGAAACTACTTTTCCTGATAGCTGCTATTGGAACATTGGCAAGTCTATTTATCAGTGAAAAGGTTAAAGAAGCTTAGCTACAATTATTTCTATCATAAGCTAAAATACAGTTATGAGTAAAAAAGGCATGCAAGCGCTTGGGGATTTGTTTTCTGCTTATCAACTTGACGATAAAGGAGGGTATATCACTCAAGAGTTTCAAGACTTTGGCTATAGATTATCAGTTGAGCTAGATGATATGAAACATAAAAGTCTTTATATGAGAATGGCTAAAAATACCCCTCGTGGTTTGCTAGAAAGAGCTTTGGGTTTTGTTAAAGATGCTCACAATGCTAAAAGCAAGGCGCGTCTTTTTATGTGGAAGGTCAAACAATTAAAGAAAGAAGCTGATAAGGATAATGGGAGTGAGATTGATAAGGATAACAAATGAAGAAAAATACTGTTATATTAATAATATTTTTGATACTAGCAATTGGCTTACTTGGATATAATTATTACTTTGAGCCATTTAAGCAAGCAGCTATTGAGCAGGATATTTCCCAAGGTGAAAAGGTTGAAGAAGCTGTTGATCTTGATCTGACTGCGGTCGAGGTGATTTTTGGCAGATTGAATGATCAGGCGGTGATTGGTCAGTTGATCTCTTGGCCAGTAGTTCTAGAAAATAATCAGCTAGATAACAATAATTTGACCCAGCAAGAATACTTGGACTATCTAGTTGAGAAGAGCCCTGGGTTTTTTACTTTGTTTGGTAGTGAAATTTCAACTCAGTCGGCAAAAATGACGATTGACCAGCTGGTTAACCATAGTAACTCAGTTTTATTACCTTGGTTTTCAGTTGATCACGAAGGAGGAACTGTCCAACGCTTATCAGGAGATGGCTTCACTAGATTAGCTTCTTGGAACTCGATCTGTAAACTAGATAAGCAGCAAACAGAAAGAGCTTTAGGAAAATCAGCTTTAGAGTTAAAAGAAGTAGGGATTGATATTGTTCTTGCTCCGATGGTTGACGTTGGTTCAGTAAAATCATCATTGAAAACTAGGATTTGTTCCTCTAATCCTGATGTAGTTGTAGAAAAAGCAAACAGTTTTATTAAAGTTTTTCAAGAAAATGATATTTTGCCTGTTTTAAAACATTTCCCGGGTATCGGAAAAATTGAGGTTGATTTGCACAAGCAATTTGCAATTGGCCGGGTAGGGATTGAGGATGTGTTTGTTTATAGATCATTGTTAGATTTATATCCTGAGGTAGGAGTGATGACGTCTCATATTGGTTTAGATAATCAATTTGCCGAAATTCCTTGTTCTTTAAGCAAAGACTGCGTTGGGGAATTAATAGATAACTACCAGTCTACACTGGTTTTCACCGATGCCCTTGAGATGAAATCAGCATTTTATCAGCCAGAGTCTACGCAGGGAGCTAATATAAAAGAATTGACTTTGGGTGATGTTAGTAAAAAAGCAGTCATGGCAGGTAATGATGTTTTAATTTATGGTCCTTCAGTGCGCATCGAACAGCTGAGTGATGTTTATGATATGCTAATAAGAGAATATAATTCTGATAATAAATTCAAACAAAAAGTTGATCAAAGCGTTAAAAAAATTATCTCGTATAAGTTAGGAGTGCCAGTAGAACATGAAGTTAAATATCCAGCAATTAAGCAAAACTGATTTTCTAAAATTAATTATTCCAGCTCTAGTCAGTGTTGTCTATTATCTTCTCAAAAAAAACGTATGGGTTGCTATCTTTTATCTTTCTGGCTGGTATATTGGTCAATTATTAATGATCTTAGACAAGCAAATAATATATAAATACTACTATGAAAGTATTCACCAAAAAAATGATACCTTTGCTAGGTTAATTACTAGGTCAATTTTGTTTATTATAGCTTTTGCGGGACTTTCTCTCTTTATGGTTACTTCGACTGGTAGCATGATCGGGATCGGTTTAGTTTTGGGGATCGGTTTGACGCTAGCTTTTGAGTTATGGAGTTCTAGAAATTATGTAGAGTTTTTTAATCAGTATTTTATCCAATCTAAGCGAAATTGGACTAAAGTAGAAATGATGAATTTTATTAGAATTTTTCTAGCTTTTTATTTAATAATGATCATCTTCAGTGTCATTTAATATCTATGGACTTCTAGTGGGAATTTCAGCAGTTATTGCCTTACTTTTAATTGAAAAAAAAGGCAAACAAATTGGCTTTGAATTTAAAAATTATTTTTTAGATTTATTTATTATTTTTTCTTTAACGATCTTTTTTGCTAGGGCTTGGCATGTAGCGACTGATTTTAATCTTTATCAGGATTCTCTAATAGAAACTTTGTTTATTTGGAATGGTGGAATGAGTATTTTAGGAGCGATACTAGGATACTTTATCGCAGTAATTGTTCTAGCAAAAATCCAAAAATACGAGGTTTTAAAATTGATGGACTTAATTGTTTTTGGTTTGCCATTTGCCCAAAGTATTGGTCGTTGGGGAAATTATTTTAATCAAGAATTATATGGTTGGGAGACAGGCCTACCTTGGGGAATTATGATCAATGGAGTCAAGCATCACCCGCTTTTCTTATATGAATCTTTGCTTACTTTACTTTTTGGTATCTATGTTTGGTTTTCTTGGAAAGATAATGAGATTGGTCAAGGAAGATTATTTGTCGTATATTTATCTTTCTATTCATTTGTCAGATTCCTCCTTGATTTTCTTAGGATCGAGAAAACAATGATTTCAAGTTGGTTGGGTTTAAATCAGTTAGTTTTATTATTTGTTTTTCTAGTGTCTCTAAGTTTTTTACTTAATAGAGGAGAAAAGACAAAGTGATGAGAAAATTTTTTATTATTGGATTGATCATTGTCTTGGGGATAGTCTTTGGTTCATTGATCTATGGCAGTCAATATAATTCTGATATGAGTAATTCAACTAGTCAAACCAGCTTAGAAAAAGGCAATTATAGTAAATTAAAAGTTGGTGATGCAGTGCTTAATGTTGAGGTTGTTCGAGATATTTCTTTACAGAGTAAAGGCTTGAGTGGTCGACAAGAAATCGGAAGTGATGGGATGCTATTTGTTTTTCCAAGTAAACGCATACCTTCTTTCTGGATGAAAGAGATGAACTTTGATTTGGATATGATTTGGATTAAAGATGGTAGGGTTTTAGAAATAACAAGAAATATCCCCAAACCAGCTAATAATAATGATCAGTTAAAGATGTATTCTCCTAGCCAACCCATAGATCAAATATTAGAGGTTTATGCTGGGGATAGCTTAAGACTTGGTATTGAATTTGGTGATGAAGTTACTCAGATAAAGTAGTTTCTTCAAACGCTTCCTTTTCAGCCTCATAGCCTAAAATATTACTAAACAGCTGAAAGAACTCGTCGACCTGTTGCTGTGTTTCTTCAGGGAGTTTTACTTGTCTCATATCTGATAACATTCGTTCAAGAATTAAGTTAATTATTTGTTTAGCTTCAATAGAGTTTTTGGCAGATTTTCTGATTATTTCAAAAGGTGAAAAATTATTATTTTCTGTATCTTCTTTTGCAAAAAGGATAGAGTCTAGAAGATCGTTTGTTTGGTAAACTAAGTTTGTTAGATAGTGAATAGCTAAGTTATGTTGAGGCTGATTAACCAACTGACAAACTAGGTTAGAGTAGGCGATAGAATCCATAGCTCTTAGTTTTAAGGTAGAGATGATGTCTCCATGGTTAAATGTCTTGCCTTCGTTTTGTGATTGATTGACAATATTAAAAAGTAAATCTTCTTGAGTGGGAAGTACCATTGAGAATAGGTAGACTAGGCTTTGGTCTGCATTGGGAATGAGATCATTTAATCTTTTTATTTCTTCATTTGATCCAAGCCATTCATTATTTATATCCTTCTTATCACCGGAAAGTCTTAGCTCGGTTCTTTTGCTGAGGATAGAGCTGATTATGGGAATTGCATTAATAATTTTTTCAGCCTTCTCCTCAGGATTTTCTTTAACAAGTGAATAAATAAGGATTAAATAGAATAGTCTGATTGTATTTATAGGAAAATTTTCTTTATTGGTATCAATATTATGTTTAGTGGCAATTTGTTGGATAGTCATCATATATAAGAGATTACTACTATTTGGTCAAAACTGCAAAGAATTACTCCAAGTTGTGAAAATTTATGTTAAAGTTATTTATATGAATAATATTTTTCGTTCTTTTGCAAGATTTATCGCTGTACAGGCAGGAAACCCTAAAACATTCGTCTTTGCTGTATCAGTAATAATCATTTGGGCTGTTTCAGGGAAGTTTTTTAACTATTCGAACACTTGGCAGTTAATGATTAACACTACCACCACTATTGTGACCTTTTTAATGGTTTTCTTAATTCAAAATACCCAAAATAGAGATTCAAAAGCGGTTCACCTTAAGTTAGATGAGTTAGTGAGAGCAAATCGGATGGCAAGGAATCTTTTACTTGATATTGAGGCTCAGTCAGATGAAGAGTTAGATCGATTAATCGATGAGTTTAGAGTTATTAATGTAAAGTATCAAAAGGCGATGGAAAAGAGGAATATGAAAAAAGTAAAGAAACAGTAGAGAAATTACTAAGCATTAGATATTTAAAAAATTGAGTTTAGCTGAGTAATTATTTCTTCTTTTTTTGTTTCTGCTTGAAACCCAATAAAAATTAGTTTAGTTTGTTTCTCTGAAACTTTGTCAGTTAGTTCTGAAAAGTCAAATCTGTTAAAAACTCCATTAATGATCATTGGTTTGTCTTCTGTTTGAAAGATCCCTTTAACTCTAAAAATATTTTTCGGAAGATTTTTGAGGAATTTACTTAGGTCTTCTTGATCAAATTTCTTATCAGCAATATATGAAAAAGCAGTGATTTGGTCTACCTGCTCATCATGATGGTCCAGATGATAATTTTTTAAATCCCCTAGACTTGTTTCTCCGATTCCAAAAATAAGATCAGGATTTATTTTTCCCTGAGGAGCTTCTACGATGGGGGCATGCTCATTTAAGACTCTGACATAACCGACAACTTGACTTTTTCTTTGTCTATCTACTTGCTCAACTTTATTAAAAATAATTAAATCAGTAAATTCTGTCTGTCTTTTACTAACTTCATCTATTTTGTCATAACCATTGAAGTTTAGAACATCAATAACGACGATAACACCGTCTCTCTTTAGCTGTGGGTGATTTTCAACCATCAAGGCGATACTAGCCGGATCAGCACTTCCAGCTGATTCAATAATGATCCTATCTGGGTGATAGGTTTGGGCAATTTCATCAATTGAGGCAATAAAAGGTCCGACTAGGGTACAGCAAATACAACCATTTAACAGTTCTTGAGAGACAATGTTTTTTCCTCTCATCAGTTTTGCATCAAGATCCATCTCGCCTACTTCATTTTTTATGTAGACAACTTTTTTATCTTTTGCAATTAAATAGTCAATCAGATTGGAAATAATGGTGGTTTTACCTGATCCAAGAAAACCGTTTATAACAGTTGTAGGGATTTGTTCAGAGCTCATATTTATAGAATAACACTATCATCTTCACTTTGAGACATTTTTGTTTTGTCAATTAAGTAAAGATCTTGGCCATACTGGCTTTCTCCGACAAATTCTGCTTCGCCATTAACAACCGCTTCTAGTGGTTTGCAAGCAAAACAACCTTTTGCTCCTTGAGGGCACTTAAAGTTTTCTAATTTTCTGGCAAGTTTAATCTTTTTAGCGATAGCTAAGACTTTTTCATGAGATTCTTCTAGGTCAGGTAGTTCTTTTTCAAGAAGCTCATTCCCTTCAGCTAAATACCAGTAGTTAGCTTTAGTGGCTTTTCTTTTTTGGCAGTTATGAACTAAGAGTGAGTAGATAGGGAGCTGGAGGGAATTATCATCCTCTCTATTCTTACCTGTTTTGAAGTCAATAATGCCCACAGTATCACTATCTGGAAAGTACTCTAACCAGTCTACTTTTCCGCATAGGATGATGTTATCTTCTGGTGCAATCCAGTAGTGAGGTAGCTCTTGATTAATTTTTACCGATAGTCTTTTTAATGGTCCAGGGTTTTTCATGACACTTTTGACCATTCCTTCACCACGCTTTTTATATTGTTGTTCTTGGTCCTTTGAAGTAAACCCACCTTTTTTACCAGTGTAGCTTTTCCAAGTCTCTTCAAATTTAGAGATTAAAGATTCTTTAAATCTAACTGGAGTGGGAATAGTAGATAATGATTCTAAGACATTGTGCACAGCACTACCAAGGGACATGGCTGGACTAGTAATAGAGATCTTGTGTCCTGTTTTAGGGTCTTTATAGACATTGTTTAAGTAATAGGCGCGAGGGCACTTGAGAAAATCACTTATTGAGGAGTGAGATACCCAAGTAGCGGTAAATTTATCATGAGACATGAAGGTAGTGTAACAGGATAAGGATTTATTGACTAGGGATGGGGGAAGCTTGGCTTTTATCCAGATCTGAGTTATAATACATATCTCTTGGTAAATGATACCAAGTACGTGCGGGATAGTGTACGGTGCACGTGGGGCTCATAATCCCACAGGCTAGGTTCGACTCCTAGTCCCGCAACAAAGTGGGAATGGCGGGATCTAGATAGGCATTTATGTCTGATAGACCCGCCATTTTCGTAGGTTCGAGCGAAATTCCTATTGAATTGGTTTCTTCCTTTGTTTTTTCGATTAGCCACCATAAATTATCTTCATCTACCAGCACTTTTTTATTGTGTAGCTTTAGGTTCTGACCGAGTAGCTGAAGTATCTGTGACTTCGTTTTAACATCACCCTTTTCGAACCAGTAGCGTGCATAGCAAGCAAACTCAAAAGTTTTTCTGGATAATTCTAACCAGTCATATTGTTTTTCATCTGTTATTTGCATCGAGCCTTTAACAGCCTCAATTTCGGCTTTTAGAGTTTCTAACTCGGCTTCATAGGCTTCTTTCTCCTCAATACCAGATTGATCAAACTGATCAGTGAAACGATAGGCTGTCATCCTTCTAAGCTTAGATTTAAGACTTTCATAATTGTCGGTGTTGCGTTTAGTAGCTAACTCATCTTGTTGTGACTCTTGGTCGTTTAACTCACTTAGATGATTAATAGCCCAATCTTTGAAATCAGGGTCAATCTCAAACCGTTGTAATTCCTGATCAACTTGCTGCTCTAACACTCCTTTTTCCAAATAACCTTGTGTGCAGTTTTTACTAACTTTTTTAGTGCAGTGATAGTAAACATAGTTAAGAATGGTCGGTTTTTTCATTAAATCTATTCGCAAACCACAATTTGTACACGCATCTCGGTTGTTAGTCTTAGCGAATTTGGTCTTACACTCTGGACAAATAATCTGCCATTTCTCTTCCGCTGTAACAAAGCCACTACATTCACCGCAAGTCATAACGCCTTTGAATGGGAAATCATGTTTCTTTTGTTTGGATCGGCTTTTTTTGCCTAATCTGATTTGAATGACGTTCCATTCATCCTGAGTAAACATTTTGGGGTATTTATGATCCCCCTCTTGCATAACACCATCGACCTTATGCTTCATAACACCATAGTAAAAAGGATCAGACAAGAAATTATAGAAAGTTGTTTCAGACAGAGGACCACCACCTTGTTTTCGTTGGGGAAGTGTTCTATAGCCCATCTCATTATTGAGCCAATCAAGCGATTCTAAGGGAGTGAGTTCGCCACTAGCGATCTTCTTACCAGCTTGTTGAAGTAGGTTGAATCGATTTTCATCAACCATAACATCACGATTCTTTTTAATAGGGTCAGTAAAGTTGATAAAACCTTGCTTAGCTGGACCACTCCACTCTTTATTATCAAAAAACTTATTTCTGTTACCTCTATGAACAGCTTCACTTAAATCATCAGACGATTTTTTGGAAACAGTAAAGTCAATGCTAAGTGAAAATTTATGATCAGGAGTATTGAAGTATGTACCCCCAATAGTCTTAACCGCTAAAATCTTGCCTTGATCCATTGCATAAATAAAAGCACCGGCATCAACTGGATTACGTGCAATTCTATTACCAGCCCAAACCAATACAGCATTAGCTTCACCTTTGTAGAGCTTATCTATCATGTCATTAAAATCTGGTCTACCTGGATGGAAGGCAGAGTGAGACTCGCTATAAATCTTAACAATGTGCTTTAAGCCATTGTGTTTAGCAAGCTCAGATAATTCCCTTTTTTGTGCTGGCAACGATTCAATTTGCTTATCCTCACTGTCACTACTTTTACGACAGTAAATGATCCACTTGAGTTCTTGAAGTTTAACGTTGCCTTGCATATAAATACCCTCTCTGGGTGGACTCAATCAATAAAGACTGTCCCAAAGAGGGTATCTATATCTTTATTGAAGCTGAGTCCAACATCATTTTATACTATTATTGTTAATATTTTTTAAGTTGTTTAAGAAATCGCTATCTTTTTTGGGTATTGGTTGATAAATGACAGCGAACCGTTTTAATTCTTTCAATGCTAGAGATTGTGCCTCATCGTCACTAAGTAAAACTCCACATTTATCTTTGTAGAGTCTTTGGAAGCTTGTGATGGCTTTTTCGCTTAATCTCATGGGATGAATCTCCCATTGGCGTCATAATGGTCGTCTAACCACCTCATGTCATCTGGTAAAAATCCTGAGTAATTGCCCTCTACATATATTCGTTGGTAATCAGCATTTGTTCTTTCATAAACACCCTTACTTACTACCTTATGTTCAACCTTATGGGGAATCTTAAGAGATTTAGTACTTTCAATCTGGTTAGAATCCGAATTTTCGGATTCTTGTAGCAAATCTTTGAAAATTAATTCTAATTCTTCATCAGTAGTAACATTTTTATTGGAATATTTTCCACCAGCTTTTTGAAAATGAATGAAATCATTAATAGATAAAACATCTTGTCTTTTTGTAATCAAACCTGCCTCAACTAGCTTGTTTAAATTGTCGTTAAGGGTGCTATAAGAAATGTTAAAGATTTTAGATAGTTGCTTTGTTTCGTGTCTAATGAAACCATATCTATATTCTTCATCAGTCCAGTCAGTTGAAATATGAGCAAGAATGTAATAACCAAGCTGATTTACTGTAATTCTTTTGTTTTTAATTAATTCGAGTACAAACCTTCTAGGGAGGTATAGTTTTCCAGAGCTTATCTGTTTTAAGCCAGATTTTGGGTTCAAGTTTTTCATTTTGAACCACCCTGGTAAATAATGTTTTTTAATTGTTTTTGTGAGTAATAAAAATCTATGGGAGATACAAATACCTGTTTGTCCCAAAAGTTGGCTACAAGGTTTTGGAGATCTTGGTTGTTTGTGAATTTGAAACTAATCCTTTGTGGATTAGATCTATCTACACCGCAAACTTGAAAACCTTTTGAAACAAGAGTGCTTGCTAAGCAAAAGTCACTGGTTGTGTAATATTCATGCTTCATAGGTAAAAGCAGAATAGAACAACCAAGCTTGCCGAATAATGTGATCTTCTAGGCTAGAAAATGGTTAAGATTTACTGAAAATGGGTATTAATTGGGGGAATTTAGTGTGGTTCAATCAATAAGATAAAGCCTCGCTTCTCGTATTTAGAGAAAAGTTTACCAATCCCGGACTTCATATTAAGTTTCTTCTTTAAGTATTTTATTTTTTGATTTGCTAGATCAGCCAGTTCATTGTTTTTTTTCTCGTTTGGAAGGAAAGTTGACTTTGACAACCTGTCATTAGGGTCTTTAAATGTCTGTTGTTGTATTAGACATATTTCTTCAAAGCTGACGAAATGCTTTTTCCTGACCAGGAACTCTTTAAATAAATCATAATATCCAGTTCCAGGCTTGAAGAGATATTTGTTATCTAGGCAGTAGGCTTCACCAGTGAAAGTGTTGAGAGAAAATATTCCAAAGTGAATAATAAATCTTTCCTGCTTAACCCATCTAATAATACTTTTAACAAGTGCAATATTAAGCGCTTTTATTTTGGCAATGAAGAAAGTTCCATCGTCTTCTAACGTATAGTCGCACGAAATGATATTTTGCTTTGTTAGAGAATCTAAAAAGATAGTCTCATTGTTTTGATAACAGTCATCTATTGCATTTTGATAAGCTTTAGGGTTTTGGTTATGTAGGTTTTGATCAGCATAAGCGTCACTCAGACAAGAACTAACAGCACTGAGATATAAGTCAAAAGAAGGATTTATTATCAGTTTTTTATCAATTTCTTTGATAAGGTTTTTGACACTTTTATCAAGAAGCAATTGCCTTAGTTCATAACTCATTTTCATATTCATTGATCCTATTTTATGTTTAAAGTGCTAAAATAGCCACATAAACAAGTTAATAGCCTAACCCCTAAGTTTTTTACTTAGGGTATGGCACAAAGTCCGTCTAAGCCAGAGATCTCCTCGTCAGATCGGCTTAGACGGCTGTATCCGGAAACGGATATAGGAAGCGAAAGCTTCCCCCTGGCGGGGAGTTTTGTGTTTAAAACCCCTTCCAAGAAAGATGAATATGCAGCCGACTTCAGCTACACGGAGATTTTTTAATATGGTGATTGATTATTGGGTATTCCCAATAATAGCAACTTATTTCCTAATGCTCTTGTTGTCATTGGGTTTCATAAGTATGAGCTATGCTGTTTTTCAACCATTAACAATCATTATTTCTGTTTTACAAGTTCTAGTTTTTGAGCAGCTATTTGGTCAGTCAGTTGGAAAAATGATTACTAGAACAAAAGTAGTCACTGAAAAAGGTGACAAACCAAGTTTAGGTCAAATTATAGTTAGGAATCTAGCTCGACTTATTCCCTTAGAAGCTTTTTCATTTTTAGCTAAAAATCCTGTTGGTTGGCATGATTCATTGTCAAAAACACTAGTAGTCAATAAAAGCCAAATCAAAACAACGCCTGTTGACAACAAGAAAGTCTTATCCAAAAAAGAAAACAAGAAAATACCACTAGCTACTATTGCTTTCATATCAATCCCAGTGATTATTTTTGGCTTATCACAGTACCTTAGTTGGAAAGTTAAGAATGACGTTAATGAGCAGGTAGTTGAACTAATGCATGATAAAGTCGAGCTTACGAGATCAGAAAATCAGGGAGCTACAGAGCGTTTAGTTGATGTTTTACTACCATTTGAATGGGAAAAGCGGGAAACAACGGGCAAGAACATGGTTTTCTCAGCCTCAGATGGAGAAAGTATTCTTACCATTCACAAAATAAAAATTGAGGAAAACGTTTCTTTTCAGGACCTTAACCGTGAAGAAAAAGCTCTATATGCTGATGAGATATTCAAGGGAGCTAAAAACGAGTTTGAAGGTGTTGAGTTGATTGATAGTGGTTTTAAAAAGACCGTATTTTACGATGAAGTTTTTTTCATGGCATATGAACGCACAATTGGTGACTCCGAAACAGTTAATTTGATATATCAGATTTTCGATGGTGATTTGTACACTCTAACAACTATCACACCTGAGAGTAGCTTTGGTGAAAATAGACTACAAATTGAGCGTATTTTGGATAGCTTTAAATTGATGTAGGTGCTAGTCAAATGAAGATTAACAAAAAATATCTCAAAGTACTCATATTTATTTTAGCTTCCTTAGCATTTCAAGTATTTGTTTTTCTAATTATTTTAGGTAAAGCAGTAATTAACTACGAGGTATTAAATAAACCAAAATACCAAGAAGTTTGTATTAAAGAGGATTGGGATTACATAGAATATTGTTCTCAAACAAGTGACGCTTCATATACAGGCATTACATATAACTGTGAAGGTGAATCATGGGATGGGTGTTTAGAAAAAAAATATTTAAAGCAACCTTTATTCTCTCTAGTGTTACAGGAATATAAAACATGGGGACCTTTAACATTTTTAGGAATTGGGCTATTTTTTAGTATTCTAGTAACTGGCTACATAGCCAATCATGGTTTAATTAAAATGAAGTCATGAATATGAAAATTAAATTAGATGAAGATACTAGTGTTGATTTAGGATCACAAGACGTTAAGACGGTATTAATTGTTGGTGAAACCGGCACCGGCAAAAGCACACTTGCAGAAGATACATACTTTCAACTTAAGTCTAAGCTTACACCCCAAGAATTAAGATTTATCATCCTAGATATGACTCGCATTGAATTTATTAAGTGGAAAAACAGTCCTTATTTACTTTCACCGGTTATTTATAAAACGCAAGATGCGTTTGAAGCTTTTGAGATGGCATTAAACAGCCTTGATCAAAACAAGCTGACAGTTATTCATATCGAAGAATGTGACATGGTTATTGAAGACCAAGCAAGGTTTGAGCAACTATGGCACAAAGCTAATAACTCAGACAATGTGTTGGTAGTTTTCTCGACAAGTAGACCAGCCAACAATGTTTTAACGAACCACATTTTGGATGATGCTGATCTAAAGATTGCTTTTAAGCTATCTTCGTCAGAGCAAAGTAAAAGAGTGCTTGGATTTGCAGGTGCAGAAAAGCTAAAATCAAGCAGAGAGAAAATTATTACTCTACGTAATCAGGTAATTCATTATGAAAATAATTAGAGTATTGATACTAGAAGATGATCTCGAAACTCTATCAAAGCTAACAGAAAGCCTTGTAACATTACAAAAAAGGTTTGAAAACCTCGATCTGGCTCTTACCATCTTGGCTGAATACACACAGGTAGCAGAGTATCTCAATAAGGCAGATAAAAACATTTTTGACTTAATCTTGTTGGATCGTGACTGCAAAGCTTGTGGTTCATTTCATTGCCTAGATTTGTCTAAATATCCTGTTGAGAAAATAATTGGTATTTCGTCAGTTCCACCCTATAACGAAGAACTAAGACAACGGGGCGTCACGAGGATAGTGCATAAGGACTATCAGGCATTAGGTGTATTTGTCGAAAACGTAGAAGTTCACTTGGTTGAGATACTAAGAGGTTTGTGAAAGATGAATTTCTTTGATACCAGAAATTAGTCAGTAATAAGCAAGGAAAAATGACCTACAGTGATCTCTACCTTACCAGTAAAGTAAAAATCGAGATTTTGCCTACTGATAAGTTGGAGCAAAAAACCGATTTTTTCGTAGTTGGTGACAGGCTCATCAGCGTATTCCGACCTATTCATACTCCTGAGGTAGCTGATTTTCTCAATAAGGTTTTATTTGCTGAGTTTTATTCACATCATAAGCAAGATAAGCTCCCTATCTCAGAAACACTGAAAACTGCTATCCAAAAAAGTAACATTTCCCAACTTAACTTTTTGGGCAACCCCGAATCAGCTCCTGAAAGCGGAGCAATGGTTTTGATTGTTTACATTGACACTGGCAATCAGTTTACTATCGCTCAGGTGGGAAACATTGCGCTAAAACAATGGCAAAATGGACATTTTACAACCCTGACACAAGATCACACTTTTGATAACCCACATGAGGTTGAACAACTCTCCATGTTTCTTAGGCTCTCAGGCATAGGTATTAAACCTGAAGCTGTTATCAAAACAATTGCAAGTGATGAAGGTTTTACTGACCAAGTCCCATCCCGCTTCATTGGTCATCCAAGCTGGTGTGGGTGGGGTGGTGACTACGGCGAAACAATCATTAATACTCAGCCGTTTGTTACCACTTTCTTAGCCAGTAGGTAGCGTTACACGACATTTTTAAATATGGATATAACTGATCAATCACTAGTAGCAGTGTTAAAAATCGTATTCAATTCAGATCGATTCATGCCAGCGAAGTTCACTAGTAATGGCGACAGAGCTCAATCGTTTTGTGTTGAATATGACGGTTTAACTGCTGAAGATGAATATCAACTTGCCTCAGAGATATACGCCACCCTATGGGAATTTGTAGAAAAAATACCAAAGGACCAAATAACTGAAGTTGAAGCTACCTGTATGCTTAAAATCGGTGAAGATATAGCCATAGGATCATTTATCTTGCAGAGAATGGATGAGTACGCTTCGTTTACTGATTTACGCCAAGAAATTGTAGAAGAAAATCTAAACCGTTGGGATAAACCACTTGATCATGTAGCTAAAATCCCTCTAATTCAAAACTTCTTTGATTATTGTCTGTGGACTGGTAGAGCCAGGGCTAATGGGTTTAGGTGGTCAAATACAAGTAAGTAAAAAGGCTATCCATACAATGCTTTCATTGTCCTTCTCTGCCTCAAGAGCTTTGTCATGTATCTTGTGTGATTTTTGGTTGCTTTGCCATTGTAAACTGTTCTTTTAGCCTTTAACCTCAAAGCCTCAACTTCTTTATCACTAACAATCCTGCCAGTGATCTTTTCAACACCATTTACTTTTTTACTCACATAAGTTAGATATTGGCAGTGCCTACAGGAAAAGTAACCATTACGGTAATACAATACACCAATTCTTCTAAGGCAGTCAGGACATTTAAACCAGTATCGTTTACCACCAAAATTACATTTTGTTGTAACTAACATCACTTGGGTGTCAATATTGGTTTTCTTTCCATCAAGATCGACTAACGTATATAGCAACTCAACAAATTTCGTATTGTGATTGATAATGATTCGTATCCCAACATCACTTCTTTCACCATTTTTATTCCAAGACAGAAAATGATGATCTATACCTGGTTGCAGCCAACCGTTTGATTTAAGGTACCAAATTTCTATCTTTTTTAGGTAATCTGCTTCTAATCGTTTGTAGTAATTATTACTCATGGTTAATTACTATAATACCGAAATCATTAAGGATTAGCAGGTTTTAGTAGAAAAAAATGCCTAGCTTTTGCTACAATCAATATATGACTACTGATGATAAGGTATCAGGATTTATCCTTATTCCTATACTTGGAATTGATCTATTTTTAACAGCAATACTTTATCTGATTACTGTAATATTTCTGTTCTCTAATACACCTACTGCTGCTGAGCTTGGGTACGGCATTAACTCATCATTGGTGGCTGAACAACAACAGCAAGTGATTTTCCTCGGTGCTGGTATATGGATTGCCTATGTTGCATTTTTCTCACTTACACTTAAGAGAAGCTTGGGTCACATCCTTTTAGGAACACAGTTAGATGCAGCTGATATAAGCAGATTTAAGGTTTTCTTTTCATTGTTACTGTCTCCACTATTTTTCTTTGATCGGTTATTAGGTATAAACACTAAGCGGGTAGATAAACCAAGCATTGTGCATAAAGGTTTTACCCTCATAGGCAGCTTACTATCCTTAGTTGCTTTTCCAGGATTATTGCTTTACTTACTGCTCATAGCATTTGTTATTTTTGCTCCAAGAGAAAATATTGATCCATCATTTACTCTTTGCGGTGAACGTTTCTGCTTGGTGAAACCCAATGACTCATGCGAGAAAAATATTGATTCAACAAGAAATAAAGCAGTAGAAATTATTGGGCAAGATAGCACTGGCACTGGGTTTTTAATCTCTGATAGCTTAGTACTAACGAACTATCACGTTGTGGAAAATGAAAGTACAGTTACGATTCGTGAAAGTAATGGTAGAACCTCTGTTGCCAATATCTACAATGCAAACCCAGATTTGGATATAGCGATTTTGGTGGGACAATTTACTGTCAATGATCACGTCCAGTTTGTTGATCCAAGGTTGTTCGGAGAGGGGACCACTGATCTGTACGCCATTGGGTATCCAGGTCAAGCTCTTAGGCAACCAGGAACAGGATCTGTAACGGTGACTTCTGGTATTTATTCTGCTTTTCTTGATTATGCTGATTATGATCTTCACTTAGTTCAGACAGATGCTGCTATAAATCCAGGAAATAGTGGTGGTCCGCTTGTTAATAAGTGCGGTCAAGTATTTGGTATGATAACTCTAATAGAAAGACTGGATCCATTTACTGGTGATATTAAAGAAGGGTTGGGTTATGCGCTTTCCTCAACGATGTTGGTCCCAGAGTTGAACAGATTAAGCAAAGAGTAACCAAACTTCGTATTTAGACTGGATTAGAGATTTTCTCAATTTGTTTTTTGTATTGGTAGTAGGCTAGTCGTTTTTTGACTAAGGAACTTCTTTTTTCACCGACTGATTTCTTTATTAATCCCTTTACTGCTGCCATTTTTGACTTAGTTTTACTGCCAATGGTAATTTTACTCCTACCGAGAAGTACCCCAAGATGTTCTGCACCCTTAATGAAGGGTATTATCTTAGTTTTTTTTCTATTTACTGGTAAAGGTTGGTTTTCATCGTTTTTCAAGAGAATTTTTTGCAGTTTTTTTCGTACGTTATCGAGTTTTTGTTCTGATACACGGCTAGCCGTAATACCAATATCATCAACAAAAATAACCAGTCTAAAGTCATGTCCCCGAAGTAACTTTTCAGCCTCCCATTTGAGTCGGAGAAAAGTATCTAAATTGGTCCAGACTGCTAACCTTGATGAGGTAGGAAACCCACGAGCAATCGTTTTCTTCGCATTGTTACTACCTTTTTTTCCAATAGGAACGCAGCATATGTCTGCAAGTAAGTTAGAAGCTCTTACACTACAGCCACATTTCTTGTAAAAAAAGTAAAAAACCCTGTCTCTGCCAATCTGTTCGAAGAAGCGAGTGATGTCCATTTTCACCAGGGTTCTTTGATTTTTTTTGCCAATAAGGTGGTGAGCGGCTGAAATATGACTTTTCCCTTTCACTCCACCAAAAATGAAGTCAGGCAGGTGTTTGTCATACGGCTGAAGTAATTTTTTATCAATAGCCTTGAGTAAAGTATTTAGTGGCTTGCCAGCAGCTGTTCTAACATACTTACGCTTTCTTGGTTCTGATTTCTTACTGTCTTTCCAGTAATTATCGAAATTTGCTGAAACATCGTTGATAAGCTTTAGTGCCTCAGCTAAGGGGAGCTTTTTTGAGCTAATGTGTTTTGCAAGCTCATTTTTGCTTCTAATGCTGATTTTAGGGTACCTATCGTTCATTTTTTTAAGTACTTGGCTTTTTTATCAATTAACTCGTTTTGCAATTTGTTTCCGATTTTTAGTAATTCCCTTTCTAGGGAGCTAATTTTTTCATTATCAGCACCAACTTCATTGAAAGCCAATGGAGCAATGGCACCAGGGTGGACCTTAAGTTTTTTGGCTAGTGTATTTATAAACTTTAGAGATGACCTTTTTTGACCAGACTCGATCATAGAGATCAGAACAGTAGAGACGCCTAAAATCTCAGCTAACTCTGGTTGAGTTAGTGAGCTGGCTTTTCTAAGTCTTTTTAAAAATGTTGGTAATGTATTCATAGTTTTTACGAGCTAAAGGGCGGCTACTTCTGTTTTAACTCGATCATGAGTCGAATAATCCAGATGATTAATCTGATTACTCTGATGATCAAGAGTAGTATTTTCAGAATTGACCGCCCTTATGAACGGAACGCTAGGTTTAACTTGTAACAAATTAAGAAGCGTTGTATCCATAATCGGCGCCTTTCTTACTAAAACTGGTTTTAATAATAGTGGGTCGATACTTCCTAGTATGTGGCTCATTCATGCTCGCATATGATAGCGTTCCGCTACAACTAAAGAGCCACAAGCTATTTAGTATCTCCCTGATCAAGTGAAAAAAATTATTACTAAGAATAGTCACTGGACGGAAACACTCATTTTCTTGCAAGGAAAATAAGTTCAGACCTCAAGGGTCTCAAATAATGGAGTTTGAATGAGTTTTACAGTTAAACCGGTGTTAATGTGCAACTTCTAAGTTATACAAAAAGTATAAGATTGTCAATCCAAAGAATATACGAAGCATCTTCACTATCTGCTAGGATTGTTGTTTCCACGCCCAATACTCATCATTACCTGGTACCACCATTGCTATTTCGGGGAAAACAAACAACTTTTGACTCTTAATCCATGTTCGGATATCGTCCCACATTCGCAACAATGAGAGACCGTTCCAAAACGGTCAGCTTCTTTTAAAAAAAGATTGGCACATCAATTCCTGGTTTTTTAGTAATTTCAAGTGAGGTTTTTGGGTTAATTGTCCACCTAGACTTATTATGTTGATGATGTAGTACAATATGGTATTATGATTCCCAATATGTACAATATATGATCAACAGAAAAGCAAGTAAAAAATTATCACTTTTAGCTAAAGAATATGGGGTTGTTTCTGTAACAGGTCCAAGACAATCAGGTAAAACAACCTTAGTAAAGGAACATTTCCCCAATCACCAATATTATAATCTCGAGTTTTTAAGTGATTTGGAGAAGATTAGTTCTGATCCAGTAGGTTTTATTAATAGTATTTCAAATGGAGTAATTATTGATGAAGTTCAAAGATACCCTGATATCCTTTCGTATATTCAGGTTGCAATAGATGATAATTTCAAACCAGCAAAGTTTGTTATTACGGGTTCACAAAATTTGTTGTTATCAGATAAGGTTAGTCAAAGTTTAGCAGGAAGAGTAGGCATTTTGAAGTTATTGCCGCTTTCTATTAGTGAGTTGGATATGTCGGACTTACTACCAGATTCATTTCAAAAGCAGATACTCAAAGGTTTTTATCCAAGTATTTACGATAAAGATCAAACACCTAACTTATATTATGCTAATTATCTTAACACCTATGTAGAAAGAGACGTT
>Ga0210043_1001513_pt1 | contig 18657 bp, 14 predicted proteins | sample CryGeymet201501t_FD_183990 | JGI IMG/M metagenome (GOLD analysis project Ga0210043, IMG submission 183990) | Groundwater microbial communities from Crystal Geyser aquifers in Utah, USA - Crystal Geyser metaG 2015-01t (SPAdes) (version 2) | ecosystem: Environmental > Aquatic > Deep subsurface >... | reverse complement strand
TAAAATACTTCCAAAATCTTTTACTCTAGCCCATTCAACCATTTTTTGCCCTAATGGTTCTGGGGTTGGATAATAGTCAACACCTTCTCTTTGATCTCTGCTACCTCTTATCTTCTGGTTGCCATGATAAATAAACTTCGCTTGTTGGAAAGGGGTAGCTTCTATGATAGTTCTTTTATCATATTCTTTACCACCAAAACCTTGTCCAAGATTAGGCTTTGCATCAGTAGAATTAAATAAAACACCTTCTGAATAAGATCGCAATAAATCTCTGCTTAAATTACCCATTGCAAGGTTTTCGGTTGTACTTACTTTTTTATTTAAGCTATGTCCAAAGTGGGCTATTTCACTATCAAGCCCCAATAATGGATATTCAAATATCGCATTACTCGCTTGTCCTACTCTATAAATTCTACCCTCAATCTGTAAAGCAGTAGTTGAGGATATAGGCATTGAAAGGTTGATTAAAACTCTTTGGAACTCTCCAGTAGTATCGTGCAAAGAAATACCTTCCTTCCCTGCTTCCTCCTGGACTAACAAAACATTTACTCCATCTGCATCGTTATTAAATGAACTAATGGCATTTATTTTTTCTTTTTTGGTAACAGAACCATTTATAAACTTAATATCGCCCTTAAATGCTTCTGCTAGTTGTTCTTTTGCTGGTCGATAATCAAGCGTTTGTTCATATTTTAATAAATCCGCGTATTTCTTCTCAAATTTCGCTATTTCTTCTAATGTAGTCTCATTCTTTTTAATTATTTCCGCATATCTTTCTTGGCTGATACTATTGCTTTCTTTCAAAGTGTTAGCATCCTTTATCTCCGCTTCTGCTTTATCCCTTGTTATATCAATAATATCTCTGAATGGCGCCCTTGCGTTCCCTTGCTGTCTTCTGTGGTAAACTGCAACTTGTCTGCCTAATGCAATATGTTCTTTAATCCTGCCAATAACTAGCCCAGCCTTCAAAGATTCAAGCAATTGAGTTGTATAATTATAATTACTGAAAACGTCTCTAGTCGCTTCTTGTAAAGATGTAAACTCTCTAGTGTCTTCTGCGTGATTGTTTATGTCAGATAACGCTCTATTAAATTCACCATTATTAAAATTTGATACTTGCGGGAATTCTCTGGAGTAATCATATTCACTATCAATTTGTCGTCCAGACATCACTCCTTCTTTTCTCATTTTTTCGGCAAACTTAATCTCTTGCATTGCAACTGCTTCTGGGTTAGGTTGGGGATGTGTTTGTAGTTGATGGTATTTCCATTCATAAGCAGAATCAAAGTTATCTAAGAAAAATCTTGCTTCGGGGTTAACTCTGCTATTACCAATGTGCGTTTCTTCCGTACCCCAATCAAATAGATATTTATTAACATATTTTAAATTGAAATGACCCCTAAAAGGGGTTGCAGAAAGAAACATTACTTTTGTATTCCCGGATGCTGTTTTTGCTCTCTCTTCTAATTTTGGTAATATTGCTCGCTGTTTCTCCGTAACGGTACCTAGTTTTTTATCAAGCGCCTTTTCTCTTTCAACGCTTTTATTATAAACTGACTGCATTGTGTCAAGTGATTTTCTGCTTCCGCCTTCTGTTCTAATTTGGTCGCGTAAATTATTTTCTTCAACCCATAAAGGATGGACTTTTTGTATTTTACGCATAACCCAACTTTCGTCAGTATTGCCATTATACCAATGTGCCATTGTGGTTGAACTTGTAGCTCCATTTTTATCTTCCATTAACCTATGACTTTCGTCATAAATAATCAAATCAAAATCTCTATTGAATAACGCTTCGTTTGCTCTAAAATTTGCAAATGTAGTTATTGCTTGGGGTTTGCCTTTGTCGGATGTATTTTCTAATGGCACTAAATTGATATTTAGTATCTTTGCTTCATTTACCCAATCATCAATTTTAGGTTGTGTCGGAGTAACTATTAAGATGTTTTCTTTACCAGATTTAATAAATCTTTTTACTACGCCTAAGCCAGTAAAGGTCTTTCCAGTTCCAGTCCCATTGGTAAACAACATACCTTTGCCTGGAGTAGCAGAAAAATATCTAGCTTCTGCCTTAAATACATCTTCTCTTTGGTCTGGTAATAAATATGGGAGTGTTTCGTCAATATTGGCTCTATCACCAATTTTAACTAGTTTGCTTTCGGCTTCGTCTTGGAGTCTTTTAGTCCTTGCCTTTCGTTTCTTAAAACTCTCGATAGCATTTCCTGAACTTGGCTTACTTCCGTTTCCGTTAGGCTCGTTTCCGTCTGTGCCAAATATGTTGCTTCCTCTACCGTCAAAATCTCCGGCATCATCTTCCGTAGTCCCAGTTGGTTCGTTTTGTTCAGGTATTCCGTTATGGGTTGGTTCGCCATCAATAGTGGAAGAACTTTTATTACTGCCCTTGCTGCTGTTTTTGTTATCCCTTGTTCCGTCATTAACTTCGCCAAAGAGATTTCTTCCATAGTCGCTTGGTTCTCCGTCATTTGAAATAAGGCTTTCATCAAGGGAGACGTTATCGCCACTTGCTTGGCTATTTGGTTCGCTATTTCCTGGTCTATCAGATACATTTTCTTCCTCATTGTTAATGTACGATTCTTGTCCCGCATTGTCAACATCAAATAAATCTTCATACTTAAAATTTCTAACAGTTTTTGTTGAATCTAATTCATCTAAAATATCGTCTGGCGCAATTTGCTTGAATAATCCGTATGCTTGTTTTAGGTGTTCAATTATTTGCTTAACCTTTCCACCCATTTGTTCATGTAGTTCTGCAACAACATCAGCAAATTTATAAACCCCTTTTTCTGTATAATAAGAGAGTAATTTTACAGCACCAACTAATTTGGTTGGGTCAATTCCACTATTCAAATTACCAAAATCTTTCATCATATCGTCCAATAACTCTTTCGCTTTTTTATCGGACTTTCCTATCTTGGCTTTATATTTTGCTCTCCTCTTACTTTTAGCATCTTCAACCTTTGGAGTAGGTTCTACTTCTTTCGGGCTGTCCTCAACATCTTGGCTCTTTGGCTTACTGTCTGCAAACACATCAAAAGTGTCATTATCAATTGGCTTGTCAATCTCTTTTAAGGCTTCTTCTGCTCTCCGTTCAACTTCCTCGTCTCGGCTCTCCTTTTCGGTGCGAGACGCTTTTTCGCTTTCGCTAAAATTTCTGATAGCTCCCGCCTTGCTCTCAATATCTTTCCTAAGTTTATCAAATTCCTCCGCTGAATTGGAGTCATTTCCTCTTTCAAGTATTTCTTGGACTTTGTCATCGCTTATTTCACTCCTATCATGTGCATTTTTAACTTCTAAAGCAAACATATCAAATTGACTGTCTGCAAATTGTTCAACATCTTGTTTCTGTTGCTTTAATTTAATAAGTTCTTTCTGGGAATATATGATTTCGTCATTTAACTTATCAGTATATTTTTTAAATTCGTCTGGCGTTATATTTGGCTGTTTTTTTATTATATCTGCTCTTTTTTTGTCCAAATCGGCTTTCGCTTTCATTAAGTCGTTTGTCGCTTTGTCTAATAATTCTTGGTATTCCAATTCAACACTTGATTTTGAGGCTTTACTTTCAATATTTAACGGCTTATCCACGTTAAAATCCAACGAATTTACCGCTCTATCAACCTTATCTAAAAACGCTACTTTGTTTTTTAGTGTGCTTATCCTGTCATTATTTGTCAGAAATTTATATAATTCTTCTTCGTGGTCGCTGGTTAGTTCTGTGTAGACGCTTTTTGCTTCACCTATCCAATCCGCAATTTGCTCCGCAATCCTTTTGTCTTGTATTGATGATGAATTATTAAGGGAATTAAGAGCATAAGCAGCACTTCCTTTTGGGTTCAAATGTGAAAGATTTATTATCTTGGTTGAGTTTTTATCCTCTAATTCCTTTGCCTTTTCTCGAATTTCTTTTTTTGTAGCGCCATCTTTTCGCATCTTAGAATAAATTTTTGCACGGTCTAAGTCTGTTTCCATTGTTCTGTTTGCATTACTTTCTTCTTTAGCATATTTAATGGCATTCCTTTCATCTAAATCGTTTCTCACTACTACTTTTACTTTGCCTTTCCCAAGTCTTTTTATTGCTTCGTGTCTATGGTGCCCAGAAAGTAAATAGTATTGCCCATTTTTTGGGTCTCTCCAAATATGGATAGGGTCAAATACCTTTTCATTATAATTGGCTACCATACGTTGTATTAAATTTTCATCTAATTTCCCTCTATTCTGGAATCTTTCTTCGTCCAAGTTAATGTCGGCAAAATTTACATACTTTACATCACTTTCCGCAGTCTTTATTTCTTCGTTATTTTCTTCAACTTGTAAGGGTTCCTTACTTGTTGGCTCAATGCCATATCTTTTTACAAATCTGTCATACGCTTCTTCCTGTGGTTTAGGTGCATTTGAACCAACTGGAATAATACCACCTTTCTCACGTAAGCCTAAACGTTTTAATTGCTTTATTTGGTCTTCGTTTGGGTTTAAATTAGATATTTTAATTATACCGTTATTGTCTGTGGTTATATTAATTCCGTCTAAATTAGACGGTTTTTTAGTCTCTATTGGTGTCCCTACATCTAAATTTGCGTCTAACAAATACTTAGCATAATCATAACCAGTTTTGCCTATGTCATAATCGTTGACCAAATAAACAGTTTTATCGCCAGCCTCTTTCATTCTTTTTTCGTGTGCATCTTGCTGTTGTTGGTTTGCTCTATTAAAACGTGTCCTTGACATTGGCTTGGCCTTTGACTCAACAAAAGTAGAAACCTTTAACTCACTTTCAGAGTGTATTTTGTCAACAAAATCCTTTATTGACATTGTGCCTTTTATTGTGCCAGTAAAATTGTTTTTGGTAGCTAATGCCTTTTTAATCGCACCAATCTGCATAGGCGTTTTACCTTTTGCAAACTCATCTATTTCTGAACTTGTTTGTTCGTCTTTTTTTGCCTTTTCTTGGTTTTGCTTTTCAAGTCCCTTTGCTTTTTGGAGTCTGTCCTCTTTTGCTTTTTTGCCCTCATCACTTGCATCAAAATTATTCCGCTTTATCCAAGAATCTATGTTGTCTTGCCCTATAAGGTAAGTATCGCCGTTGTGGTTCTTAATCTCATAATTATTACCAGTTTTATGTTCTCGTAAGCCTACAATCTCATTTTCACCATCCCTTGTATTGAATTTAACCCCGATATATTGCTTCGTAAGGTCTTTTATTTGACTCTTATTTGATTCGGATTCGGAAACTACATCAGATTGTGCGTTTTCAGCCTCTTTTGTAGGTGTTTTTATTTGATTAGGTTTTGATTCATTAACTTCTTGGTTAGATATACCCAATTCTTTACGGATTGATTCCAAAACCTTTTCCGCACCTTGTTTTTCTGCATCAGACTTAAAACTTCTGAAAAAATAGCTAGGACTTTTGCTTGCTATCTTTTTTATTTCGTCCAAACTATTTGGCGAAGTATATCTAACCTTACCATTAAAACTATCAATGTGTTTTCTTACGTGTTTATTTATTGCTTGTGCCAAAAACATACCACCCATAAGCGTATCGTTATTCTCGTCTTTATCAACATCAATACCGCTTTCAGTAAGTGAGTTAACAACAAATTGGTCGTGGAATAATTGGCTTACTTCATCTGCTTTTTCTTTAATCTTATAACTCGGTTGACTAACATCTTGGTTGGTCGCTTCGTTATCAACGTTTTTAGTGTCTTGCACAAGTTTTTCTAATGTTGTTATTCCAATCTCACCACTTGATTTAACCTCTGGGTTAATCTTTTGAGTATTCTTATTTTTGATATTTAGGGCATTTAGCTCTGCATCATATTTAGCGTTGATTTTATTATACTGGTCTTCTCTTAATTGCCATTTACCAGCACTTACAGTTATATCAAATTGTTCTTTTATTTTTTTGGAAATTTCTTTTAAAGACATACCATTTTCGAGCCAAAATTTAATTTTGGTTTGAGCCAATTTTGCTTCTCTCCCATCTATTAAGCCCTTTCCTTTCGCAGCGACTATACCATCTCTAATCCCTTTTATACCTTGCCCTACAATTGAAGCTTCACCATTGTTATAGTTTGTTAAATCATTTTGGTAGATAAAACCATCCACCTTTTTTCCCATTAATTCTTCTTGTCTTCTTCTTTCTATATCTGATTCTATAATAGTTTGTTCATCTGTGTTGGTTTCTCGTGAAACATTTGCATAGTCTTTCAATACTTCAACTGGTTTTTTAACCTCTAAACCACTTAACATATCGTCCATAGGATTTAGGTTTTCGTTAGCAATCGGTGTTGGCGTACCCGCTTTTAATCTTTTGTTATGTGCGTCTATTTCATTATATAGTCGTTCTAACTCCGCAATATTATCTTCCCCACGAACTTCCGAAACTACCGATGTAACCATCGATAAATCTATTGGCTTGTTGCCCTTTAGTAATTTGCCTACATTATCTTTAGTTTGTTTTACTATTAGCTTGCTTTTTGGGTCTGCCGTTATGGGATTATCAATTATGAATCCATTTTCGTCTGTTGGAAAATTAGTTTGCCCTTGCTCGTTGGTTTGGGTTGGATCAATGGGGATTTTATTGTTTAACTCTTTTGACACACCTTTTTTCTTCAACTCTTCCAGGTTATCCGCCATTCCCTTTTGAACTAATCCATTTAAGTTATTCTCTAAAGTAGCTCTATTCTCTTTAACGTAATTATCTATATGAGCATATTCCTCTGGAGAAAGTTCGTTTTGACGATGTCCTAACCAAAATTCACCACCACCAATGGTAGTACCAAATGTTAAACCAATTATAGCTTCTGTAAGAACTTGCGTCATTGCTTCTTCGCCGATCTTCCCATTTTTAAGTAAAGATACTAATACGGATGTGTCTGTTCCGTCAACTAAATCTCCAGTAATATCGCTTATTTGTTCTGTACCAGTTCCAACTAAAGTCCCTAAAGTAGCTTTTTTAGCTACGTTTCTAAAAAATGTTGATCCAGGAGATACTCCAGGTAACATAACTTCTGATACAGGTTCCATGATACTTTTAAGTGTTTCGCCACCAACGTTTTTAAGGAAAATACCTATTCTATCATAAGTGTCAATCTTTGCACCGTTACTTTCTCTTTGAGCAACTTCGGCTACTGATTTTTGAAGTCCTTTACTCACTCCACCAGGAGCAAATGTAGGAACTGCACCTTTCATAGCGGCTAACATGTTCTTGCCAATAGACGCACCTTGCGTAACTCCACCGGTTGCAAAAGTAAGCATAAACAAAGGGGATAGCGTTGCTGTGGTAGTTAGTCCTTGAATTACGTTACCAGCTAATGATTGTGGTCTTGTTTCTTCTTTATATTTTGCATCAATCGTTTCGTTAACATCTTTGCTTCTTAAAGGATTGTTGGGCTTAGTTTGATAATCCATACCAGTAACAGAATTTATAGCACCCAAAACACCATGCATTATCAATTTATCAGCGTTCGCCATATCTTTATCAAAGGCAGTTTTATTTTTAAGCTCTAAAACTTTCTTATAAGCATTAAATAATTGGTAATCCCCTTTTTCTCCTGCAGTAATACCAGTATGACCAGAAACCATTGTATTTCGTTTGTTTATAAGTTTTTTTAGTTCATCTTCATCTTTCTTATCATAAACAGCACCAGTACTACTATATTTTTTATTTAATATTTCGGCTGCATCAAGTTCTTTTTGGAAATCTTTTAATTGCTTAAAGTCTTTTGGACGTTCTCCCCTCAATTGCTCGTTATATTGGTTTGTAGCTTCTAAATCTACTTTGCCAGTTGCTTTATTAACTAACCCGCTTGATTCTTGCCCTCTATTGCCTAAATAATTGTTTTGCCCATTGTTTGGTATGCTTGCAAAATTATTACTTGCCATTACCGTATTATCAACATTATTCAATAAAGTTTTGCCTTCTAGCAACTTGTCTGTTGGTGTAATTGGTTTTTGTGGCTGCACTCCGCTTCCTAATCCACCTAAATTATCAAATAAACCAGCTAATTTATTTGATTTAGTAATATCATTTATTGAATCGCTTTTACTAGTTATCAAACTGTTAATTACACTAGCTTTTTCGGTTAGTGTACCATTTTGTTTAACTTCTTCAATGGCTTTTGGTAACATTGATTCATATAATTTCATATTCTCATTGTAAACATTAACTCTATTAGCACCAGTAGAATCTTCTTTGCTTAAAGGCTTTATCGCTCTTAACTGAATATCTGCAAGTCTTTGTTGTTCTGCTTGGTCTGGAGTAAAGTTTTTATTAAGCGTTGGTTCTTGTGGAACATTTGGTACAACATCTTTGTATTTACCAATTATGCTATCAACAAAGTCAATACCTTTTTGTTTGGCTCTGGCTTGGTCTTCTATTTTTGTATTATATTCGTCAATACTTGTAATATTATTTGGCTCAAAGCCTGGGAATTTCCATTTTGCCATTATTCCTCCGAAGCGGTTAAGTAAGCTCTCAACAATTCCAATTTAGTTCTTGAATCTGGGTCTTTTTCTAGGGCAGCATTATTTGATGCTGTGAAATAATTCATTGTTTGGTCTATACTCAAATTTTTCTTCCGTTGAACCTCTTGTAACACTTTAGCAACTTCTTGAAGCATTTCGCCTTTTTGTGCTCTTTTGTATATGTCATAACCTATTAAAGCCTCTTTTGAAAGTTTAGTTGCTTTGTTTTTACCGTCTTTTTTCATAGCCTTGTAAGCATTTTCGCTAATTGGATAACCACCTTGGTCTATATAATAAAATTCTCCAGCTCTTATTGTCTCACCTCCCGAATGTATATCTTCGGTTGCAACTGCTCTCGTTCCCCCTATGTCATTAACTGCTCTTAGCAAAGATTCTGAACTGGTTAACGCTTTTGAATAGTCATAAGGTTTAGTCTCGCTTGGTTTTTTTTCGTTGAAATTCGTCCTAATATATTTGATTTCGCCAGTTTTAGTATTTCTTTGTTTTACTCCATTTTTATCTTTGTCCTCATCAACCCATTTGCCCTTAGTTTCAATTGGTTTAGATGTACTCATCACGTTTTTAATTTGGTCTTGTGATGCTCCGCTATCCAACAAATCTGTAATAACATCCTGGAAATTTTGGGATTTTCCATTGTAGTCTTTGCCAGCGTTAACTTTATCTTGAATATCTTTGTAATTAACATCATACTTAATACCATCAGCAATATTGCTCAAATTCTGGTACATTAACCCTTGCTGTGTTCTGTCGAACTTGTCAAAGTTTGGTGAAGAAAGAACTGAATCCATAAAATCACTTTGAGATTTCTTAACCAAATCTTTTTTATCGTTTACGTTTATTTTAACATCTGGGAGCATTAAATCTTCGTTAATGTTCGCTATTGGTATTTGTGGATTATGGTAAGGATTAGCATTAAGTGGCTGTTGTTTAATATCTGGCAACTTTTGGAAACTAGCATCCCTATTGTCAAAACCTTGCGTTGCGTAATTATTCGCTCTGCTTGCGTTTTGCTCATATAATCTCTTTAATTCTTCATTAGCTTGGTTCTGCTGGTGTTGTTTTATGAAACCACTAATTGCATTGCTGATATTGTCCAATGCTCTTGGGTTACGTTGTGCTGCTTGTGCGAATCCACTCATATCTATCCTCGTATTAAAATTATGGTTTTGGAGCTGTTTTATTTAGGCAAGGGGACGAATTTAGAGGCAACACTAGCTGCTTGTAACATGTCGTCCCACGCTGTTGTATTATCTAGACCCTGTGCGAATCCACCTTGCTGACTTAATGCTCCAGATTGTAACCCAAACTTTTTGAATAGATTGTCCATATTTTGGTTTAATACGCTTTGGTTTGCACCAGTTAATCTAAGCTTTTCATCATTTGCGTTCTTCATAACTCCAAGTCTTCCAGATGATTCACCAGTTGCTAATCTTCCTAAATAATCGTATTTTTGCGACAAAACATTATTCTTTGCGTTATTTACAGAATCCATTGCAAGGCTTCCAGTTAGCCCTTTACTTGCAACCATTTTGCCTGTATCAGAACCAGCCTTATCTGCTTGGTAACCGAATTGGTTATTCGCGTTTGCTCTTTCTTTATCATAATAATTGCTTAACTCACCCATTTGAGAGCCAGCACTATACGGACTTGCATAGTTATCAAATAAATTTTTTACATCAAAATTGGTTGAATCAACCTTGCTTGAAAGCGCTTCCGACTTACCTATTAAGTCGGAATATGCTTTTTCTTGGTCTGATGTTCCGCTCATAATTATACTCCATAAATTTTTTCTAAAATTATATTGTTCTCAAATACTCTGTTAAATCCAGCCTTGAAAAACTTGTTTTCATTTTCTAATTGTGTATTACAGCGAACAATATTTATATTGTTTGATAAAACAACACCCTCAATCATATTGAACAATTTAGTTGCAACAATCGGGTTTTCGCTTACCAATGGTTCTATCATAGCTATATTTTGAAGAGTAATAGCCCCTACTAAGGTATTATTGTCTTTTGCAATAATTGTTATCCCTTTGTTTGGTGCGTTTAACCCATGTTTAACACAAAGTCCCTCAAGTTGTTTGTACTCGTGTTCCGTTTCTAATATTTTATAAATAACCATTTATTTTATTCCGTAATTTTACAATCCTTTATTACTAATTTATTTATAAACTTTTACGTCATTTTTGTGCCATTTTTTGAAATTGAAAAACCATTTATATGCTCCTTCGTGCCAACTTTTGCCTAAGTAATAGTTATAACTAAATTCGTGTGTTAAATCCACCATTAAACTAGCACCAACACCCAAATAAACCTCTGGGGCAATTAAAATACTCCCACCTAGTCCTACGTCAATACGGTCCGTTCCCTCCGTAACTTTAGCATACTCATATTTATCGGCTCTCACATCAATATCACCAATGGATATGTACTTCTGAAACTTCTTATCAACTTCTCCATAACCGCTCCAAACGCCCTCTTTATTTTCAGTTAGGTAAACGGTTAAAGGGAAAGGATTAAATATTTCTCTTAGTTCGTGATAAATAGGGCTAGTCCAAACAGTTAAATCATAATTATAGAAAATATTACTTGCGGTAAATTTATATACCTTGCCACTTGCCGTTGAATCCTCGACTACTACACCACTCCCGGAACTGATAATTTTATTCAACTGGATGATTACCTTACTTTTATTAAGTATTGTTTCATCTTTGGCTTTAAGTAAACTATCCTTTTCTTTGTTTAAATCGTCCACAAATGCGTATTTAACTACCCAATTTGCATTTATTTTACGCATTTCGTCATTAAAAGCTAACTCATTCTGTTTTATCACTTTTAAGTTTGCCTTACTCTCACTATAAAACTTAAACGTAAAGTAACCCAAAACAATTACCAATATCAAAAGTACTGTTACCATATATTTCATCTTATATCCAATAATTTATCAATCCTATTATTCCACCCTACTAAATATTGCAAGTAATCTTTTGGGTTTTTTGCTACTAATTTTGCATAAATTCTACTCATTTCAAAAATCATTTGCGATTCAAACAAAAAGCCGAATAAAGGATTTTTAACAGAAGCATCTTTTATTATAGCCAATCCGTTTTTTGTATCGTCCCCAAAAGCTCCGTCAACTTCTTGCAATTTATAAGCAATATGCCCGCTTTCCACAAAGTTGTTTATACTTTCTTGTACTGCTTTCCAAGCGTTTAACGGAGAGTTTGTAAACATTGAAAACATTGCAATTTCGCATTCTTTAGGGAATAATTTGATATGGACATCTTCCAAGAAGTCGGTATAAAATCCAATCGCTAATTCTTTTATCTTCCCCGAGTCCATTTTCTTATTTATAGCTCTTATATCGCTTTCATTCCAGTTCTTAGAATTACCAACAATACCAAGTTGCAAGGCAACGTTATCCAAATACTTAAAAATTGACGCATTTGGATGAGAATTTTTATGAATACCATAAGGCGATGTAATATCTTTCTCGTTTTTTAACCTATGCAAAAGAGTCCCTTCCGCTTCGGATAAATATTTAATTATCTGTTCCAATTACGCTCCATTTATTCAATAGCGAATCAAACGAATAACCTACCCCAATGCTTGATAGCATTGTAAGCTGTTCCCTCAATTCAGAATAGATAGCTATAACTGTAACTGTAACACTTATAAAAGCTATTAACGTACTTGTAAAGTGTTCGCCAAAATACTTGAAAATGGTTTTGATGCTTTCATCACCATCTTTCATTTTCTTCTTCAAGAAATGTGTTAGCATTCCAGAATAAGCGAGTAATAAAAAATAAATTAAGTCCATAGTTTCCTCATTATAATTTGTTTTGGTAATAAATTCCAACAATAGTATGAACTGCTAAATGTGATTTTGTCATTCACATATCCATTATTTTCATACTTAATTCTTTTATCAAACATTAGTAATTGCAAATCTTTTTCATAAAACAACTGTTTTGGAGCTGAATCATTTAACCAAGTATTGCTCATCAACAAAGCGAATGGTTTCCAGAATGATAAAGCTCGTTCAAATATTTTCCTTTTATTGGTAAAAGGTGGGTTACTTAAAAGAATATCCCATTTCTTCGGTTCAAATTCGTAAAAGTTTTGAGCATAATCTAAATGTGAAAAAACAAAATTGTAACCATTTCCATTTAGTACCTTTAAGAAGTTACTATCTATCCTATCAAAAGGTAACCAATAAATTTTATCCTTAGGTAAAAATTCGAGTAATGGTATAATTGCATATTCTGGAGTATAACATTCATCATTATCCCCCTTGCTATATAAAATATTATTACTATTCAATTAAACCACCGTCCAACTTGTTAATAATCCTTCTTTGAATACTTGTGTATGCGTTTCATAAGTTGCTCCGTCCACCCAAGTTTTTGTTTCCGTAATCCCTTTTTTAAGCTCGATAGAATCAAAGGCAATATCCGCACATTGGGTATAGATTCTAATCAATACATATTTGCACAACGAATCAAGTGAAATAATATTAAGTGAAATGTTTTTCCAAGTAGCTAAATTCGTAAGTTTTGTTTTAATGGTTTCGCTTGCCAATAAGGTTTTTGTACTAATAAATGTTCTGTCTTCTTTATATTGTTTTAGCTCTACTTTCCAAGTGTGATTGTTGGTCAAAACATTAACCGAAGCCGAATACCCATAAGAAGCATAATAACTTAATGTGTAATTACTTAATGGGTCAATAGCAATATATTGTCTATTGAAAAAAGTAGCATTAGCATTTGATAATGCCATATACTTTCCAGAATGTGGGTAATAAACTTCGCCAGTGTCTATTGCTTGCAACTGTTCAACCGCTCTTAATCCCCATTGGTCTCCATCTTCCCAATGGGTCGTGGTAATTTCATGCAAATTTGAATCAAGATAAACATCTTCAAAATCACCATCAATTATAACCCCAATATCACTTGGAATTTTAACTCTACCATAACCAATATAATGCCAATTGTTAGCCCCCTCGTTTGAAGAAATATTCCCACTTGTATCAATTGAACGTATGTAAAAGAAATACCAAGTTAATTCCGATATATCATTTATGCTAAAAATTACTTTGTCGTTTTCTACATCATCAAATTTAATAGTTTTTGTCGGCTTTACGTTTGCATCTGGATTGCTTAAAATAGATGTTGGTTCATTATCATAAATGTTAGTAAATGTAGCAGTTCTTATTGCTACTTCAAATCTGTCAATATCCAACGGGATGCTTGTAATCTTTTGTCTAACATCAATTGAATTTTGATTATTTATTATAATTTTATCATCTGGGTCAAAAGCTAAATCATTTGTAACATCTCCAGCAGTTTCGCTCCACAATTCAGACCAAAAACTCGCCCCATTCTCAGTGTTTGCTCTTATCTTGAAATAATAAATACTACCAACTTCAACATCTTTTAATACAATGTTTCTGCTTGGAATAGAAATAAAATCATCCCTTTTCTTAGCCTCAACTACAACATTATCGTAATCAACATAAACTCCATTTACATTTTTGTAAACCATTATCTCAAAGTTTTTAACTTGCATTTCTTTGCTTGTTACTTCCGACAAATCGATGAGCATTGATGTAAAGTATTTTGACTCCTTTATCATTTCATTCCCTTTGCAGCAACAAATATAATAGCCCCAAATCCAGTTAAAAATGCCATAATTGCAATTATAGCTGTCGCTAACCTACCAGTTGATATTATTGAAGTGTTAATAACTTTCCTAACTCCTTCTGCCATTTTAACACTGCCATTATACTCATCAATCTTAACATCAATAATTGAGTAAATTTTTGGTTTGTTTATTGGACACTCATCTATATGCTTTTTCATCTCATCTAAAGCAATGGTTATTGTATCTGATATGTTCTGAATGTCACTTCTTAAATCGTAAATATTACGTTTTATGTAAAGCAACTCCATGGCATTCGCTTTGGTTTCGTACAGTTCATTCATCTCGTCTTGGGATAAATTTTCAATATCAATTCTTCCCATTGTTCTCCCACTTGTTTTGAAAGAATACTTCCCATTTTTATAAATACACATTTCCTAATTTTCTCCCAAAACCACATAGGCTAATACTGAGAGAAAAAGCAAAGCAATTGTTACTATACAAGGCTTGATTCCCTTATTATAAAGATAAACCATAAACATATCCCAATAATCCTTGTCATTATCTACTGTAAACTCACCACACCAATCACGACCTCTGAAGATATTTATAAACCCATCGTGAAAGACTACCCTAATCATCACACTAATTACTCCAAGAAGTAAGGAATTAAGCCAGTTATCGTAATATAATATTAAAAGGGAGAATCCTAAATGCAGGACTACGAACATTCCAGCATCCCATAGTTTCTCACTCCCGTCTATGGTTTTGTAGTTTAGGTCGTGCTTTGCTTCTAACGCATAAACGGCGACCCAGAATACGATTGTTAATATTAGTAATATCATTTCTTCCCCAATAGTATTAGTTGTATAATTTTCTTCAATCTACAATTATCTGTTTGTTTCAACAATATTTCTAATCCCTTAGCGGTAAACATTAGCTTTCATACCTAACTATTGTTTTAATATCTTTATTTGCATCCGCTAAAGGTTGTAACGCTATTGGGATATTAGGTGCACCAACCGAATATATGATTTGGTTACTGAACCCAATTACTGGGGCTATTAATATTTTAGCATTTAAATCATCAACCAATTCATCGGCTAAATAAAATGCTCTGAATTGATCTTTGACATAAACTTTATTATCTATTATAAGGTCATCTAAAATATATTCGCTTGGCGTTATCTCAATTTGCGTGTTACTAATACTAATGGGGATTTCGCACTCCCCCGATTTTGCGAATGCATCAGCACTTGTAAAACTATCAACTTCGCTATAGTCAACATAAAATTTGTGGTCGTAATTAGCACCATTTACAGTACGTGTATATCCTAAAACTCTACCAGTTATACTGCTAACAAACTTAGATTCGAATGTTGATGTAGCATCAAATACAAAAACACTTTCACCAAAAACTCTCAATTCTGTTTTTGATGTATTTTGCTCGGAATTTATTATTAGCGTTCTAATGTTTTGCTTTCTATATTTATCGCTAATTGAATGCACCGAACCATTTACAACAACCGAATCAACTATATCGTTAATAAATGAAATAGGTATTCCTTCATAGACCATAGTGGCTGAATCATCTGGGACAACTCCCGAAAGCGATTTGCCAATTCCAACAAAACCGCCTTTCACAACATCTGGTGACGTGCCTACATTTTTGAACATTTTGTAATGCGTCCCTAAATAAAATATACTCCCCAAGAACGTTTCTAAGTCTGCATAAGCAACATCCGTGTAAAATATAATTCCACTTTGCCCAGTTAGATTTACCAACATATCGCTTGTGCTTTCAATTATTGTTTCAGTAAATGCCACTTGATAAGCAGTATTATTAACTATCAAAGTAACAATTTTGCCATTATAGGTTAAACCGATTGCATAAACGGTATTAAGTGAAAGTTGTAGTGACCCGAAGAAAGATGAGCCATTTATATTTACCGTTAAATAACCACTCCCGTTCGTTTCAATTGAAATTCCCTTACCAGTTTCTTTTTGTGAAAATATGACTTGATTATTAACACTTGATGTTAGTTTAATTATCCTTGCAATTGTAACCGCTAAACCGCTTACCCTACAAGATGTTGAATAAATATAACTGCTATCTTTAACAAGCGTCTGTACAACAAGTGAACCCAAATTAGTAGTAACAATATCATTACTGGAATAAACTAAGTTCAAATTTTCGCTATAATCTTTTAGAGCTTGCATAATTTACCCCTTTAATCCATAAGCAACTTTTTTAAAAAGTTCTTCTGTTTTAATGTTTTCAACATATAAATTGTAGGCGATTTTGTCCGCATCGTCGTCCGCTTTTTTTATCATTGCAATTTCATCATCGATGGAATATTTCAATTTAACACGATCAGAAATTGTTTTATTTATCTGCAAAGACAAATGACAAGCATCGAGCTGTTCTTTAACATCCGCAAATTGCACTATTTCGTTTTCAACTTCGCTTTCAAATTGAGAATGATTTTCAGCTTTTACGCCAACAATTTTTTTGTTTCCTACTGTTGCGTAATCAAATTTCTCAACATCGTCAATTTGAGGCAATGTTTCCCCTATCGGAATTTTGTAATATTTAAAAGTTTTCATTTGTGTTTCTCCTTACCCATTTGTTAATAAATTTTGTTGTTTCTGGATTTGACACATATTTGATTATATCTACAACATAATTCAATGAAGCTGTGTCTTTTGAATGACTAAGAAATGATGACACCCTTTGCAAAGTAGCCTCTTTTTTTAGTTTCCTCTTAATCCTAAAAAGCGAACTTTTACGAATTATTTTTCTGTTGTATAGTGTCCTATAACCAACATAATCAACGCTTTCTCTTATTTGGCTAATTTTAGTTTTGCTATTTGTCTCAACTCCAAGATTTTCGATAAACAGTTCCATCCTTGCTAGATAGTTATTCAAAACACTTTTGTTATGATGAAGGATTAAAATGTCATCCATATATCTGTTGTAGTGTTTCACCTTTAATTTTCTCTTTGCAAAATGGTCTAATTCATTTAAATATAAATTTGCGAGTAGTTGACTTGTAACATTACCCAACGGAATGCCTTTACCCTCAGCGTCAAAAAACATTTTGAATAAGTTTAACGCAAAGCTGCATTTGATATGTTTTTTTAGAATAGAGAACAAAACTTCATGGTTAATATTATAGAAATATTTCTTTATGTCTATTTTTAAGCAATATCCTTTATTCTTGTACGCAATCAAATTACTTTGTAGTTTTTCGCTTGCTTTATGTGTGCCTTTACCAATTCTGCAAGCATAACTATTCTCAACCATTCGCCTATCGAGAGTTTTGCCTACCGCCAAAAGTAAAGCGTGGTGGACAATTCTATCTTCAAGATAAGGTGCTTTAATTATTCTCTCCTTTGGTTCGTAAATAGAAAAAACCTTATACCCTTTTGGTTTGTATGTCCCATCTATTAGTCTGCTTTGTAAATTAACCAAATTAACAACAAGGTTTGATTCGTACTCTAACACCTTGCTTGTAAAAGTTTTGCCCTTACGCACCTCAACCCATGCTCGATAGAGAGTTTCGTAATTTGTGATAAATTCCTTTGTGCGTTTTATTGTTTTCATATTTTTATCGTTCTTTTACCATTTTATTCATTTTTAATCGAAACTAATTAGAGCTTCACATCGTGCTACCACAATAATTAGTCGCTTATATTTTTGTCTTTTACAACAAGGATGATGCTCCCTCTCATCTTCTCTCTTTTCTGTGTCCGTAAACAACAGATTTTAAGAGGTATTTTGTGTTGACAGTCAAGAGCCAGCCCCAGTATTGTTATTACTATTCGTCCGAGAATTATTCAAATTACGACTAGCAAGACCAGCATTGGAAGTATTATCCCAATTCAAGCCAGCAACAGGAATAGGACACAGCATAGTTAAGCATCACCCATAAGAACATTTAACCATCCACCAATCATTTTGCCAACTTCGTCAATTTTTAGCGAAGCAGTTTTGTGTTTGTGCAGGTTAATATACTTTAGCTCGAAAGCTAAATTTATTGTTTGCCTTAAAACTTCATGTTTTATATTCAAATCTGTTACAGTTGTTTTCTTAAAAACTCTTTTGTTACATACAATTACAAGTTCAAAAATGTCATATCCAAGTTCTCTAATTTTATTTGAGAGCAGGAACTTTTCATACTTTGGGAATTTCATAACCATTTCATTATTATAAATAATAACTTCTCTTATTTTCTTTTCTATTAACCAATACTTATCTGACATTCTCTTTTCCTTTTAATCGTTCGCTATCGCTCTCTTGAGCATTACCCATTGGAGAGGCAAGAGCCAGCCCCAGCACCGCTATAACTAAACGTCCGAGAATTAGACAAACCACGACCAGCAAGACCAGCAAGGGAAGTAGAACCCCAAGACAAGCCAGCAACAGGACACAGCACGTTCGGGAATGCAGTGGGCACATAAATACCATCTTTACCAAAAGCATCTGTTCCAGTTGCGTCGTAACCCC
>Ga0210043_1001511_pt1 | contig 18678 bp, 22 predicted proteins | sample CryGeymet201501t_FD_183990 | JGI IMG/M metagenome (GOLD analysis project Ga0210043, IMG submission 183990) | Groundwater microbial communities from Crystal Geyser aquifers in Utah, USA - Crystal Geyser metaG 2015-01t (SPAdes) (version 2) | ecosystem: Environmental > Aquatic > Deep subsurface >... | reverse complement strand
CATTTTCCGCATTCAGCATTGTTGACTAGTATATCGCCGGCTTACCCTGGGATTCAGGTTTAAGCCACCTCACCATATGGATGGTGACTCGCCCAAAGCCCGAGCGCCGCGCGCACTAGGATGTGAAAGAGCAAATTGACAACGCCACCATACCACACTCTCTCTATCTGTCAACACCCCTAGGGTATATCTTCCACACTCTACCACAATCTATCAGGAACTACCAGACGAGGTTCGTTCCCCAAAAGAAACCCGAATTCGAGTTCACTTAGGAACTATGACCCCGACAAATTATACAAAAATTTAGAGCTTAACGTATATACAAAAGATGTATATCGAGGGTAGAGGCAGGGGTAGAGGTGGATGCTATGGGCGTAGTTCATAGAGTAGTAGTAGATGATGTGACGTAGGGTTAGGGTGTGACGTGGAGATAAGTTACATCACGAGATAAAGCGCGGCCTTAAGGCGTGGGGTAAGCTGTGGGCTAGGGCGTGGGGCAGGTGTGGCATAGAACATGGTATATAGCGTGGTATATGAAAGATGAATCTAATGCAGCATTGAGGGCGAGGATTAAGGAGTGTGGGATGGAGGAAGGTGGGAGGGTGGAGCAAGAGATGGGAGGGTTGCTTTGTTGGAGGGTGTTGGGCGATAGTGTAGAGAAAGATAACTCGGCGTCTGGGGCTATACTCGGTGGTTCTGACGTTCCTCGACTCAAGGTATTCTTTGATAAGCGTGACGATGCTACACACGAGGGAACGTAGTACATGAACCTTATCGAGACAGACGTAGTCAAGATGTACGAGTCGCTTGAGATGTCCGTGGAGGATATCGTGAGTGAGCTTGCAGGGGAGTTGTCGGAGGTGAGTGTGAAGTTGGTGTTGGGGAAATACTCCGCGAAGTATCGTAGTCGCGATGAGGATGGCGCTACAGGCAATGGCGCCGGATTAGTGAAGAGTGACGGTAAGGGCGTAGTCATGTTCAGGCAGAATGACGAAGCCATCACCACAGAGCAGCACAATGCTATTCTCCAGACTATGTTCGATATCTGCCAATACTCGGAACAAGATGCTGTGAGGCTTAAGGCGGCGATGTATCTGCACGAAGAAGTCACAGGGCGTAACTCGGCAAAGACTGAGAAGCGTAAGGCAGAGTCTGTGTTGCCTGCTAGTATCTTGGCGTTTGAGGAGAGTTTACGTGAGGCGCAGAGTAGACGACAAGCGAGGGCGTTTCCGGAGGAAGTGTTGGTTGAGGTCTGAGATATGGATTCAATCATCTACGAGACCTTTGAAGATTTCCATGCGCTGAACATAGCGGATAGTTGTCTTCTGCTGGAGACGATACATCCAGAGTTTCGCTCAGGGCGTAAGTCATTCTACAAGTGGCAAGAGGAAGAGTCAGCGATATTGTGTCGTAGAGAGTATTCCCCTAAGCACCCATTGGAGTACAACTTAGCGGCGGCGAACGGGTCAGGGAAAGATGCGTTTATTATTGGGTCGTTCATTCTCTGGAAGTTGCTATGCTGTGTTCGGAGCAGGACTATAGTCACATCGTCCTCGTTCAACCAACTTCATACGCAGACGGAGAATTATATCAAGACATACTCCCGTATGGCGAATGAGATGTTTTCAGACAGGCCGCCGATAGAATCCAAGCATCAGTATTCCTACTCGCCTCTCACTGGGTCGGAGGTAATCCTCTTCGTGACTAACGAGGAAGGTCGGGCAGAGGGATACCACCCATTTCCAGACTACTCCAATGGGCAAGTTTCTATCATCGTGAACGAGGCTAAGTCAGTCCCCGATGGTATCTTCGATGCTTTCGACCGCTGTACCTATTCGCGCTACATCAAAGTGTCCTCGCCCGGTCGCACTTCAGGTAGGTTCTATATCGACTTCAAGACATCGGAGCAAGGCGTGTTTAATCCTAAGCTACCCTACGCACGTAAGGTGACAGCGTATGACTGTGCGCATATCTCGAAGGAGAAGATAGACCGTGATAAGTCCCGTAGAGGAGAGAATGACCCATGGTTTCGCTCAGCTAGATTGGCGGAGTTTACTTCAGTAGATGATGCTGTGGTTATCTCTCTTGACGCGGTGAGGCGTTGTATTGAGTATGCGGCGGCGGTGCCTAAGTTGAAGTCACTAGGTTTGCGTGCAGGGTTTGACTTGGCGCTAGGTGGGGATGAAGGGACCTTCTATGTCTTTGACAACAACTGGTTCAAATCAAAGGAGATTATCAATTGCAAAGACCCAGAGCGGTTTGTGGAGATATCCATCGAACATTTTAAGGATGCTGGGTTCACAAAGGAAACGGCCCATAACATCTACGCTGACCATGGCGGTATCGGCGCCGGTTTGCGTGGTCTATTCCAGCACCTAGGGTGGGAGCTTACGTGGGTCACAAACCAAGGCAAAGCGATAAGGCAGAAGGACATCTACGCTAACCGTGGAGCAGAGTTGTATTTCAATCTGCGCACGTTGGTGGAGAAGTGTTTCATCGTGTTGCCTACGGAAGAAGACGACGAGAAGCTAATCACTCAGCTATCCTCGCGTTACTACGGACAGCACAAGGTATCAGGTAGACTTGTGTTGGAATCCAAGCAGGAAGCTAGAGCTCATGGGCGTCCTTCGCCGGATAGAGCTGATGCTGTGGTGTTGGCATTCACAGGGCTTGACTATGAGATACTCCAGTCGCTCTACGCGGAGGAAGCGGGGAAAGTAGTGAAGTCAACAAGGTTGGATAAGCGCAAAGACCTCAAGGCGCAGATACGAAAATTTGATGATGATAGATATGAAAGAGCTTTTCAGACAAAGGAAATACTGAGCCCCAAAAAGAAATCACGTTCGATAAGACAACTACTTAATAAGTGTTATGAATCTCGCTAAATACTCCGACGCTAAACAATTCTACACAGCTAACTCAGGATTCTGGGAAGCGCTTAAAGCGCAGACCGAGCGCAATCGCAAGGTGCGTGATGTGCCTCTAGACCTAGACGCGCTTCATGCTTCGAATACTATCGCAGCGAATGAGTCGTTTATTCCTATCCGCATTATTGATTCCACAATCCGTGCGGAGCAGCCTATCTATGTGAAATACCTCGCCTCGCCGGACAGGGATGTTATCCTAACTAACCCTCGTGAGCCGGGTAATAACTACCAAGCGTTGGCTGATTTCTATACACGATTTGCGCGGAGTAGGGATTGGATTGTGCCTTATTTCAAGTGTGTGGATGGGTCGCAGTCACATGGGTGGGATGCTGTGGAGGTTGAGTATAACCCAAAGAAGCCAGCGAAGTTTGCGGTGACGCATATTGGGCATGAGAATCTTCTCTTCCCTCAGGGTATCCATGACCTTGAGACAGCACCAGGGTTCTTCGTGAAGAAGACGGTGACACCCTATCAACTGCGTAGGTTTGTGAGACAGCATGGGTTTAGCAAGGAGATTGTGGAGAAGCTGTTAGGTCGTGGAGAGCATGACTCGCAGAAGTCTACATTGGAGATACACAAACTTTTCTATAAGGACGACAACGGGAAAGTGTTTGTTGCGTGGATGGATGCGCAGTCGGAAGAATGGCTTAAGCCACCGGCGCCTCTCTACCTTGGCATTGACCAAGAGTCTACCGAGCTCGACGCGTTTGGTCAGCCCGCAGTCACAACTTATATCCCACAAGCAGAGTTTGAATATCCTGTTAAGCTCCTCCTCTACATGCTTTCAGAGAAGGCTCCTATCTCGGAGCATATCGGTAGAGTGGCGATGGATGATGCGACACAGGAAGCGCTTACGACGTTGTGGACCTCTGCTGTTAACGGCGCCTATAAGGCGTCTAGCATCTTCGGCTCAGTTGAGCAATCTTCGGGCGGAGGCAAACCTCGTCTGCTGGAGCTAGAGTTGGAGGAAGATAAGATCTATTCCGAGCCTATCAAGTTCTTCTCGCCTCATTGGCCAGATGGTGTAGTACTCTCGCTTGCTAACCAACTCTTGGTAAACAAGCAAGCAGAGGCAGGCCGCCCTGACTACGCTGCATCTAATCGCAAAGATTCACGTAAGACTGCGCAAGAGTTGAAGATGGCAGAGGGAGCTAAGTCAGAGTTCGACTCGCTTTCTATCCTCTTCTATATGATGCACATCAAATCTGTGCGCATGCTCACGTGGCGTATCTTCATCTCGCAGCTACGCACGAAGAAGATTGAGCATGATTTTCCTTCTGAGGTACTCGCAGTTTCCTTCATCGTTACGCCGGCGGGTGATGTTGATGTGGTGCAGCGTGAGCGGAAGATAAACAAGTTGGACCAGATGTTGCAGCGCTCGCAGGCGTTCCCCAACCTTGCGTTGGAGATACTCAAAGACCTCGTTGCGCTTAACTTCCCTGACGAAGCTGGACGCTATCTTCAAGCGCTCATGTCGTCAGTGCAAGAAAACGCGCAGCTTGCGGGGATTAAGAACGTGCTGGCAGAGATTATTAATACCCCACCGGAAGAGTTGCCCGAAGCTATGGAAGCCCTGCGGCCACAGTTGACACAACTTTTGCAGCAATGATAGAGGATAATGATCCTATACTGCATAAGCAGTGGCTGACTCATCCTACGACAGCGTTGTTGCGGAGAGAGATAGCAGAGAATCGGTTGGAACTAATGGACAGACTAGCTGGTAAAGCATTGAATACTGCCGCGTCGGATGACGAGGTAAGGTTGATTGCGATACAGCTTGCAATATTCAGAAAGATAGAAGAAAGGATAAATACAAATGGCTGGAACTAATACAGAAACGAATACGATTGAAATGGATGCTGATGCGGAGTTTGATGATCTTATGGGTGGCCATCTTGACTACCTAGGTGCGAGTGATGACGCGCCTGTGAAGGCGGGAGTAGATGATAGTGTAGAGGAAACTAAACCGGCGCCCGATGTAGAGGAAGTGGTTGACTCCAAGGAAGACGTCGCGGAAGATGATGGGATGAAGCCTCTTGTTACTGAGGATGAGGAAGAAGAGATTCCTATCGTGGAGGGTGAGGCGACTAAGTCGCCTACACCACAAGTCGCTTCGCGTGACCAAGAGTTGACTGACGCTGGAGTTGACCCCGCCTTTGTGCCGTGGGCTAAGCAGATGTCTAACCAAGCGTTCTCTAGCTATGTCGCTACACTAAAAGAAGCGAAGACGTTGAGGGAGACGAACACGCAGTTGCAAGAGCAACTCACGTCCACAGCGTTGCCTACAAACTACTACGAACATCCTGAAGCGTACACGCTGGATAAGCGATATGCGGAGAGTGTAGAGACGTTCAAGAACGCGAATGCGAGTATTCAACATTGGCAGGCGCAGTTTAATGCTATTCGTAGCGGAGAGAATTGGCATGAGCCGATGGTGCAGGCTGATGGCACACTACGCTTTGTGGAACGTGAACCCTCCTCAGAGAGCGAGACGCAGGTGTTGGGTATGTTGCAGCAAGCGCAAGGGCATCGCCAGTCAGCGCTTAATGAGGTAGCGCAGCTCAAACAGTCGTTCACCCAATCACGCACGAAAGTGATTAGCGAGATGAAGACGTTTGAGGATTCTATGTTCCCTTCGTATAAAGGACAGGAAGACAAGAACCTCTATATCAAGCAGTCACTCCAGACTCTGCGCGAGAAGGGCATGGAGAATAACCCTCTCGCTGGGTTTATCTCTAAGCTCTATGCCTACGCGATGGAAGGGCAGCAGACTATCAAGCAACTTAAGGCCGGAGTTAAGCCTGCCACTAACGGCGTGGTTAAGGTCAACCCTAAGTTGGCGCAACCTACAGGGGATGACTTTAGCGCAGGGGCTGACTCCTCGCTTAAGGCGTCTGATACTATTGCAGCAGCGGATAAAGAATTCGAAGAACTGTTCGACGCTTAACCTTTACATGCTGGCACGCTATGTGCTAGGCAGTGAATTAGAAGCTACTAGGGAGTAAGGGCATACTCGTAAGATTCCTGCTACTTGTTTGCGGAGGGCACCGCTGAATGTTAGTAAACCTCTCTCACAAAACGACAGATTATGGCAAATTCAATTGACTTGACTATTGGACAGAATTTGTGGTCGGAGCAGGATCGTGCCAAGTTTAACAAGCTTGACTACTTTCTTGCGAAGATGCAAGTTCCGATGATGAAACATTGGGCGACTTGGTGTAAGTTGCTCAAGAAAGTACCGTGGACTCCTGGTATGGGAACTACGATGCGTGGCGTTCACCGGGAGTTTTCTCCTGTGCTTCGCCAAACGTTCTATCCGAACACCATGCAATCGGCACCTAAGAAGGACCGTCACGAGACGACCGAGAACGCTCAGTCTGCTCAGTTGCACTGGCATCGTGTGGAGTCACCGTTGCTTGATGTTATTCCTGACTTTCAGGATTTCATGCGGGACCATGTTGGTTTCGGCATGGAGAATATCACTCAGCAAACGTCGCTGTTGAACGAACAGTTCATGCGGACGTATATCCTTGAGGCCTCCCCTAAGGTTTGGGTTGCGGGTGCTGCCGGAACGCAGCTTGTTAATGCTCCTCATCTTAACGCACACGATACGGCGTTGGTGAAGCAGAAGACTGATGATTTCTGGGTCGCACAGTGTGCACTGGTGCAGAGTGGGCTTGATTTACGGAATGTTAACCTCTTGTCTACGGTGATGACCACGGACATGGGCGCTGACTTCTTCGAAGGCAAGCAAGGCCAGCAAGTGGATGAAGGGTTGAAAGGAAAGTATTGCTTGGTTACTTCCGGCGAAGTCTGGGATAACTGGCAGTTCGATCCGTTCCTCTTGTCTAACCGCAACCTCGACTTGGACATTGTCACTGGCAAGTTCAAGGGTTCGCTGTTTGGTAAGTGGACCACGCTGCTGGAGAAGTTCCCGTTGCGTATTGCTGCTGATGGAACCTTCCCCGCTCCTGAGATATTGGTGAACTCCGATGGCTCACAGAATGATGGCGAGACCATTCCTAATCCTGCATATGTCGAAGCGCCTTACGAAATCGCGTTCGCTGTTGGTGCTGAGGCTTACAAAGCGCTTAGTATTGGTCCTGCTCCGGGAATGTTTGGTAAGGGTGAGGCTGGTCTTTCCTCTTTCCGTAAGACTTCATGGAATGGTGAAGTGCGACTGACGAAGGATGTGCTGGTGAATACGCCTGACGAGAATGGTGCGAGTGTGCTCGATACTAACAAGTATGGCCACAAGTGTCAGATTATCTCCGAGGTCACGTTTGGTGTGTGTCCTGTTCGCCGCCGTAACATCGTCCCAATCCTCTTCAGGCGCCAACGTGCTGGTGCTGAAGCCTAACCCCTAGCAAACTAAATACAATGAAAAAACTACTTGTTATTCTTGGTATTGTTCTCACTACGACGTTCTCTGCAAAAGCTGCTACGCTTAGCACGAACGTAACCGGAGCCGTTACTAACAACCTGTTGTCGGTCGGTGTGTCGCTGCATAGCCTCACTATCGCCAACCCGGTTGCTTCGGCTACTACTGTCACGTTTATCAACTCGTCTAGTACGGCTATGACCTACTCCTACGGAGCGTTTACGAATCTTGTTCCGACCTCTGCGTCGTTGACTGAGATTTTTACTACGTCTACGGGACTCTCGCAGACCAACACTTCGACGATTATCACGAACGTGGCTACTGTCGTTGCAGCTGCTACTAACAACTTGCCTCAGTTGCTCTCGTTGCAAGTACCTGCTAACTCCACCATTACCTACACTCCTGTAGGTGGCAATCTCCTCGCTACTCGCGGTGTGTTGCTGACGACCACGACCAATGCTAACGTCACTCTGTCGTATAGCAATCTTCAGTAGTCGGTAGTTCTGTAGCAGTTCGTGGTGTCTGCTTTGTTAAAACACCACACTTTAACTTTCTTTTCCTCTTAAGCATTATGTCCACTCAAGCAATTTTTCCTGAGAGCACGACGGGGTATGACCTTAGTAAGCGCGCATCTAAGATTTGGCGGCCGTTCTTTCTTGTGGCTGTCCCGCGGTCTACTCCGTTGCTCGCGACTGTTGATGCGCAGGAGTTGGTGGCTGCTAATTCTCGTCGGCATGGTTTGGTTATTAAGAACAATGGAGCAGTTGTCGTGTATCTGTACAAGGCTATTAACGACAATACGGGGTTTCCTTTGGTTGCTGGTGAGTCTATTGTTCTGAGCACGTTAGAGGCTGTGTACGTGGAAGCTGCATCCTCTACGGCAACTCTTAACTGCATTGAATATTATGATTAACGGACCATTTTGTATAACGCCTCCGAGTAGCGCTGGGTTGTCACTGTACGGCGGGACGCTTACCGAAGCATCTGCCGATACGCTCGGGGTGCTGAACATCATCGGCCATGCGGACACTGTTGCCACGTCGGCGTTGTTCAACATCAATGAGAGCGGTGGTGGGTCGCTGTTTACGGTTACGGAGGGCGGGAATGTTGGCATTAATCAAATCGCGCCAACGGCTACACTTCACGTTGTCGGAGTCAACACTTACGGCGGATTGGTTGTACGGAATGCCGCAACGACTCCGGGCGACTTGCTGACGTTGCAGAACAATGCCGGGACGGTGGATTACCTGAAGGTGACAAGCAGTGGTGGTTTCACCCTTTCCAATGGCGCTGCGAATCTAACGCTTGTTCCTGGGGGGTCATCGGTTATGTATGCCTTGACGTTGGCTAGGTCAGCATCATCCGGGAATAGTTGTGATATTTGGGACTCGGCCGGGAGTCGTATTGTTATCGGGCCGACAGCATCAGCACCGATGCTCATTGCAGGGGCAAACATCGGTCTCGGAAACATGACATCTTGGGGCGGCGGGATCGGTGTTGTAGGGCTGATTAATGCGTCCGTTGTCCCAAGCACTGATCCAACTGGTGGTGGAATTCTTTACTCGGAGGCAGGCGCACTAAAATGGCGGGGCTCTTCCGGCACCGTCACAACCCTTGGAGTAGCGTAACAACTAAATCATTATGCCCAAACAACTAGGTCCGGCAACGGACATCATCCAATCAGTGACCCCGACCCGTGAACTGGTCCGGTTCGGGGTTGTCAAACCCGCAGGCAGTAACGACATCAGGATTGAGGCAACGTTTGAAGTCGTTGAAATGGACGGGGACGGAGCCGTGTTCCGATCTCTGTCGGCCGAAAGCTTGAGTGTCGACGCGGCCGAGCTGCTTGCCAGCGGGGCCGTGTCGTCGAAGGATTTTCTGACGGCTTACAACATTATCTCCGTGGGGATGCACGCCTACAAGGACATGCTGGAGGAAGAACAATGACACTCGCTGATGCCGTCCATGGCCTTGCGGCCTTGGCTGAGGTGAAGGTCAAGCCGCCGCACGTTGTACAAGCGGCCCGTCTCATTGTCCAATTGCAGTTGGCGCAGGCGCTGTTTGTCGAAATCCAGAAGCGGTTGCTGGGCGAGATTGTCGGCGAAGGTGCAAAGTCGATCGATCAGACGCATCCCCGTTTTAATGAGTTTGCCAAGGAAATCGAAACGGCCGGGTCAGAACCGTTTGTGGCGGAGGTCAAGCCGTTGACCGAGGACATGCTGTCCGACGCGAATACGAACCATATTGCTGTGGCAACCCTGCTGCGGGTTGGGCTGCTGACATGAGTACGATAACCAATAACGTGGCATCACCGTCGCATCCGCACTGATGCCCATCGCCGAAGTGTTCGCTAATGTCGTGAATGCCAAAGAGGAAGAAGTAGCAGAAGAAGTAGTAGATAACGTTGAAGTGATGCCGGAGGCTTGATTATGATTTCACATTGTGCGACGAACAGGGAGAATATGAGTAGAGCAAAGAAGCCGATTATGAAAGAAGAAACATGGAATAACCTGATGAAGGTAGTAACAACAGTTGTTATCTTATCTACTCCATGGTTTATCTGGGTGACATCAAGTATCTATAATACGCCTAATGATGTAAAGGATTGGGTGCGTTCGAATACAACGTCGAAAGAAACTTATGAAGATGTTAAAGAGATTCGATTAATAGTCCAGAAAATGGAGACAGATATTGCTATCCTAAAGCTTCGCGTTCAGCCATGAACCTTTCTAACGACGAGCTTAAGCGTGAGATACAACGGCTATGGCCTGATGTACAGTTTCATCAGGTGTGTATGTCTGACGCGTATTTCGTGTATGACTTGAGTTGGTTCAAGTATACGTGGAATAAGTACTGGGAACACTACATGAAAGAGTCGGGGCTTGTGTATACGGTAGGGAACTGTGAACAGTTTGCGATTGAGTCAGCCGTCTGGGGTTATCGTGGTGTGAGACGGAAGTATCCAGAGGAAGACGTTATCTCGTCGTTGTTGAAGGTTCACTGTAAAGTTGGTGGGAAGTCATTGAATGGGATTAAGGATAGTTATCACGCTACGAATACGGTATTTACACATGAAAACGAAAAAGTTCAAGGACATCTCTGGGAGCCTCAGAATAAGATGTGGGTTACTTTCCAGTATGCTAAAGATAACTTTGTTGAGTTGCTCGATGTTGATGATTAGTGGCTGTACGACAACGTATCCGCCAGAAGGTAAGCCGGTGACTATCTACGAAGTTCGTCCTCACGTGTATCTCTACCACAACGAAGAGCATTACCTGATTCCCCTCTCCCCTATCCCGCAATGAAAGATACATTTGAATACTGCCTCATGGAAAGTCGCACGACGAAGTGTTTTCTTTACATCTTTATTGCTGCGGGGACAGAGGTTACGAAGGTGACGGAGTTTGACGTGCGTAGTGTGTTCAACATCCTTGTCGTCGCCGCCATGGCGTGGAAGACGTTTATGTCTAATCCTAACACTGGAATTAAACCTAATACTAAAAATGAAAAAACGTGATTTTTGTAAAGTTCTTATAGCGGCACCAATTGTAGGTTGTCGTACAATCCAAGATGGAGAGAGTAATATCGTGGTTCGTTCAGAACAAACGCTAGACATATCTTTCGCAGTCCTTGACAACTTCTTGAGGTTTGTCGACGCTAGCTCGTCTGAGTTGCCTGTGAATGTTTTGCTCGTTGCTGACGCGATTAAGCGAAATGCTCCCGTTGCGCTCAGGTCAGCTAACAACCTACGGCGCCGCTATAAGGATAATCTTACGCCGGAGAATAGAGCCAATTTGCTCACGGCTATCTGTGTTGTTGAGCAGCTGGTAGAAGGCTCTAAGGTTTGGCTGCCTATGATTGCGTTGTCGACCGTGTATGAGCCTAAGGCGTTTGTTGTTACTGAACGGTTGATAGCGGAAGCGCAGGCTAGCAAATCGACGAAGTCTTTTGCTTCGTTGTTTCCTGTAATTGTTGACCTTGCTCAGACTATTTATCAAGCTGTGCTTCTTATCCAAAATTCTCGGGCACAGAAAGCTGCGTGGGATTCCGCCAAGGAGGATGCTTTCCAAGCGCAGCTTGACTCTTTGAATACTCTTCCTCACTGGTTGGTGCAGGAATAACACTCTACGAAACGATGTCGGCACTATCATTAACGGACTGGTTGAGCTATACTCCGGTAACCAAGCGAGGGTTGCTTGGGAGTTATGTTACGCTTCCTGTCACAGCTAAGACTGGGCTGAGTTGGGGAGGAGCGTCCGAGATTAAGGCTCAGTATAACTATAGCGCGTCGACATCGTTTCGTTTGCTCTCGCTCCCGGCAAAACCTACAGGTGTGAACTATGGGCTGTGCATACGCTATCGAGTTGGTACGACGGTGACGCGGTATAAGCTTTGGGAAGATGATGCGTTTATCTTGCAAGCACCGTTGTATACGAATGAGATTATCAAGCCGAACTTTGTGCTTGAGATGTGGTCGCACAACGGGGAGACTACGCTAGACCAAGCGGCAGCGTTGAACATTATCACGTCTGTGCGGAGTGTGCCTACGACGATTGGGGATTTTACGGACGTAGCGTTGGCGGTAGGTGCTGAGGCGACGTTGGAAGCTAGCAATACTTACAGCTCTACAGGGTTGCTTCATTTCTATCCGCTTAAGGACGAGACGGCAGGGGCGAAGACAGTGTTGAATGATACGGTTGGTGACAATAACCTTGCCGGTGCGTATACGGCAGGTGCTTACGGTGTGTTCAATGGCACGTCAGATTATCTCACAAAGACGCCTCTGCCTACGCTTATTGACAGCAATGAGGGTTCTATTATTGTGGGTATCGGTATCCCTACTTTTGTGGATGCTGAACCTATTTTTGAGCTTACGTGTGCAGGCGGAGAGTACATGAAAGCTATTCAGTATTGGGATGGTGGTGGTACACGGCGTATTCAGTTCGAAGGCACAGGCTTTCCTTCTGCTATCAAACTATATGCAGATGATGGATTTTTTGAGACCATATCTTTGTCGTGGAGTGGAACGCGTGTTACTTGTTACGCTGGCACGTCTGTGCACGAGACTACACGGACTATTCCGGCGACTGATTACAATAGACTTTCTTTTGGCTTTGTTTGGCCCTCGACTTATGGCGAGCTTGACTTATATGGTGCTGCTGTGTATAGCAATGAAATTGTAGAAGACGACATGCAGCTTTATATGGACCATATCCGTACTACGCAAATGGGTTTCTTTTCTGTTCCCCTTACTTTCGACGACTCTTCCGCTTGGCTAGACAACGCTTAACTTATACTGTCCTATGTCCCTCAAATCACACAACATCCTCCGGAACACTGAGATTATGGGCTCGCCCTTTAACAGTGTTATCACCCCCTCCTCTCTTGAGACTATCGCTGGTCTTATCTACAAGCCTACGCAGCATCCTGCATGGGCGCAGTTTGCTTTCGCTTATCTCATGAACGCAGGCGGGTATACGCTCGCCTTGACTGAGGTAGCATCTATCATCGACCAGACTGGGAACTTTGATGACATTGATACTTCATCGTATGGTGTTGATGTGAACTCAGAGAATGCAGATTTTAATGGTCTGGATACGGCGCAGATTCAGCCTGACTCTGGCGCTGTGACTGTTGCTGACTGTCCAACTGTGAAGCATCTCTTTGTGCTCTTCAAAGCGATTACACAAGCTGATAAGTGGATTATTCGTACGCCCACGCTTTCGCTGAAATCCCATACGTCAGCGGGTTATCTTAAGTTTTCCCATGGTGATGGCGTGGTGATAAGTGTTAACGTTGCCGCTAATGGGCTTGACTTGGCTAACCCAGTTCTTATCGAGATGTATGAAACAGCTACGGCTACAGTTCTTCGCTGCTATAGTCATACAGGCGTGCGTAAGATTAACACTGCTGGCCCGGCTCTTGGTGCGGCAGATGTTACTACGCTCACCTTCGGCAATGCTGAGGTTGACTTCGCTGCGGCTATTGGCTCGGTGAATAAGCTTGATGATGATATGGCTAGCCAAGTCCGTAACTACCTCCTGGAGACTTTCTAAACTAAACCATCATGAAACAAAATAAACTACTCTACTTCTTCATCGGCGTCGCCGTAGCCCTCACCTTCGCAGCGACGGAGTATGACTTGCAGAAGGGCGTGGACCTTACAGGCCGCTCGTCTGTAACGGCTTCGTCGCTAAACCAACTCGTGGATAACGCGGTGGTTGGGACTAACAAAGGCATGATTATCTACCAGAGTACCGCGCCTGATACGACGAATAACACGCGCTATTCCCGCTTCTTGTGGCTCGACTCGTCTACTACTCCCGCATCGCTTAAGGTATATGATGGCTCGGTGTGGACAAATAGTGCTGTTACGGCGGGGTCTATTACCGCGACGTCACTAGCAGATGATGCTGTCACCGAAGCGAAGATTCTCGATGGCGCTGTGACGGCGTTGAAGATTAACACAGGTGCTGTTGGTAGCAGTCAGTTAGGCTCAGGTGCTGTGTTGTTGGATAGAATGGGAGCTGACTCAGTGGACGCGTCAAAGATTGTTAACGGGTCTATCACAGGTGCAGATATGCTTGGGAGGACTATTAACAGTACGAACATTATCCTTGCGACTATTGCTGGTGAAGTGATTGCAGGTAATACTATCACATCAACTAACATGGCCGCGAATAGTATCTATACCACGAATATTGTGGACGCGACGATTACGGGGACTGATGTGGCTGGAGCTACGTTGACGTATACTAACATGGCGACGAATGCTGTAGCGGTGACGAATATCTCGCCGGCTACAGGTGGAGCTGGGCAGGTGCTAGGGGTGAACCTTGCAGGGAATGCTGTGGCATGGCAAGCGCCTTGGGTTACTAGCGTATCATTTGCTAATGCCACCGGTACAGCTGGGCATACTGCATCAGCGCATGGCCTCGGCTTTACACCACGGATTTATGCTGCGGTGCTTGTTGCACCTGCAGGTGGTGACAGAGGCTGGAGTGCTGGTGATGAGGTTCGTGCTGACGCATTCGGGTGGGCATCTGGGAATACACTTATGCCTGCTTTTTCACTCTACGCTGAATCTACTAATGTAGGTTTTACACTCAGCGGCGTTGGTTCACTCCTTCGTATGCAGCATAAAACCACAGTAGATGATTTTGGGTCTGCTCCGTCGACTAACTGGACCCTCAAAGTCTATCTCTCCCGCTAAACGCTAACCCTCATGAGCGCCCTTAACCTACTACAACGCCTATCCTCCTACCATGGCATCTCTCTCGATGCCAACGGTAGACCCTTCCTCCTTGGCCTTATCAACCAAGCTGCGAAAGAGTTGTATGACCGTGGGGTGCTCTATCTCACAGAGAGGGAGATAATTGTACAGCTAGACGCCGACCAGCAGCAGGTGACGTTGCCTTACGACGTAGACCTTATCATCGCCGCACGACGCTACGACTCGCGTATTGCGTTGAAGCAGGAAGATATGCGTCCACGTTACCGCAGCGATTCGTGGGGTGCGCTAGCGTCACGTACGCAGTATGACAAGTGGCGGTTGAAACAACGTAGTGCTGTTAGCACGGCGCTGCTTAACGCCTCGGTTGTGCACGTAGCTATCTCTGAGGCTGTGGACGTGGATATCCTTGTGAAAGTAGTCGGCTCAACGGGCGCCGCTAGTCGTGTAGTTGAGACTATCACTATCCTCGCGGGTGCGACTACGGCGAGTGGGAGTAAGATATTCACAGAGATTAGTGATATCACTAAGGACCTCTCGGATGCGGATGTGACGGTGACGAATGACGATGGGGATACGCTGTCGGTTATTCCCAATAACGAAGTGCGAGTGACGTATCCTATCTACCAAGTGTTGGAGCGCTACGAGTCACACAGTGAGACAGACCGGATGTTTGAGGTTCTCTATAAGCGGAAGTTTATCCCGCTTGTGAAGGACCAAGATGAGTTTCTTGATGGATACTACGACAACGCGCTAGAGCTCAAGACGACAGGGTATCTCTTTATGAGGCAAGACGACAAGCTAGGGGAGTCCTCTGGTCTATCCTCCGCAGCGGACTCTCTCGTGGAAGAGGTCAACCGTCAGTTTATGCCACAAAGCGAGGCTCGTATTGTGTGGCGGCCTCCAGTCGGACAGCGAGTTATGCGTAGGTTGGTGCATGACTATTCCGGACAGTTGACTAATAACCAAGCTTAGCATGCAAACTATCCAACAACGAGATTTCTCTGGCGGTATGCGCTTTGACCTTGAGCCGAGTAGGCTTGGGGATACAGAGTATGCTATGCTCGTGAATGGCCGGACGAGGTATTCTACAGTGGAAGGGATTAAGCAGCCGGTAAAGGAGACAGTAGGGCTGCCGGCGAACGGGAATTATCAAGGCATCTACGCAGCAGGAAAATACGCGTTGGTGTTTATTGATGGGCAGGCATACATTAAGAATTTCAACACCGACTCAGCGTGGTCGCTTATCCCCGATTTACAGATGTCGCTTAGCGCGGAGTATATCTACGCTATCATGGTGCCGGCGTCTACTATTAACTTTAACCGCGAGTCGAGTGGAACGGGTGGGTCGAGTGATGTAACGCTTACCTCGATAGGTTCTTCTACACCACAGGCTGTGGTTATCCAAGATGGTATCAATCAACCATGGCTCATCTTCCCTGATGGTACATCGCGTAGGGCGTATAACTACGGACAGTGGACTACGTCGGCTAGGGAGTATGTTCCTGTTGGCAAACAGATGGCGTATGTCAATGGCGTACTCTATATCGTTGCACCAAATGGGCACACAATTTACCGTAGCGTTACAGGGCGGCCTTTAGACTTTGTCATCCCTGTGGATAGCAACGGGGATAAGCTAGCCGCTAACGAGGCAGATGGCGGTGCGTCACAGTTGAGCTTTGCGGTGGGGTATGAGACTATCACAGCGCTGGCTAATGCGGGGTCTAACGATGGGTCTATCATGGTGTCGTCGGCGAAGAACGTAACGATTGTCACGCCTGATTATTCCCGTCTTATCTACAGCGAGCCACAGTTTACCTACACTACTCTCTTGTCCACCGGAGCACTCAACCAGTTTGCTATTACTGAGGTACTGGGTGACATTGCGCTGATTGGGTTCTCCGGTATCCAATCGTTCAACAGTGTCCAGCAGGTGAACGTGGAAGGCAAGAACTCTCCTTTCTCCCAGCGTGTTTATAAACTCTTCGATGGTGTGGTGCAGGCTACGCCTTGCGCTACCACCTTTGATAACTACGCGTTGTTTGCTATGGACACAGTCTATGGCAATCTCGTGGTAGTCTATGACACACTGCGGGATGTCTACGTCTCGCTCGATATCTTCTCAGGTCTTGGTGAGAGTCCTATCAAGATGTTTGCGGAGTTGAAGATTGACGGGATACGTAAGCTACTCTTCTGCACAGCACGAGGGTTGTTTGAAGGGTATGCCTCCACACTGAACGAGCGGACTGAGTTGTTTACTCGCTCTTACACCACGGCTGATGCTGGGGTTGAGATTAAGCCAGAGTTTCTCAACTACGTTGCGCGAGTGACGGAGACGTCTACAATGCTTGTGGAATTGTTCTGCGATGAAGTGTCTCGTGGGTATTTGCAGCGTAGCCTAGCTGCACCGACGTCTTCACAGTTTTTGCAGATTTCTCCTTATGGGAATAAGCTAGATGACAACATCGTTAACTCAGGGCACTCCGTAACAAATCTGAGCATAGTGTGCTTTACTACGTCGTTTAAGTTTTCGTGGTATGGTGACCTTAGTCTGCTTAACCTTTCACTGAAAGTTAACCTCAGCGTACAGAAAGTTCCTATCCACCAGGCTATCGGGCTTAGCGTGAGTCCTACGGTATACGCAGCGTCTGGTGTGTTCGAGGCAGGTGAGATCCTAACGCTTAGGGGAACAGGCTTGCGTGGGTTGGCTGGCATTATCGACACGGCTACAGGTGTGGATGTTGTTATTGTTTCGATTAAGGATGACGAGGTTGTAGTCATTGTTCCTCCTGACCCGGAGGTTCCGGATGTTGTGAGGAAACCGTGGACGTTTGTCTTTCCTAAGCCAGAGGATGTTATTAACACGTATATCTTCCCGCCTCCTCCGGGAACAGGTGGAGACCCTGCTGTTGTTATTACGCCTCTTGTTGTACCAGGTGGAGGCGGTGGTGGACGGTTACTGACAGATAGCGATGCCTGCACTGACAGCGGAACGTTTGAGTATGTTGGCGACCAAGCAAGGATTCCCTATGGCGCATCCCATCGCATATCTTTCACTCGCGCTGACGGTCGGCCTATTGACTACTATTTTCAAGAGACTGCGGCGGGGTATGTCTTTATCACGTGGTTGACGTCAGGGACCGGGCATACTCCTAAGTTCTACCCTCCTATTAATACGGTGATACCTGCAGGGTTTAATGGGTCGTTTGAGTATGATGGGCAGAAGTTTTGTGTGATAAAAGGTGACCCGACTGTGTTGCCTACGCTTACGTGTCCTGTAAATAGTGCTGTGGTGTTAACACATGTATTTGGCGACCCTGTGCCGACGTATACAATACCGTCGCTTGTTGTTACTGGTGATGCTACGCAGGTTGATTATATTACTGTTCTTGCTGGGAGTAACATCGTTAAGCAGGGTAGTGTGATACCCTTCGAGAATGGACTCGAGACGCTTAACATTGAGTATACACTCACAAGGAAAGATGGAACTACGTCTAGCTGTAGCTGGACAGTTACTATTCGTTATCGTCCAGACCCTGAGGCGGACTCACTTACGATTATAAAGTATCTCTACGAGTATCTTGACGAAACCTGTGAGAGTGGTTCACCAAGTGGGGAGAATTATCTTGTATATGTGTATTCTGATGACGCTATTAAAAAACGTTGGCTTGGTCTTGATCATGACTATGAGCTTGAATATAATTATGCCTCAGAGCTATATACGCTTAAAAATGGCGCTACGAGTTCTGCTCCGGATACGTTTGAAGCTGTTAGCCTTGTGACTGGCGTAGACGCGTGCGGTATTACTGAATACATTTACATGGAACCGGTGTAAGATGTCCAACTACTCTCCAACCCTCAACGACGTAATCGCCTTCATCCGCAAGAGTAAGGGCGACTGCCTCACAAACTGGACTGATAACCAGCTGGCACACTTGCTGCTAGGCTCAGTTTTAGAAGGTAGTTTTATCTACGCACTAGACAAAGAGGGCGGGATAGAAGGTATCTGTGTAGGTGAGCGTGAGGGGAATACGGTATACGTTGTTGGCGTGATAGGGAATAAGCAGAATTTACGAGACTTCTTTGCGTGGTTTAAGCGGATGTATCCGGGAGACATTGTAACAGGGCATCGACATAAG
>Ga0210043_1001503_pt1 | contig 18793 bp, 20 predicted proteins | sample CryGeymet201501t_FD_183990 | JGI IMG/M metagenome (GOLD analysis project Ga0210043, IMG submission 183990) | Groundwater microbial communities from Crystal Geyser aquifers in Utah, USA - Crystal Geyser metaG 2015-01t (SPAdes) (version 2) | ecosystem: Environmental > Aquatic > Deep subsurface >... | reverse complement strand
GAACGACATGACCATGACCATCGCCATCGAAATCTACAGCCGCAGCGTCATGGACGCGCTGAACGAACTGCTGCACCGTGGCCAGGACATGCGCCCGGTGATGGATGCTATCGGCCAGCGCATGGAAGAACGGGTATCCGCCCGCTTCGAAACCAAAACCGACCCCAACGGCCACCCCTGGGCGCCGTGGAAACCCGCCACGGCCAAGAGCTACCCCAAGGACGGTAACGGAACCCTGCTCGACCGCCACAGCAAGATGCTGGACAGCCTCAACCACCGCGCCGACGCCAACAGCGTCACCATCGGCTTCGGCGCGGTGAGCGGCAGCGGGGCGGGCGTCTACTCCTATCCGTCTGCCCACGAATTCGGCACCCGCAAGATGGTGCGCCGTGGCATGTTGTTCGGCGACCCCGAAGCGCATACACTGGGAACCGATGACGAGGCGAGCGTTCTCGACCTGATCCACGGATATTTCGCGCAAGCGACCTAAAGAACCGACCGAACCCCGTTCAAATCCGCGTTAAACGGGCATCGTATCGCGTTAAACATTTTCAAATAGCCAAAGACCGCGATCAAAAAAACGGACGCAAGGAACACCCCTTAAAATCATTTTGCGTTAGCCATGTAGGTTGGGCACCCCGTGCCCAACAAATAAATTTGGGTTTGTCGGGCACGGGGTGCCCAACCTACATGGCTGGCGGCCAGGGCGGAACCCCCTCCGCCTTAACCCCCACCCCGCCATCCCGCATCATTGCGGTCATGGCAAACGACCCACTCCAAGCTACCCACGCAATGGCACTCCCCGCCGGCCCCGCGCCGGAGTGGGTGCATCTGATCCCCGCCGGGACGTTCTCCGGCCGTGACGACCGCGGCCCTTACCGGGCCAACCCTCAATCCGTGATCGCCGCTTTTGCCGCCTGGGGCATGCCGGTCGCCATCGACTACGAGCACCAGGGCATCAACGCCGCCGATAACGGCCAGCCCGCGCCCGCCGCCGGCTGGATCAAGGAGCTGCAAGCCCGCGACGATGGCCTGTGGGGCAAGGTCGACTGGACGGCCAAAGCCGCCGCCATGATCGCGGAACAGGAATACAAATACCTCTCTCCCGTTTTCGACCACACCAAGGACGGCGGCATCCTCCGCCTCACCGGCTGCGGTCTCACCAACAACCCTAATCTTTTCTTAACCGCGCTGGCCCGCCGGTCGGCGCATTCCCAGGAGATCATCGCTATGGATTTGCTCGCCAGTCTCATCAAAACGTTCGATTTACCCGGCGCCGCCACCCCCGAAGAGGTGCTGGCAAAGGTACAGGATGCGGTGGATGGCTCTGCCGCCGACGCTGTCCCCGTCGCCCAGATGCGCAAGGCGCTCGGCCTGGCCGACGATGCCGCGCTGGCAATCGTGGCATCGTCCATGCAGGCCCGCATCAAATCTGCCGAGCCCGATCCGGGCCAATATGTGCCACGCGCCGAATTCGAGCGCGTCGCGCAGTCGCTGTCCGGCATCCAGGCCGACCGCGCCGCAGAGATCGCCGACCGCCTGGTGAGGGAGGCGATGACGGCGGGCAAAGTCAGCCCCGGCCTGGAGGCCTGGGCGCGCAGCTATTGCAGCCGCGACCGCGCCGGTTTCGAAAAATATCTGGAAACCGCCCCGGCCATCGTCGATGGCCATGCCCGGATGCCAGCGTCCCCGCCCAAGACCGGCGAGGAAAACCCGCTGCTCAAAAACGCCCGCGCCCGCGCCGCGAAGAAATAAATGTAGGTCGGGCACTCCGTGCCCGACAAACCCAACCCACAAAAGGAGCCATTAAAATGCCCAACGCCACCCAACCCGCCCGCATCGGCGACCTCATCAAGTACGAAGAGGCCGAGACCCTTTACAGCCGCGACGCCATCACCCTCGCCAGCGGCAACAACCTCGCCCTGGGCGCCGTCCTCGGCATCGTCACCGCCAGCGGCAAATACGCCGAATTCGATCCTGCCGCCGTTAACGGCAGCGAGGTCGCCGCCGCCGTGCTGGTCGCCGCCACCGACGCCACCTCTGCCGACGTGGCCGCCGTGGCGCTGAAACGCCATTGCGTGGTGTCTAAAAATGCCCTGGTCTGGAAAACCGGAGCCACCGCCCCGCAGATTCTGGCCGCGCTGGCCACCCTGGAAGCCAAGGGCATCGTGGCGCGCGACGCCGCTTAAGCCCGCTCCCACAAAAAACATTCTCAAGGAGAAAGACATGCAAGACATTTTTAACGATCCGGCCTTCAACATGGCCAACCTCACCGCCTCCATCAACATCCTGCCCAACCTTTATGGCCGGGTCGGCGAGATGGGCCTGTTCGCGGTCAAACCGATCACGGCGCGCTCGGTCATCATCGAAGAGAAGCACGGCACCCTCAACCTGCTGCAAAGCAAGCCGCTAGGCTCTCCCGGCACGGTAGACGATCACGGCGCGCGCACCGTGCGCAGCTTCGTGGTGCCGCACATCCCGCACGATGACATCGTCCTGCCCGGCGACGTGGCCGGTATCCGCGCCTTCGGTTCCGAAACCGAACTGGAGACCGTGTCCAGCATCGTCAACGATCGCCTCCAGACCATGAAAAACAAGCACGATATCACCCACGAATGGCACCGCATGGGCGCGCTCAAGGGGCAGATTCTGGACGCCGACGGCTCCATGATCTACGACCTGTACAGCGAGTTCGGCATCACCAAGAAAACCGTCAATTTCTCGCTGGGCACCGCCACCACCGACGTCAAGGCCAAGTGCCTGGCAGTCAAACGGCACATCCAGAAGAACCTGATGGGAGAGCTGATGAAGAGCGTCAGGGTGCTGGTGAGCGAGGAATTCTTCGACGCCCTGACCAGCCACGCCAACGTGGAAAAAGCCTTCGCCAACTGGCAGGAAGCGCAGAACCGCCTGGGCGGGGACATGCGCACCGGCTTCGACTTCGGCGGCCTGACCTTCGAGGAATACGCGGGCGAGGCCACCGACAGCGCCGGAACCCTGCGCCGCTTCATCGCCGCCGGATCGGGTCACGCCTTCCCCGAAGGCACCGGCGTCACGTTCCACCAGTACGCCGCGCCCGCCGACTTCAACGAAACCGTCAACACCCTGGGCCAGGTCTACTACGCCAAACAAGAGCCCCGCGACATGGGCCGCGGCACCAACATCCACACCCAGTCCAACCCGCTGGCGCTATGTCTGCGCCCCGGCGTCCTGGTCGAGTGTACGGCGGCATAACATGCCCTACGCCACACTGACCGGCCTGGTTGCCCGCTACGGCGAGGATGAACTGGTGCAGCTCACCGATTCCAACCGCTCCGGCGCCATCGATGCCGCCGCGCTGGAACAGCCCATCGCCGACGCGGATAGCGAGATCGACAGCTATCTGGCGGTGCGCTACAGCCTGCCGCTGCCAACCACGCCTACGGCGCTGGCGCGTATCGCATGCGACATCACCCGCTTCCGGCTCTATGACGACCAGGCGCCCAATGAGGTGCGCAAACGCTACGAGGATGCGGTCAAGTGGCTGGAGGCCGTGGCGAAAGGAGCGAGGAGCCTTGGCCTGCCGCCCGCCGAAGTGCCGCAGGCCACTGGCGCGGTGGCGGCTTTTGCGGGTGAGGCGAGGCGCTGCTCGCGCGCCTCGCTGGAGGATTACTGATGCAGAACCACCTCGCCCTGGAACCCCTGCTGATCGATCGGCTTAAAAGCGCCGTGCCGGAATTCCGCGCCGTGCCCGGCATGGCCGATCTGGCCGCGATGCAGGAATCGGGCCAGCCGACGCCTGCCGCTCATGTGATCTACCAGGGCGACACGCTGCCCTCCGGCAACAACGCCGGCCAGGGCTCCGCCCAGATGGTGGCGCAGACCTGGATGGTCGTGGTGGCAGTGCGCACCGCGCGCGACACGCGCGGCGGATCGGACGCCAGGGAAGATGCCGGCCCTTTGATAACCGGCGTCATCCGGGCGCTATCCGGCTGGATGCCCGGACCGGGATTCATCCCGATGCGGCGAGTTAACGCGCCAAAACCCGGATTTAACGCGGGCTTCGGTTACTTCCCGCTGGCTTTTGAAACCCGGTTCGTCACCAATGGAGCCACCTTATGAAAATCAAACTGCTCAAACCCCACACCCACGCCGGACGCGACTACCCGGCTGGCGCCGTGATCGAAGTGGACAAGGCCGCCGCCGAATGGCTGATCGCCGCCGGAATCGCCGAAGCCGCGTCAAAAAAGCGCGGGGAAGCCGCACAAAACAACACTGATAACTGATAACTGAAAGGAATAGCCATGTATTTCGTCGGACAAGGAAAAGTATTCATTGGCAGCCGCGACAATCTCGGTAACCCGGAAGCGCTGCGCTTCGTCGGCAACGTGCCCAGCCTCAAGTTCTCGCTCAAAACGGAAGTGATCGAGCACAAGGAAAGCACCACCGGCCAGCGCGCCACCGATGCGCGGATCGTCAAGGGCAAGAGCGCGGATTTCAGCTGCTCGCTGGAGGATTTCAGCCAGGAGAACCTGGCCCTGGTGCTGTATGGCTCCAGCAGCCAGATCGCATCGGGCACGGTGACCGCCGAGGCGTTCCCTGTCGGCCTGGCCGCGGGCGATTTCGTCGCCCTCAAGGGTCAGGCCGTTACCAGCGTGGTCATCAAGGATTCCGCCGCCACCCCGGCCACCCTGGTGGCGGGCACGGACTACGAGCTTAACGCCGATCACGGCTCAGTGCGCATCCTCAACGCCGGTACCTACGTCCAGCCCTTCACCGCAGACTACAGCCGGGGCGCCGTTACCACCATCAACATGCTGACCCAGCCACTGCCCGAGCGCTTCGTGCGTTTCGAGGGGCTGAACATCGCCGACAGCAACAAGGCGGTGCTGATCGAGCTCTACCGCGTTGCCGTGGATCCGCTCAAGGAGCTGGCCATGATCGGAGAAGCCGCTGCCAGCTTCGACTTGAGCGGTTCGGTCATGATCGATGCGCTCAAGGCGGGCGACCCGGTGCTGGGGCAGTTTGGCCGTATCGTGCAGATTTAACCCATGACCGCCGCGCGCAAAGATATCATCTCCGACCACGGCGAAACGCGCCCTTGGCGATTGGTTTACCGCCAGGGCAGGGGTCTCCCTCCGGTCGACCTGACCGGTGGCGCGGCACTGTTTTCGATTAACGACCGGCTCGGCGCGGAAGTGGTTCTGTCGACGGATAATGGCGGGATACTCCCCCTGGGCGCGGACGGCGCCATCTGCGTCCAGACCGCCCATGCGCTTTATGCCGCCATGCCTCCGGGCGAATACAGCTATCGCTTGAGCGTGACATTAGCCGGTGAAATTCGCTTCCTGGCACGAGGGAAGTGGGTCATCCGCTGATGGAAATATTGGTGGTAAACGGCGAGATCGAGGTGCTGGACGTCGCCTCGCAGGGCCCGCCGGGCCCGCCGGGCCCGCCGGGATCTCCAGGTAGCGGGAGCAAAGGGTTTTCGGTCAACTCAAAAAGTACGGCATACACCACTACCGCCGCGGATTTCGTTGTGGATACGATGCTGCTTCACCCCACCGCCGATACGGCGGCCAGGGTGTACACCATCGCCAGCCAGGCCAGTGTCCCGCTCGCAGCAGGCGCTGCAATAGCGATCATCAACCAGCACGGCGCAGGGGCTATTACCATTGCAGCGACCACCCAGACATTGCGCTGGGTGGGCGGCGGGGTGACCGGCAACCGCACATTGGCAGCCGATAGCTCATGCGTGCTGATCTGGATGGGCGACGAATGGCAGATCAGCGGATCGGTTGGGCTGACATGATCCTCGCCTTATTGGCGACCTACGGGGTGACCGCAGCGCCGCCCACCGGGCACCGGTACTGGCGCTTCCGGGCAACATCGGACTGCTGGTATTTAGATGGGGATTACCAAGCTAGTCTAAGCTCGATCAGCCTTTTTGCGTCACCAGATGCGACAGGGGTAGACCTGGCGCTGGGAAAAACAGCCACAGCCTCATCGTCTGCGGGTCCCTCTTATGACGCGGAAGCTGCTGTCGATGGCCTATCCCAAACGTTCTGGCATAACAATTCTGGCATGTTAACCCCCGCATGGCTCATGGTTGATCTAGGCGCCAATGCGGATATCCACTCCATGCAGATACAGAGCCAGTATGGCTCTGGGTATGAACAACCAGCAACGTTCGTCCTCGAATATTCTGACAATGGCGCCACGTTTACGGTACAAAATTCGCTTGCTACCTCGTTGACTACAAATCTCCAGTCGTTCACCAATTTGTGATGGGTCTACAAATGCAATTCTGCCAATTAAATTTAGAGGGAGCCTGGCTCCGCGATCTACCCGACGAGGTTATCGAGTTCGGTTACGCTCACAAATGCAAACCATCGGCATTGACGCCAGAAGAGGCTTCCCGGTTCCTCATTGTGGCGCTGACCGATACACCACCGCCGGACTATAACCCGATCACGCAGACCTGTCAGCGTGACGGGGCGGAACAGGTAGGAGGGGTATGGAAATACAAATGGCGGGTGAACGATCTCGATGCGGCTGCGGCGGAACGGAACAGAATTGCCGCCGCTGATTCGAAGTGGCAAGAGATAAAAGCCGAGCGCAACCGTAGAAAATTCAACGGTGTACTTGTGTCCGGGAAGTGGATACATTCCGACACATTCTCCCGCACCCAATGGCTGGGGATGCTGATGATGGGCGCGGACCTCCCGGCGATTGAATGGATCACGCGGGATGGCTCGATCATCACCACCACTCCGGCGCTTGCCAGCGGAGTGCTTCAGGCTGTGGCAGTGATGGATGCCACGGTGTTCGCGGTGGCCGCGGCGCACGATACGGCAATGAGGGCGGCGGGCAGACCGGACCTGTACGATTTTAGCGCCGGGTGGCCGGTGACGTTTTGATCCAAATCCTGATCGCCTTCGACCAACTGATCGGAACTCTCTTCGGCGGCATGGCCGACGAAACAATCAGCGCCGCCTGCTGGCGAAACGGAAAAACAAGCCACCGCTGGAACGCTGCCCGGATCGCCGTAGACACCCTGCTCTGGTTTGACCCGATGCACTGTTTTGCCAGCTACATTTCCGAATTTGAACGCAACCAGCTTCCCGAGGAATATTACAAAATGAACACTAATCTCGAAACCCTCATCCCCACCCCCGTCGAAATCACCGTCAACGGCAAAACCCTCACCCTCCATCCCGTCACCATGCGCCAGCTGCAGCCCGCCATCCGCGCCGCGCTGCCCATCCTCCAGGCGCTCAAATCCGGCGCGCTGGAGCTGGAAAAGCTCAAGGCCATGAACATCATGGCCTGGGCGGAAGCCTACGCCCTCTACGGTGACGACCTGGGCGACATGGTCGCCTACCTGATGGGTGTAGAACCGGAAGAAATGGCCGGCTGGACGCCCGACCAGGTGGTGCTGGCCGTCAGCGCCGTGGTGAGGGTCAATGCCGATTTTTTCGCATCCTTGGCGCGCCAGCCCGTGGCTGCGCCGAAAACCGCGCAGCCACAGACTGGGCCGAGTCCTTCCAGCGTCTAATCGCCGCCGGACACACCCTGGACGCCATCATGGGCTACACCCTCGGGCAGTTCCAGGCGTTTGGCGAGGCGGTGGCGAAGCTGGAAAACGAGAAACTGCGCCACGCGATGATGGCGGTACGGTTCGGCGGCGACACGGGCAAGGGGTATGACAGGATGATGAAGGCGCTGGGCGGATAGACCGAAACCCCCGCTATTTTAAAGCCCATCGCGCCAGCCCGACCGCATAGGCCACCAGAAACGCCGCGCACGCCAGGAACCATGCCGGGCTCGACACGATGCCCAGCACGAAGCCCATAAACGCGCCGAATACCAACACCACGGGTTGAAAAGGTTTAGACATGTCAAATTCTCCAAAGCTCGAAATCATCATAGGCGCAAAAGCGGACCAGCTCAAGGCCGCGCTGGCCGACCTCGCCCAATCGCTCAACGCCGTTTCCCGTCAAGCCAACCAGGCGGGCGCGCAAACTGCGGGCGCGTTCCAGCCCGCCGAAGCGCAACTGGGCCGGACCCGCGCCGGGGTGCAATCCATTTCCGAACAGCTTGCCGGCGCTAAAGCCCAGCTGATCGGGTTTTTTTCTATCCAGTATGGCATCGGCCTGGCCAAGGATCTGATCCAGACCGCCGACGCGGTCACCAACATGAACGCGCGCCTCAAGCTGGCGACGCAAACCAGCGCGGAATACACCACGGCGCAAAAGGCGCTGTCAGACATCTCGCAGCGCACCGCCTCATCGATTGAAAGCAACGTCACGCTGTATGCGCGCGTCGCCGATTCGATGCGCGCGATGGGTAAAACGCAGCAGGAAGCGCTGGTCTTCACCGAAGAAGTCGGACAGGCCATGCGCGTTTCCGGCGCCTCGGCGGAGTCCGCCAAGGCGGGCATCACCCAACTGGCGCAGGCGATGGCTTCCGGCGTGCTGCGCGGCGACGAATTCAACTCGATCATGGAGAACTCGCCCCGGCTGGCCAGGGCGCTGGCGGACGGCCTGGACGTCCCCATCGGCAAGCTGCGCGATCTGGCCGAGGCGGGGCAGCTCACGGCGCAAAAAGTCGTCAGCGCGCTGCTCTCCCAAAAGGACGAGCTGGCCGCGGAATACGCGACCATCCCCCTCACCGTGGGCGCGTCGCTGACCCAGCTTGCCAACGCCTGGACCCAGTATCTGGGCCAAGCCGACCAGGCCGAGGGCGCGACCAAATCGCTGGCGCTGGTCATCTCCGATATTTCAAAAAACTTCAGCCAATACGCGGATACGATTTTATCGGCAGGGCGTGACGCGCTGGTGATCCTGGCCGGTTTCGGCGCCGTCAAGCTGTCTGCCGCAGTGGCGGAATTCGCCGCGCTGATCGGCGCCATGACACGTGCCGCCGCGGCCGCCGATCTCGCCGCCCCGGCGGTCGGGCGCTTGTCGCTGGCCACCGGCTTGCTGTCCAAGGCGCTGGGGCCGCTCCTGCTGGCGTTTCTCGCCTTCGAAGGGCTGAAGGTCGCCGGGCAATGGCTGGGCGAATTCGCCGCCAAGCTGGTGGTAGGTGAAACGGGCGTCAAGAAGTTCTCCTCCGGCGTTGAGGCCGGCATGGAAGTCGCCCAGGCCGCCACGTCGGAAATGAAAGGAGAGACCGCCGATCTCGCCGCCGAAATCGATCGCAGCAACCGCCTTGCCGCCTTCTCCCTGGTCGGGGAGTCGGTGCAGGCGGCCAAGGCTAAAGTAGAAGCCGCCACCGCAGCCATGCTCAAGGCGTTCGACGAGATCGCGACCAAGAGCGGCGATGTCGGAAAAGCCCTCCAGCAGATAGCCGATTCCGCCGACCTGAAAACATCCGCCGGGCTGGACGCTCTGTTCGCTGCGCTGGAAAAGCTCCAGGCCGAGGGCAAGATCACCGGCGAACAAGTTCACAAAGCCTTGCAGAACGCCATCGGAAAGATGGACGTGACGGCGTTGGTGGGTTTCCAGATGGCGTTGCAAAATTCGAGCGCCTCGGGCCAGGCGCTGGCGGACACGCTCGACAGGGTGGTCGGCGCGGCGCTCAAAAAGCTCGGCACCGATGCGCTGTCCGTCAACAGCGGCCTGTCCAAGGCGTTCCGTGATACCGAGCAGACCTTCCATCTGTTGACCGACAACGCCAAAGCCACGGGGGCGGAAATCAAGTTCGCTTTCGACAAGATGCTGGATGCGGCAAAAACCAAACAGGAAGCTGAAGCGCTCAAGGCCGAATTCGAGCACCTCAAGGAATTCGGCAAGCTCTCCGCCGCCGAAATAAAGGACGAATACGCCAAGCTCCAGGCCAAGCTCAACGAAACCGCCGGGCAGATCGACGGCGCCCTCGGCGACGCCTTCAAACGCCTCGGCATCAAGACCGCCGCCGCCATGAAAGCCGCGTTCGACCAGCTGGTGACCGATTTCAACGACATCAAGAAATCCGGTCAAGCCGCCGCCGAAGGCATCGACCAGGCCTACCAGAAAATCAAGTCCTCCGTCATCGCCCAGATCACCGCCATGACCACCGCCTCCCGCGAGGCGCTGGACGCGGCCAGGCAGCATACGGCAACCGTGCAGGCCGCTGTCACGGCCGAAGCCGCCCGGACGAAATTTACCGAAGCCAGCGCCGCCGCAGAAAAGGCGCTGCTGGCGGCGGCCCAGGCGGAAGCACAAGCGCAGAAGACCGGCACCGAGGCGGCGAAAGCCAAAGCCGAGGCGCTGGGGCTGGCGGCGCAGGCGACGCAGCAGGCGAAATTCGCTGCCTGGGAAGAAGTCGCCGCGCAGCAGGCCGTCGCCGCCGCCGTGAAGGCGACCGAGCTGGCATCGAGGGCGGCGGCGCTGGCGGCAAAAGAGCCGACCGAGGCACACACCGCAGCGGCCGCCGCCGCCCAGAACACCGCAAACGCCTTAGCCAGCACCGCCGAAGAAGCCAAACAGTCCGCAATTGAAGCCAAAGGGTTGGCGGACGAAATGCAATCGGCGGCCAGCGCCGCGAACACGGCGGCGGATGGCATGGATAGAATATCATCCAGCGCGAAGGCCGATGCAAATGTCCTGCAGGAGATTAAAGGAGCAACAATCGATTACGTCGCCATCATGCAGCAAGGCTACGATTCGCTCGCCCAAAAAGGCGTGAGCCTAAAACAGGTCGCCACGGACATGGCGGCCACGGATGCTGCGAACTTCAACGCGATGGCGAGCCGTGGCGCCGCCTATAATATCTCTCTGGAGGATACCCTGTCGCGTATCCGGGCGACTGGCCGGAGCCTCGCCGAGGCCGAAGCCGCCACCAAGCGCAACGAGGAAGCCACCCGCGCCTGGGCGACGGCGATGGACAGCCTGCGAGGGATCGCGGCCAGCCTCAAGGACGAACTCGACCGCGCACTGGGCAACGACAAGGCCATCGAAGACCGCGCCTACGCCGACAAGAAAAAGGCTATCGAGGATCAATATACCGCGGCAATAAAAGCCGCAGAACAGCAGGCCGCCTATACCGTAGCCGGGATCGCCGCGCAGGACAAGGCCAGGTCGGACGCGCGAGCCGCATACGACCAGGCGCTCGCCGATCTGTCCCAGCTCCACGGCATCAAAATCAAAAATATCTCCGACGAAGCCGCCGCCAAAGCCGCGGCCGACCGGAAAGCCCACCAGGACGAGATGGCCCGCATCGCCGCCGAACAAGCCGCGAAAGCCCAGACCGACGCCCTGCTGACGCGCGTCGCGACCCAATCCGGGACGCGCGCCGCAGCGGCCTCGTCATCGGCCTCAACCGCCGCATCGAGCGCATCGAGCGGTGGCGGGACAACGATCAACACCCTAAACGTCAACGTGGACGGCTCCGACCTGCTCTCGGAAGAACAGATACGCACCAAGATCGTCCCCGTCCTCAACCGGATACTCACTGGAGCCAGATGATGACATCGACTCAACGATTCCTCGCCAACGACCGCAACGTCCTCGTGGGAGCGGCCTTGGCCGCGACCTCCGTCGCCACCATCGAAAACGCCGTCCTCGAACGCCCCCTGGCGCGTAGCGGATCTGCCCACATCGCCCTGTCCGGCGCTTACACCGGCCAGGAAGAAGCTACCTACGAAATCGAGATCACCGACACCACCGTAGCCACCCCGCTCATCAGCGCGCCGATTTTCGCCGGGGCGGGAACGGGTTCAATTTCCGGCATCGGCTTCACCGGCGCAGCTCAAACCTTCACCGTTAAACTGGCCGATCTGGGGCAGGTTTTAACGAGCGCCGGCACGGACATGGAGGGCGTCTCCCTCGTCGCCCGATCCCCCGGCGCGGCGGGCAACGAAATTCGCCTCGCCATCGATCTGTCCGGTCTGACCTATGCCGCCACAAACTTCAGCTCGATCAAAGCCATTCCCGCTGGCGCGTCCGATTTGTCCGGCCCGGAATACGACTGGGACACCCGGGTCATGGGCGCGGACGGGCAAATCCCGACATCCGCCCAGCGACTGGTGTTCGGCGAAGATACCAGCGTCATTTACCGCCAGTACAAACAATACAAGGACGGAAAATGGCTCTACCACTTCGAGCCCAACCTCCGCCGCGACATCCCACAAGGCACGGTCATCCGCTTCGTGACCGGGAGCCGCACGGTGACACTGACGGATGGCGTCGATACCGAGGTCTACCCCGGCATCGTCACCCTCTACGACCTGCTTTCCGCCATTCAAACCACGTCCGCCCTGGTCAAGGTCGAAGGCGTCGTCTCCAACGACCGCGCGCCTGACGGCATGGCGGCGCGCGACCTCGCCACCCGCACCGACGCGCATTGCCTGCCGCCCTATGGCAGCGGCAGCGGGTACGCCGGTTCCGCCCTGATCGACTACGCCGCGCTGCCCGGATCGTCCACCGAGCTGGTGGAAGTGCGCTGCTGGGCAAACTCGTCCAAACAGCACCCGTCAGCCGGTGTGGGCAAGGAGCTTTGGCAGGTCAAGGGTTCCGTCTCCGGCCTGGTCGAATCCCAACTCCAGACCGGTAAAGATTTTACCTGGTCCAACAAATTCAGATTCGCCGTCCAGTCCCGCTTGCCGGACGGCTTCGGCGTGCCGCGCGGGCGGTTCTCGGTCTCTGACATCGCCTACCAGCCCCGCGCCGCCACCGAAGTCGAGCCGCCCATCTGCGTCGCCAGCCTGGCGCTGGGGCCGGAATCGATAGACCAGTCGCTGACCCTCACCTACAAGCCGCGCCCGCTCACCGGCAACTGCGGCTGCGACAGCATGACCGCCCCGGATTTGTCCGGCAGAGCCTGCTTGACGGGCTTGACCTATTCATCATCATCAACAGGAGGAACCTCTATGGACCCCGCACACCTGATGCGAGCCACCCGGCTGGCTATCTGGTATCGGAATTTCGTCAAAGCGAATACCGCTATCGGCAGCGACCCCGCCAAGCCCATCACTGCAATCGGAAACGAGCGCGATATAGCGATCGCCGCCAAATCGATAGCCACGTTCAGGGCCGCCTTGGACGATCTGTATACCCTGGGGGTGTTGGCCGTGCCGGAATGGGCTGCCAATACGGCCTATGCCAATGGCGCCGTCATCGAAATGGGCGATTACCGTTATGCGGCGGATGGCCCCGGTACATCCGGCGCTATTGAGCCTGTTTGGCCGACGATCGATGGAGATACGGTGGCCGATGACGGCGTGTGGTGGGAATGCATGGGCCACGCCCCGGTAACGATGTGGGATGCCGCGTTCCAGGAAATGCAAAATGAACTGGGAATTCTGGAGATTTCGCCGTCGGGCGCCCAACCGGCTACGATGGTCCGCATCCCGAAGGCGTTTGAGGTGCCGGTCGGCGCGATTGATTTGACCCCCGTCTTTGCGGCGGACATCCCCGCGCAAACGATCGTCTACTACAAGGAGACACCTCAGAGCTGGGTCGTGTCCAAAACCACGGGGATCGTGACCTCCGCAACGGGCGGCACGTATTGGCTGAGTTCGGACGGGTTGACGTTATTTGTCGGCACACCGCCGAATAATCCGTCGAACTCGTTCGTGACGGAGCTGCTCGGGCACACCACCGCCACCGGCGCCGATTGGGATATAGGCACACAACCCGGCGATGCGCTGATGCCTGTCGGCGCGCGGTCGCTGGGGGATTTGGCCTCGAACGAAACCATAGCCGCAGGCTCGGTGGTGTACCAGGGGGAGGGGGAAACAGGGGCATATTTATTTGCCAGGCTGACTCAACCGTTGTCGGTTAAAGCCGATTCCTTTCTGATTTTCAACGTAGACTCCCGAGATTCCACACGCCCCATCACGACCGAACTCGAGCTAGCGCATGAGCGATTGGGTATCTATAGGATCTATAATGGTGGTGGCTATTCCGGTCAGACCGTTCGGATCCTCCTGGACAGGCCCGAGTTTATGGGATTCTCATATCCCTCCCCAGGGGGATTTGTGTGGGCATCGGAAATTGCGGGCGGGGACGATCTCGACGTCTACGACGCCGAGTTCGATACCCGCTACCAGGCCATCATGAATGTTGTCCGCATCGCGGCGGGCATCTCAAAAAAAGCTGACGCCAGCAAGGTAGCCGGGGACGGCTGCTGGCGTGATACGGGCGCTGGATTCTGGTGGGAAATCACCGGATCGACAGGCGGCGCATATGCCCCGGCATTCACCAACGAACCCTACTTCTCCTGCCGCGATGCGGGAGGGGGGTATTTTTCCACCCACGAGTTCGCCTTCCAGCTCAACATCAAATGTGAGTCCGCGCTCAAGGAAGGCGATCGAATTACGCTATCTATCGGCGATGCGGGCTGGCCATCGACCTACCAGGTCGGCGATACCCTCTACCTCCCCGTCATCGCCGCCCAGGATCTGTACCTGGCTGGCGGCAAGGACGGCGACAACATCCAGACCTGGCACGTGGACGGCAGCGTGGATGGCGCCTATCCGGCCTACCTGCTCGACCTGGACACGCCCTTGCCCTACAACCATCTCAGCCTGCAATTGGCCCTCACCCCCGGCGGCATCCCCTCCGAGGCGGGCGACCTGTACCGGTTCACCGTCGAAGGCGGACACTACCGCTGGCGCAAAGACAGCGGCGCCTGGAGCGCCATTGCGGATGTGGGCGCGGTCACGCCCGCGATAGCCGATGGCCTCGTCGCCACCATTACCCCCGGCGCCGCCCCCAGTTTCGCGGCGGGCGACCTCTACCGCTTCCGCGCCCTGCAACCCTCGGCCCTGTCCAACGTGGTTGCACCCGACGCCGCAAGCTGGCAATGGGCCGGCGCAACCGCAACCCTGACCGCCAATCTCGGCGCCAGCAAGCCGATCGACTGCGCCGCCATCGCCTTCCACACCCTGCCCAGCGGGGCCACTGCCACCCTATACGGCAGCGCGGACGGCATCGCCTGGGACTGGTCTGAATCCATCCCCTGGCGCTCCGGCGTGATGGCCGCGCTGTTCGCCGGGCACGCCGCGAGCTGGCTCAAGCTGGTCATCGCCAACGCCACCGGCGGCACCATCGGCTGGGCCTGGGCAGGGCAAGCGCTCAGCACCGAACACAGCGCCGAATGCCAACTGCGCCGCGACTACAGCCTGGAGCGCGGCACCGGCCTCAATCCTTCGGCGGCATTCATGGGGTCCACGCGGTCAGGCGACATCGAATGGCAGCAAGGCATCCTCACCGACACCGACATGCCCAACCTGCTGGCGATGCTGGACCATCTTAAAACCAACGACGACGAGCCCATGATCCTGATCCCGCAAAGCACCCGCACGGAGGAGGCTTATCCCGTGCGCGTGGTGCTGGATTCTATCGACATGCCCGAGGACGGCGGCTACCAACCCAATACCGGTAACGAGCGCAGATACGGAATGAAACTGTCTGTCAAGGGCGTGGTGGCATAAATGGCCTATCCCGTCTTCGCCCTCGAACTCGACGGCTGCTGGCTGCGCTTCCATCGTTCCGGCGCTGCGGGAGGGGGCGCTTCCTACCCGCTTCTGGCCGAAATCGGCACCCTGCGCAGCACCGCCCGCGCCGCCGGCCTGGCAGGCATCGGCGCCGGAGAAGCCCCCAGTGTCAGCGTCACCCTCAACAACCCCAAGCGCCGCGCATCTGACTTGATCGGCATGCCGCTGCGCCGCAACGCCCGGATCGAGAGCGGGGATGAAATCCTGTTCGAAGGCGTTGTCTCGGCTATCCGGTATGGCAACACCCTGACGCTGGAGGTGGCGGCATGAACCTCCTCCTTTCCGAAAATTTACCGCTCAGAACCAGCGCAGCCCTCGGCGACTACACCGAAGACGCCATCCTCCCCGTGGTCTACGGCGACTTGTCGCAATCCGCCGTGCCCTTGGTCAAGCTCTCCGAAACCGAATACCTGGCCGCCGATCACCCCGCCACCGTCACCGCCGTATTCGTTGACGAACAGGAAACCCACGGCTGGGCGAGCCGCACCCAAACCGACATCACCGGCCACGCTTATTGCGCCATCACCCTGTCCGCCCCGCCGGAAAAAGGCGCGGCCATCACCGCCGCCCTGCAGGGCAAACGCCACGCCGCCACCGGCGCATTGATCGGGCACCCGGCTGACGTATTGCAAGACGTGTTGGCGCTGGCGGGCAAGGCCTGGGACCTGTCCCGCCTCAAGTCCGATTTGCCCGGCGTCAGGATCGCCGGAAGGCTGGACAAAGCGCAATCCGTGCGCGCCTGGATGGATGAAATCACCCGGTCATGCGGCGTGGTCTGGGCCGAACGGTTCGCCGCCGCCTATCCCTCTGCCACCGGGGTATCGGTTGCCTCGCTCGACGCCAGAAACTGCCAGATCAGCAACCTCAGCGCCAACATCCAGGACGCCGCCGACCGCCTGCAAATCGCCTTCGACTACCACCCCGCCAAAGGCGCCTTCGCCCAATACATGGAACTCTCCGCCAAGCCCAGCCCCTTCGGCAGCACTGGCGCGCCCATAACCAAACTCGAAGCCCCCTGGCTGCGCCAGCCCGCCGACGCCCTGGCGCTTGCCCAGCGCCTGCTGTCCCGCCTCGCCAGCCAGCGCGCCTCCATCGCGCTGGAGACCGGCAAGCCGCTAACCGTCGGCGACTGGTTTGGCCTCAGCCACCCGTCTCTGCCAGTTGACGGAACAGTCGCCTTGATGGCGCTCTCGCTGGAAACCCAACCCGGCAAACCCAGCCGCAGAATCAGCGGCGAAATCACCTGGGGCGACCCCCCCATCATCACCCTCGACCACCACGCCCGCGCCATCCGCCCCAAAGCCGACGGCGGCGTGGATGTCGCCTACAGCAACGGCATCGCCACCTTCACCATCCTCGGCCCCGACGCCAAACCACTGCCCAACGCCCTGGTCGCCCTCGACAACGGCGCGGCCAAGAAAACCAACGCCCAAGGCAAGGTCAGCTTCGAAGCCCAACCCGGCGCCCACATCATCGCCGTCGAAGCCAGCGGGTTCGTTCCATTCGAAATAGAGGTATCGCTATGAGCCGTTACGGCGTAACGTACAAGCCCGGCGGCGCGATCGCCAAGGGCATCGACATCACGCTTAAAATGCAGCGGGTTCCGGCTGTGGTTCCGGCTGTGGTTCCGGCTGTGGTTCCGGCTGTGGTTCCGGCTGTGGTTCCGGCTGTGGTTCCGGCTGTGGTTCCGCTCTGCACGGTTTCAGCAAACGCTAGTTGGTTTTTGCGTGACACCTCGAGTGTAGACCCCAATAGCTCCATCAGGGTGCCCCGTGTTTCGGTTTACGGCAACGCCCCGTTCGCTTTCATTGCTGGGATTACAGGAGAGTTGTGCCAGTGTAATCATCCGGACTGGGATGAGGATGTAGATGGCCCATGGGTGACGTGGAATTTAGCGTCTGTTTCGGGTGTAGTTGTGACTAGTGACGTCTCAATTTTCGTGGACAAAGACACGGTGCTATTTTATAGCGCAGACATCATTTATAGCGAAACATCCCCAATAGTCTATGAGCTCATCGCTCATATCGGAGGGGTGGCCCTAGACCCAATTTATCTGGATGTTTTGGGTTGGTAGCCGGTCTGAAGGCCCGCCCTGTGGGGCTTACAAGCACATTGATCGGAGCACATGCGGCTGGCCGGAAACATCGATAGTCATTGGTGTTGGCGCCAAATCGGCAGTTAATAACAACACAATTTGCGAGGACTCCCCGCAGAACCGTGAGTACCTGCGCACGGAGTCGGACGGCAGCGTCATTGCCGGAGAAATTATTGAGTTTTGGGGTAACGCCCAGAACGGAAGCGCCAACAACGGCGATATAGAATGGCGCGTCCACATCGTCACGACGATGAATAATGTGATATTGCGAGGCGGCACCCGCAAGGGTGCCGGTCTCGCCAAGGACACAGGCGGAAAAAAGACATCACGCCGCACCGTCACAATCGAGAGAAAGGCTTGAAGGTCATGCAAAACGTATCACCCATCATTCCCTGGCTCGGCGGTAAGCGCCGCTTGGCCGATAAGCTGATTCCCCTGTTCCCGCCCCATGAGTGCTACGTCGAGGTTTTCTGCGGCGGCGCGGCGCTGTATTTCCTCCGCCCGCCGGCACAGGTCGAGGTGCTCAACGACATCAACGGCGAGCTGGTAAACCTGTATCGCGTTGTCCAGCACCACCTCGAGGAGTTCGTCCGCCAGTTCAAGTGGGCGATCAGCAGCCGCCAGGTGTTCAAGTGGCAGCAGGCAACCAAACCGGAAACCCTCACCGACATCCAGCGCGCAGCGCGCAGCGCGTTTCTACTTCCTGCAACACCACGCCTTCGGTGGCCGCGTCGATGGCCAGAGCTTCGGCACCGCCACCACCACCACGCCGGCCATCAACCTCTGTCGGATCGAGGAGAGCCTGAGCGCCGCGCACTTGCGTCTGGATGGCACCTATATAGAGAATCTACCGTGGCAGGATTGCATGAAGCGCTACGACCGCGCGCACAGTTTTTTCTACCTCGACCCGCCCTACTGGCAGACCGAGGGCTACGGCGTTCCGTTCGGGTGGGAGCAATACGAGGCAATGGCCGCCGTCATGCGTACCTGCAAAGGCAAGGTAATGGTCAGCATCAACGACCATCCTGACATCCGCAAGGTATTCGACGGCCTGCATATGTTGGAGCTGAGCATCAAATACAGCGTGGGGAATAATCACGGTGACCCAGTGGCCAGCAAGGAGCTGGTGATTACAAATTGGGAACCTGGTGTGATGGGTGGGTTATTTTAACGGGGCCGATTTATTTGTGCCAAATAAATCGCAAATTAGTGCCAAATCGCGCGCGCCGTTACAT
>Ga0210043_1001500_pt1 | contig 18853 bp, 15 predicted proteins | sample CryGeymet201501t_FD_183990 | JGI IMG/M metagenome (GOLD analysis project Ga0210043, IMG submission 183990) | Groundwater microbial communities from Crystal Geyser aquifers in Utah, USA - Crystal Geyser metaG 2015-01t (SPAdes) (version 2) | ecosystem: Environmental > Aquatic > Deep subsurface >... | reverse complement strand
CTCGTCGAATTTTTGCCCCTTCTGTGGGGGATAAATCCGCAAGGTTTACATTTTGAATAAAAATTTTCCCCGAGTCTGGCCGGTCTAGAAGCCCCATAAGGTTGAGTAAGGTGCTTTTGCCCGACCCTGAAGGTCCAACAATTGCGCAGAAGGCTCCGGGGGGAATTTCGAGGCTAACTCCTCGAAGGGCATTAACCTGCCGTTCACCCATGGCGTATCGTTTATGGAGGGATTGAACCTTAATAAGTGGATTTCCAGTGGCTTGAATAGGTTGACTCCTTTGCTATTATAAAAAAGCTCCTTCGGTATTTTGGTCCGAAGGAGCTACCTAGATCACCCGTCAATGCAATACAGGTAATAACGATAAGTTATAGAATTTTTTAGTCGACTTCGTAGGTGTCGTCGAGATCGTAGTCAACTTCGGCTAATTGACCTGCGACTACTACAATTGCATCACCGCTAGAGCCGAAATTTTTGCCGTCGTAGACAAGAACTGGATCACCGGTGGTCGGGACATAGGAGCTTGGGGTAGAGGGGTCTACACTTCCGTCGGCATCATAGAACCCTCCCAAGTAATAGGTACCTGCGGTGACGAGGTAGTAAATGGTACGATTATTGGTTTCGAGGCTTATTCCAGATATAGACGCGTTAGTATCCACCAACGTTGGATCCGTACTTAACCCGACCAGCATTAAATGAGTGTCAGACAATGTACCTTGGGATCCACTGTACGACGCGTTCACCTTGATTATCGAGGCTGAATTTGGATACGCCCAATCATTAAAGAAGCTCCTGAATGAGTCGGTAGTAATGGTAGTCGTAGAACCCGCCGAGATTACAAAAGATTGGGGCACGTAGGATATTCCTGCCCCCCCATGGTAAAGCGCCCTATACTCGAACAAGTCGCTTGCATTGAGGTTTCCGCTGTTATCCAGGTCGTGAAAGCCCCGTAGATAGTAGGTACCCGGTAGTAAATTTGTGTTCAGATTCCCTTGGGTAGTTGTAGTAAAGGTGCTAATGGTCGAAGAACCGCCAAATTCGGGGTCAGTAGAAACTTGGAGAATAACAGGATTACTTCCGTCGACTGTCTGGGCGCTATAGACGGGTATACTAAGGACTCCCCGCTGACCAGAAATAGTTATAACTATTTCTCCAAAGACTCCACTACCATCGGTAGCAGTTGCCCTTACCGTTACATTTCCATCGTCGGTGGCCGTAAGCAGCCCACTAGTAGAAATGCTTCCGGCAGTCCCCGAGGCTACGGACCAAGTTAGGGTCGTTGTGGTTGCATCGGCGGGTAAAATTGTTGCCTGAATTTGTAGGGTTCCACCAGGGGTAGCTATAGCGTCTACGTTACCCGCGGTGCTAAGAGTTATAGAAGTGACGTCTACCGAAGGAATAGATTGCCCACTAATAACTATATCTATTGTGGCACTTATGCCGGAGCTATCGTTGGCGGCGGCTTTTATAGTCGCAGTGCCGTCAGATATTGCCGTTACCAGCCCGGTCGCCGACACGCTCGCATAGTCGGAACCTGACTGGATCGACCAGCTCACCGAGTTATCGGTTGCACCCGATGGAGATACGCTCGCCGTTAGCTGGAGGCTACCCCCCGCAGTGGATATCGATGTTGCCCCGCCGGCCCCGGATATCGAGATCGATGAAACTGGTACATTTCCATCGGGCCCGTTCACGGCGTCACAGGAAAAGAATACAGCTCCCATGACAAAAATGAGTAATAGAACTTTCTGCATAGTCATTCGCTCCTCTGTTTGGTCTGGATTTTGGTATTGCATTGACACTTTTAATCAGATAACAGAGTTTTTTACATTTAGAGTAGTTAGTAGATGAGCCAGGCCTTTTTTGCCACAGCGGTGATACTATGCTCCAAAGTTCTATACAGTGCTTTGAATCGGCTAAGCTTCTCGGTCAAACGGTATACCCGGTAAATGTGGTACATCTTACGAAGTTTTCGGCTAGAAAGGGAGTTTCTTCCATTCGAGTAGTTGGCCTCTATTCCAGGATACTTATGAGCTACATATCCAAGACCGGTCAGACGAAGCCAAAGGCCCCAGTCGTGGCCCGAGATTACCTCGGGCATGTAGTGCTTGCCTAAAACTTCTTGATTATAAGCCACGGTTAGGCAGCCAATGGGGCAACCCCGGAGGAGCTGGTCGTGGGTAACTTTTTTGGGAGTGCGGTAGGTACGTAGGGCTCGCTGGGTATAAATGTCTACCTCGAGGTAGTCGCCGTAGGTAAAGTACCGGGTATGTTCTTCCATATACCCTATTTGCCGCTCTACTTTGTGAATACCCCAGGTATCGTCGGCATCTAAGAAGGCAATGTAGCGGCCTTGGGCTACAGATATTCCTTGATTGCGGGCCCAAGCCGCCCCCTTTCGTTTTTGGTAAAGTACAACCAGGTGGGAGTATTCTTTTTGGAGTTGGGTAAGTATTTTACGGCTAAGGTCTGACGAGCCGTCGTCGATTATAATGTGCTCGAGGACCGGCACAGTCTGGAGAGCTACGGAATCGACAACCCTTCTTAGGTAGCGGGCATCATTGTAGGTTGGGGTTACCACCGAGACAAGATAGGAAAGCTTCTTTCGGTCTTCCGCAACAGTCTTTTGCCAAAGGGGGAACGAAGGCGAAACGGCGGTTGGAGATTCGCGGAACTCGAATGGTTGAGGACTAAGATAAGATTTTTGCATAGCACTGGAGTAGGAGATGAGCTTGGCTCTCCCAATTATATTTCTCTCGTACAAATAGTTGCCCCCTCTTTCCCATATCGCTCGCCTCAACTGGGTGCTCTTGGAGCCACCGGAGGGCCCGAGCAATCTCAAAGCTGTCGTTGGGTCGTACACAAAGACCAAGACCCTGGTCTTGGATAAGTTTTTTCCATTCCGGAACGTTGGTTGCCACAATTGGTAAACCAGCGGCCATAAACTCGAAGAACTTTGTTAAATGTTTGTCCCGATAATGAGAGGTGTCGGGTATGAGAACTAACCCCGCCAGCCACCCACCCTTTTGGTAGGCGGCCTGGATTTCGGAAAAAGGAACGTAGCGTTCCTCGCCCAGGATATGAAGGCGTAACTGATTATTGCCGACCATGAGACGCAGATTATTAGCCAAATAGGCCGAACACTGACCTACCGAAACCACGGTATAGGAACTGTCTCGCACCAAGGCCGCCAAGTTATACGCACCCCGGCTGGGGGTAAGGTTTCCGGTGTATAAGACTCGGGTAGATTGGTCAGAAAACCCAAGCTGGGGGGAAACAAGGTCTACCGAAGGATAGTTAAGAACAGGTAGGGCCCGGGGAAAACGAGAAAGATAACAGGTTTCGGCTACCACCAAAAAAAAACTTCGGTTCGCCCACCGTTCGAACCTATCCACCAGACCGGACAATAGTGGAGCAAAACGGGGGTGAATCCAGGGCCGGTGGTAGACAGCCAGACTGTTGTCTTCGTGAATGTCGTAGACGATGGGCACTCGACGAAGTCGCAAGATCCAGGCCCAAACCAAGAGCTCGGGGTCGTGGAAGTGGTACAACTGGGCCGGCAGCAGGAGGGCCCGGACCATAGCCCAGGGCCCCAGGAAAAAAAAGCGGATAAACCGCAACCGAGGAAACCGACCAAACCCAATTGGGTGAATATGGACTGCGTCGTCGATGGCAGTAGCCCCAGGATCTGGGGTAACCAGGTGACACTGAAGACCAAAACCCACCAGACTTGCCAGCTGCTTAAGGCGAATGCGGGGGTCGGTGGCCCGGTGGACGGTAGAAATGTGGACGACGGTATGAACCATAGGGTTAGGAGAGGCTACTTCGAAAAGTCCGTAAAAAGCCCAGGGTGGGTGTAAGGGGTTGGTCGGTAGCCCATAGTAGGCGGTCGTCGAGCACCGGAAGTTCTTTGGCCAGGGTTTCAGAATGACCCAAACGAACCAAAAGCCACAGATACCCCACCCAGTAAAGGTTGCCGTTTTCGTTGAGGGCGTACTTAAAACGGTGGCGATTCCAACGGTTGGTAAGCTTGTTGAAAAGAAAGGCCTCGGCGCTTTTGGTGCTATTGGACGGAAGTCTCGCCAAATGGCCCAGTTGCCGTAAAGTATCCACCAAAAACGGAGCTACCTGTGACGCCTGAGCGATAGAATCGATAATTGGCCCCAGGTTAGGTAAGTCTACCTGACCATGAAGAAGTTTGGCGTCGAGATTCACTAAAAAGTCGGTTATTGCCTCGCCTCTTACCTGTAGTCGTTGGGTTTCGCTTTTTTTTCCTTGCTCCAGGTGATTTTTCCCCGAGGGGAGTCGGTAGACCCAACCAGCTTGTTGCCACTGGCCTGCATGGGGGGAATAGTCGGGTATAGATAAGTCCCAGGGTTCTTTGGCCCAGTGGTCCCAGGGGCCTGTTACACCTAGCCGCCAGAGGAGTTCTACCTTGGGTCTGCGGCCATAGTAATATTCTGGGTTGAACCGTTCTTTTGCACCGGACCGGAAGATTATTTGGGGCTCCTGGTCTGCCTTGGGTGGACTATGAGGGTTTAACAGCTCTTGGTGGCTGGTGGTCCGGGCCATAGGTATAATCCAATAGGGGTACCAGGGTTTGGATTCAATAGCCTGGGTAATTGCTGACCAAGCTTGGAGGGTAAGGAAGCAGTTTCCATCCCAGGGCAGAACCCAGGTAGCCTTGTCTTGGCCGTGGTCCAAGGCCAGGTTACGGGCACCGTTGTTATGCATGACATAGTTATTTTTAAACCGATAAATTCGGTTAGAGAGCCGGACGCGAAATTCTTTGGGTAACCACCTGGGCTTCCCCTCTACCAGGTAGTTGGGCGTTGGAAGGCCAGCCAGGTCGTATCCTATTTTTTTATATTCTTCTAACTCAAAAGGTAGATGAATAAAAGGTTGGTTGTGGGCTTCTAATAGGTTGATTATGTGCTTTTCTTCAGCGGTGTCTACGATACGGTTTACAATCCAGTACTTTTGGCAGCCTGGAAGGGGTGGTTCGTTTTCTAAGATGAACCGTAGGTTTTCCCGGGTTTGGCCTGGCTGGTGCCGGGGGGTAAGGTCGTTACCGAGGATCCGGTAGAGGGCGAACGAATGAAATGGAGCGCCCGGGCCAGGAAAATTGTTTGTGGTACCTAATGCTTCTTCATTGAATAAAGGAGCAGGTCCTCGTTTGGACGGTGTCTGAGAATTGAGGTAAAACCTGAGTTTGAGATACGCTTTCTTGAAAAGAGTTACCATAGATTGACTAGTTAGGATTGTAGTGTTCCCCTGGTTTTTGGACAGGTTAGATAACAATCTCCAAAATAAGTAATTGACTGGGGAACGCTTGGTTTATTCTTCCCAATCTTCTAAAACCAGATCTTCAATTCTACGAAAATGGCTTTTGTTATTTGTGACCAGGGAATAATTCATGTACAAGGCTGTAGAAGCTATCAAAAGGTCCATGTCCTCTATTCGATTTCCAGAAATTTCCAGTTTGGCCCTTATCTCTCCGAATATTTCTATTATTCCCTTATGTATATCTATGACAGGAAAAAGTTCAGCAATTCGATTTGCCGTAGCAATATTTCGCTCCACGTGGTTAGATTTTCTTGCTCCATAAATTAACTCACCATAGGTAATAACAGAAATAAATTTAGGTATATTTTGGTTCTTTAACATCCAGTTCTGGACTGGGTTATTACCCTTGAGACTGTAAATAATAATATCGGTATCAATCAAATATGCCATTGGTGGCCCCAAACCGACTTGATTGATTTCTACTTTCCCTTATGTCTTTTATTATCTCTTCAGCCGATTTCTCATCTTTCCAAGCGCCTGTTAGGGTAAGAAATTCTAAGGTTGAATTTTTAGGAGTTACCGAAGAGTTCAAGTAGTTTTCGATAATAGTTAACACTTCCTGGCTAATAGAACGGTTTTGTCGTTTAGCAGAAGATTTTAGTAAGTTGTATAATCTATCGTCGATGTCCCGAACTTGTAGTGTTGCCATGGGGAGCCTCCACTACTACTATATTTCAATTTTCATGAAAATAAAAGCATTTTGCATGAAATACGATAGATTCTACCTTGTTGACATGGGGAAGGTTACACTTTAACCGGAAGATATTCTTGTATATGTTTCTGCAGCGTCTCTGGTGTACAGTCATTCAGGACAAATGCTCGGCCTTTCTGAGCTTGGTTTAAATACAACTCTTGGTTATTCCATAACTCTTGAATTGTGGCATAAACATCCTCTGGCTCTGGGTATAGGGCAGCGTCCCCAAAGCAGTTCTTATATTGAGGTGAACATAGGACAGGAACACCAGACGCCATGGCTTCGGCTACGTTTCTTCCAAAGGCCTCTATGGCTTGCTCATGAATATAATTAACAAAGAAATCAAGATTTTGAACAAACTGTGGTCCAGGTGTGTGGTTAAAATCAAAGAATTGCCAGTTTCTGGGGAACCGAAGAAAGGTCTCAGAAGGATATCGAGAACCACCCATGAGCTGCACTTTTACTTTTTTATTGCCACAGTAGGCCTGGTCGAAGGCTCGTTTTTGTTTAGGCCATTTGGCCCAATGGTCTCGGCTATGGCGGCCGATTATTGGTAGTTTACGATCATGATTTCTGTAGACTGGTTCCCTACCCCACTTCTCTAAATCCACTAAAGGTAACCAATCGTGGGCCGAAAGCTTAAGGGAAGTTGGATGATCGGCTAATAGGTCTCGGATCGTTGGAGAAATAGGAATCCATTCGGGGTTTTTACCGTAAAGATCTACAAGCTTCTGGTTAACTTTTTCTACAGAGTACATGTTTTCTGGCCCGCCGATGAGTTCCTGGGCCGATTGATTTACCAATAGTCCAACTTTTTCTGGGTAGAATTCGGGTAACTTATCTGGAGTCCAGTTTAAAACTGGGGGATGGTGGAAGAGTAACAACTTAACCTTTACCCGATCTCCCCATACTATCGGGATGATCCCGTAGTCTTGCATAGCCTGTTGAATGATTGGATTTCTGTTTGGATTTAAAGACACGTCGTACCGTGGCCAATGAAATAACCCAACTTTATACCCTAAGACCGAAAACTCACGTAGGTACTCGAAATTACAGTGATTTGTACCACCGGTTAACCGGAAGTCTGAAACTAGAACAATATCAAATTGGATAATATCTGGTTTGTCGAAGTAGAGAAAGCTTGGTACAGGAAAAGGATTGACTTGGGAGGTTCGAGAAATTACTTTTCCACCAGTTTTTTGCCAATGGTGGGCAGCATCCATGTATTCTTTTCTCGAACCATAAAACTTACTTAAAATTCCCCTTGGGGAAGTCCCGGTTAAATTAGATTCTGTGTATAGCGAAAAAGACAGAGGAACTTCGGGGTAAATCTTTTTGATTCTATCTGGTCCATAATGGTGTTTTATTCGGTCTACAAATTCTGCATCGGCAGAGCAACGGACGGGATCCCATCCACCCAGGGTCTTGGCTAAACTAGTCGATACCATTAAGGATGAATAATCGTTATGGAGTATTGGAGATCCTGGCAGATCGAATCGTGGTAGAAATGTTAGAGACTCGTCTACTCGTACTCGAAAGGTCATTACCCCTAGTATTTTTTGGTCTGCTTCTAATGCTTCAACTTGAAGTTGAATTCTTTGAGGATGAGACCAGTCATCGGAATCGTTTACTGTAAAATATTTTCCGGTTGCATGAAGCAAGGCAAAGTTTCTGGCGGCATAGGTTCCTTGATTTTCCGGATGTTGTAAAAGATGGAGTCGATTGTCGTTGATAGCAATTTCTTTGATAATTTTTACTGTTGAATCCGAACTATGGTCATCAACAATAATGACTTCAATATTTATCCAGGTTTGGTTCTGAATACTAGCTAATATATATCGAATTGTTTCAGAAGAGTTAAACGTCGATACAACTATTGTTACCTTTGGTTCTAAAGGGACGATCAGCGGAGGTTTTTTTGAACTTAAAGAATGAAAAACATCCACTTTATTGGATATTCCAGAATATATTTCTATAAGTTTATTGTCTTTAAACCGCTTATTCAAAATTTTCTTAATACAATATTCTGAATTCTTTAACTTATTACCTTTAAAGTGTGATATGTAATTAATTTTATGAAATATACTATCACGAAATTCCTCTTGTAGTTGTTGCCAATTACGTATATAGCAATTTCCTTGGTTTGTATCGAATTTTACTATACATAGAGACATGATAGTACTTCTCAGTTTTTTTCCAGCACTACCGGACTTAACGGATTTGAAAGATATTATATTAACAAGTTCTATAGCTTTACTTGCATTTCTATTTTTAATAAAATAACGAACGAGTAATTCAATAATATTATTTTTATCTATAGGTGTAGAATTTCCAACAAGCAGATCCCTAAGCTCAATACTAGCAATTTCTCCAAAATACGACCAAAGCTTTTCTTCGAGTTGCGTAACTCGGTCGTTGTCTTTTTGGCCGCTGTTGTATAATTTTGATAGGCTTCTATACAAAAACTTTTTTTTCAATAGTCTAAGGCTATTTTTGTACCTAATGGGGATTTTTTTTCTTATAAATTTAATTATATGCATCGAAATCGCTTTATAGTATTAAATATTTTTTCAGAAAATCGACCAGGCGAAAGTACTTTGAATAGCCAGGATCGAATTTCGGTTGAATGTCAGAAGCCAAAAATTCGTATTTATTCAGTTTTTATTGTTTGATAGTAACTTTCTATATTTAATAGGAAATTCGTTTTTACAAGAATTCTCGATAGTATCTAGTAAGTCAGATATAGAGAGCTCGTTTTCTCTCGAAAATATGCTTAGTAGATCTGTCGGATTCTTTTTCCACCATTGCAATTTCAATAGCTTAGAAATGAGATAAGTATCGAACCTATTTTTAATTTGTTTTGCAGGCACGCCAGCCACTAAACTATAAGGCGAAACATCTCTTGTCACTATTGAACCGGCGGCAATGACCGCTCCATCCGATATCGTAACACCGGACATTATGTATGCCTCGTCTCCTATCCAGACATCATTCCCGATTATGACTCGTCGTTTTGGACTAACTTTGGCTAGTTTCAAAACCGTCTTTCCATTATGTCCGAAAAAAGGACTTGTGGTTATTCTTTCATAGTCGTGAGCACCTGAACCCAATGTAACACGCCGACCGATCGAACAATAACGACCTATCTCTACATAACTTCTAATAAAACTATGAGGATTTATGTAGCTTCCAAAACCAATATATAAAACACCCTGCAGTTCACAATCAACGATTCTGGTCTCATTCTCGCAAAAAACGCAATAGTTTTCGCCTTGGCAATTCACTATCGGCGCTTTGTACGTGTTGTCTTTATTCATAGATGATAACCGCCAGTTTTAAGATTATGCCGGAATGTCTTGTTGTTCTTGAAGTATTCAATAGGTCAGTTAGTTGGCGTACAATTCTTTCTGTAAATTAGGTTGAAAAAGCAGGCCGATCAGGCTCAAATGGTAAGTGACCAAACTAACCAAAAGGAGAGCCCGATGGCCTACGAATCAGAGTATACACTCTTGGAGCAAGTGATCCAAATGCTCGCGACCCAGGGGGACAACAAATTTTCCCGGGTAATTGAAAAGGTTCTGAACGAAGCAATGAAGCTTGAGCGAGCCAAAACCCTTCAGGCCGAACCCTACGAGCGGACCGAAGATCGAATGGGCTACGCCAACGGATTTAAGAATAAGACCTTGGCCTTAGCTACCGGAAAGGTGTTGCTCAAAATTCCTCAGGTTCGGGGGCTGGAGTTTTATCCCAGTTGCATCGAAAAAGGTATTCGGAGCGAACGAGCTTTGAAGTTGGCCATAGCCGAGATGTATGTGAAAGGCGTCAGTACTCGTCGGGTTTCAGACATCGTAGAAATACTGTGTGGCACCGAGGTGAGTTCCTCACAGGTAAGCCGGTTGGCAAAGGAGCTTGATGAGGAGGCGAACTCCTGGCGATCCTTGCCGGTGGGACAGATACAGTACCTCGTGCTCGATGCGACCTATGAATCGGTACGTGTAGGTTCGAAAGTGGCCAAACAAGCTCTTCTGATGGCAATAGGTGTCGATTACGAAGGCAAACGCCAGGTTTTGGACGCTGAAGTAGCCAATAGCGAAGCGGAGGTAAACTGGCGATCGTTTTTAGAAGGCCTGGTTCGTCGAGGGCTCCATGGTCTTACCATGATTACCAGCGATGACCATGCGGGTCTTCGAACGGCTATTGATGCCGTTTTTCCCGGAATACTGTGGCAGCGGTGCCAGTTTCACTTGCAGCAAAATGCTCGTGGGTATGTAACCCGGAAAGACGATGTTCCAGCCGTGGCGGCGGATATTCGCAAAGTTTTCAATGCCCCGGATCAACAGAACGCCGAAAGGTACTTACAGAGCCTGGTAGAAAAGTATGAAAAGACCCAACCCCGTCTTGCCCAGTGGGCTGACGAAAATCTCCGGGAAGGATTGAGTGTATTTCATATCTCGGAAAACCACAGGAGGAAGTTGCGAACTTCAAATTTGGCTGAACGCCAAATGAAAGAAATTAAAAGGCGAACCAAAGTCGTAGGGGTATTCCCCAATGCCGATAGTTTACTTCGCCTGGCGGCTACGATGCTGATCGAGCAGAATGATCAATGGCAGAATGAAAAACGGTACTTACCCGAGTCTAATGAACGTCCTGCTTTTAAAGAAATTTACAGAAAAAAGGTTGCGTAATCGTCAGTTACATCAGTTCTTTGCTCAGATTGTATGTTGACGTAAGTTTTTTGCTCTCGTAATCGCTAAACGCAAATAAGCTTCTAACGATGCGTCAGCTATATCGATATTTTTCGCTCTTGAATTATGGATCGACATCATACTAAATCGCTCCCAAACACTTTCATTGTTGTATATCCAAGAAACCATCTCTGCAAGCTCTTCAGGCGTATTTACATTAACTCCGTTAATGGAAATATACTCGCTTAACGAATGCGGCATATGTCGAAAAATTACCGGTAAACCATAGGATTGGGCCTCCAATGCAACCATCTCGAACGTCAAATGAACATTTAGGCAAACAAAAATTTTTCTTTTAGATAGCCATGACCCAAAACCATCTTCCATGTACGGTACATACTTTAGTCTAGGATGCGGGTTCTCCCCTTGGTACTGTTTGTATGCATAAATATTGATATGCGGATTAATTTTTTGAATTGCATCTATCCATTCTCCAATTCTACCTCCGATTATCTTAGAATTAGATAACTTCGTCGCATCACCCAAACAAATACCCTCGCGTTCATCGAACTTTGGTATAGTTTTAATTTCTTCGTATTTTAAGGTTTTTGGTACTACAGTGATGTACTCTTTAACATTTCGAAGAATAGGATCATTTGCGGCATTGGCAGAAAAGACGGCAGCAAGAACTGGAGACCCGGGACCGTGATTATATTTGATTATGCTGTCATATATAAATCTAGTGCGCTTTTCTTCATACAAGTATGACAAATTTACTAAAATGGGAACTTCCATTTTTCTCAATATTTCAATGTTATGTTCTACATTTTTGAAGTCTGGTCTATCGGGATCGCCCGGATAGATCCAACATATGTCAACTATTGGCACCAGATCTGTTGTCAATTCTTCGTGAACGTCAATGGTGTAGACTAAGTGACCATTTTTCTCCAGGTATTCTTTAATCAAATTGCATGACTTGAAGATACCTCCCTTTTTATATTTCGAAAATCGGCCAATCAAAAGTAGCTTCAGCTTCAATGAATTGTTTATTTTCCAATTTTTAATTTCTGAAACAAGTTGCGTTTGTTGCTTTCTAGTATTCGTGATCATACTAGTTTGATTGATGGAATTTAACGATATAGATGATTCTCTAGTTCCTTCATATTCTAATATTTCTCCCTTATTATGCTTTATTACTAAAAACCTTATTAAGTCTTTTTGCCCTTTAATAGCAAAATATATGTCTGCCATGTTTGGGAGATCAAAATCACAAAGAGATAGTTTAAAATACTTCGTATGAAATGCCGAACACCCGGTACCAAGTATATGTACAGGAGTATCATATGGCCTCTCCGATGAAAACGAGAAGACTCTACGAGAATTCTTATCATAGTAGTCTTCAAACGGTTCTAGAATGAGAGATCCATGCCAACCCACCACCACATCTAAATCATATTCTATAATCTTTTTAACGGACCTTTCTACATAATCAGCTGGATAAACCAAATCATCATCACATGAGAAATAGTATCCATTTACATTATCAATCCAGAAGAATTTACCGATATCTCCTATATCCTTGCCATTAAAGCCTTCGATAGTGATCTTTGGATGTTTTAGGAAGTTAGGTATGTAGCTCCAGCCATTCAAGTAAATTCCAATTTGATCTACTTGGGGCAGTAGAGAATTTACTGTCGCCTCCAGCGCCCTCTCCCGTGAAGGTATAGAAGCAATACCAGCAAACACGGACTCTGAAATCCTATATTTAGTTAACCTATCTCGCCTCAAATCCAATATTTTTAATGTCTTCTCATATATAGTTTTCAACTCAGGAAATCTAGAAATCTTATATTTAATTTCTTCAATTGAATTTTCTACGTTTTTTATATCCAAATAACTACTTTTTCCGCTATCTATTGAAGACATTTAAATTACCTCACTTTTTTGTATACATAGAAATTTGAAATAGAAGAATTCGAAGTGGATTTTATCGTATCGTATGGATATAGGTTCTTCCGAAAATCGAATAAAGTCCAACCTTGCATTTTCTCTTTAATCCAGGGTCTGAAGTCCCTAATTTTAATATGTTTTTCTGTATTAGGTAGATCGTTTTTGGTAGCAGAATAAATTATTACGAATTTAGAAGATAAATTGAAAAGATTATACATATATTCTGTATAATCTTTTATATTTATTATATGGTATAAAACATCGATAGAAAGAGATACTTCAAATTTCTCCGAGCCAAATTTATATTCACTCGAGTTTACGAATTTAATATTAGCATTTGCGTATTTTTTTTTATTTTTTTCCACTATAAATTCGCTCGCATCTATACCCGTATATTTAATGTCCAAAGAGAGGCCCATATCAAGTAATTTCGCATCTCCACAACCATAATCAACTACAACGGACAACTCGTGCCGCTTTAAGAACGACACAATAAAGTCCAATTTAAACTCTAGGAGTTTACCTGTAGACCCTTTTCCTGAGTCCCCGCCCGCCCGATATCTCTTATCCCAATACTCCTTATAGTTGAATTCGTCTACCAACAGACTTTTTGTTAGAAATTTTTCACTTAGATAATTTTGTTCGCTTTTCTGATCTTGCCGACTTGATTTTACAAAACTAAGAATTTTTGATGCTTGAGACAAAATTCCTAAATCTGCATATTCCCATACACTTCGGGCATCAACGACTAACCTTAAATCGGGCTCCAACCACCTGGTCGACTCTTCAAAATAGTAACTCGACTTTCCAAAGTCTTGAACAAGGGCGGTGATTCTCGCCATTGAATAGTAAATATCTGAGAGGAGCATTCGTTTGACATCATCGTCTGTTGCACCCCATGATCTAGCGTTTCCTATCCACTTACTCGATTCCAAGCTATTTCCGACATTGAGGAAAGCACTAGCTACCAACAAAGATATTATTTCCCTATGAGAACTTCGAGATACATCGTCGATAACCATGGTCGTTAACTCGTCCCAGTTTCCAAACACCCAGTGTATTTTTACTAAAAATAGCATGTCATCTTTTTTGGTATTTTTCACGCTAAATTTTTTTCCATAATACTGTTAAACAGTTAGCCAGCTATTAATTACGAATAAAGGTTTCTTGAATTAATTTGACTTTACCTTCAATAAAAGCAATCTCAAGTTTCAATTGTGAGTTACGTTCTTTTAGTTCTATATTTTCTATTTTACACTCCTCTATTTCTAAACCAAGATTGCTTATTCTGCTTTTCTCTTTGGTCAGTTCAGATACGATATCCCCATACTCTTTTTTTAATACGTTTTTTTCGACTATCTCTGTCTTTAGCTCATTCTCCAGCGAGGCACATAAATTTTTCGTATAGTCAATATTTTTTTCTAAGTTAAGAATTACCTGTAACTGACTATTCACTAATTTTTTAGACGCATTTAATTCATCTTTTGTAGTCATTATTTCTAAATTAAGTTTATTTTCATAGTTTGAAAAATGTTTTTCTATTTGTTTTTTTTCCTCATGCAAATTTTCAATTTCTTTTTGATTATTCGTTAATTCTTTCTCATTATTGGATAAATTTTCTTGTAAGATCAGTATTTCTTTCTTAAGCACCAAAAATTGATCTTTCAATTCAGCTTCTCTATTATTAGAAATTCTAATTTCTTCTTGTACTTTGCTCAGCTTTTCCTTCAACCGGGCAGTTTCTCTTGCTTGGAAATTTGATGCACCTACCCACATTAATCTATCAGGGTTTTCTTCTTCATCAGTATATAAATTTTCAAATAAATTATCATCTAAATATTCACACAACACCTTGTAAGTACCGCTTTCATTATATAACTCGATTTCACCACAAGAAACAGAAAGTAAGCTACATTCTGATAACAATCTTTCTTGTTCAAGACTTTTTAATATGCTCAATTCTTCACCAGGCACATCGATTATAAACCAAAGCTTACCTGCAATCCCTTTTACTAGATCTGCAGGCCTTATGACATCCACATCAACCTCGTTAGTTTTTCGAATTCCTGGGTATAAATCCCTTAATCCTGTAGGCTCTCGCAAACTACTCGCATCTCGAAGATTGTAAACCTTTAAGGTAGTCCGCTCCCCTTCCAGTGCCACCGCCTTCTCTATAACTTGTATTCGAGATTCTTCCTTTGCTATTGAACGCAAGTATTTGGCTGCTGTTGGTTCTGGCTCTACCAACACAATGGTCTTGGCTGAACTCTTTAAGTACGTATCTATCCAGCTACACTTACCAGCCCCCAGATGCACGATTGTATCAATACTACTTAGAGGATGAAGAGAATTCCAAAGAGTATTATCCACGCCGATCTCCAGTTATCACAGAATCCAATGGAAATCTTTGATCCATAATAGTGGGTCGTTTAGGAAAGGCATTTCTTGACACTCTCTTTCCCCTAACAATACTCTTCAGTAACCTACCAACTTCCCGTACAGGAGCTAAGACTTTCCAAGTTCTACTTCTCAGTATTCGCTTGTATTTTTTTTCGAGTTCGGCAGCATAGGTTGTCAGGGAGTTAATGTCTTGCTCTAGCGTAAACGTCGATTGACCATTTTTACTGGTTCCATTTGCCTTGAAGTCGACCAACTCTAGATAGTAGGACTCCAACTCTTCTTGGACATGGTGTAGTTGTAACAACAGAAGCTCATTTTCTTCTTTTAGGTCATTGAGTTCTTCTGGGTCAGCTTGTTTTTGGGTTTTGAGCTGGGAAAGCTCTTGGGAAAGTTGGTCTTTTTCTTTTTGAAGGGTTGTTAATTCTGATTCTTTAGTTGCAAAATCCTTTTTTAAATTATCAAGACTCTCGTCAATCTTGCTTTGATTTTCTACCAATTCTTGTAAGTTTTTCTTTTCTAATAAGACCGATTCAAGCTCTTCTTGTACCTGATGCAATTGTAAAAGAAGTAACTCGTTTTCATTCTGCACCTCAGTAGTTTGTTGATATTGACCCATTGCCTTTTCGGCTAATAATACATCTTCTACCGTATCGTTTGTAAGCAAGGTTCCTGATGCTTCTAGTATGCCAAACAACTCCCCCGCATCGTAATGTTCTCTTACCCACTGGAGCGCAAGAACCTGGTACACTGGGTCTACTACTAAATCATCTTTAAAATTTGTTTTGATTTCAAGACCATATAGTTCTTCTATTGCTTGTTTGAATTCACTGGAATGGTATTCTATTACATCCACCTGGAACACTCTGGACTGCCCTCTTGTCCGTTGGTAACAGCGAACTAATTCATTAGCTTTGGTAATCCATTGGTTTAACGCAGCTTCCACTGGTTGTCGTTGCTCCATGGCCTCTTGGATTACTTTTTGGGGGGAGCTAAAGAACAACAGTATCGGGTTACTACCTTTCTGTAATTCCCTTGGTTCCTTGAGGATAAACTCAACCTCGGTAGCAGGAAACCAAGAAAGTATTTCTTGTACATGTTCATTATTTGTTGAAGCTATTTCTACTTGTTTCACTCGTAGTTTCCTTTCTTCCTGCTATTTCTGAGTATTCTGTTTGTACATTTGCACCGTCTCTTTCGCATCCCCATCAAACATCAACCGACCATGGTCTAACCAAATAGCCCGGGTACACACCGACTCTATAAACTGCAAATTATGGCTCACAATCACTACCGCCTCGGCCTTATCGATCATGGCTTCCATAGCCTGGGATGCCTTCTCTTTAAACGATGCATCCCCTGCGGTAAGGGCTTCGTCTATTATTAACAACGAGGGGTCTACCGCTACTGCAATGCTAAAGGCCAGACGGCTACGCATACCGTTAGAATAGTTTTTTACTTGCTTGTGCCGGTGCTCGGTAAGCTCGGCAAACTCTAAAATACCCTGTCGTAACCGGGCCATCTTCTTTTTGCTTATACCCAACATAAGGCCATTGAGCATAATGTTATCCCAGGCATCTAACTGGCTATTAAACCCTGTACCCATAGACAACAGGGTAGATACCTTATTACTGGTCTCTACCTTTCCTATGTCCGGCCGGTAAATACGGGTAAGGGCCCGGCATAGGGTAGATTTCCCTGCCCCGTTGTGACCTACAATGCCCAGAATATCCCCCTGGTTTACCAAAAAACTCACATCTTCCAGGGCCATAAAGGGCTTATTCCCAATTTTAAATCTAATACCCAGGTTCTCTACCCGGGCCACCACCTTGCTGCCTACCTGGATTTGGGGTGCCTCGTACACCTGGGGCACTACCTTGGCTGGCCCTGCAGGTTTTGGGGGCACCACCTTCGCCAGGTAGGCCTGGGTAATCTCTTCTGGTTTACCTTCCAGAACTACCCTACCCTTTTCTACCCACAGGGCTCGGTCGCAGGTCTTGGTTATAAAATCCATACTATGAGACACCACAATAACCATGTGGGCTCCCTGGACTACCTGGCGCATTCGGGTAGCTGCCTTGGTACCAAAGGATAAATCCCCTGCACCCAAGACCTCGTCCAAGACTAAAATTTCTGGGTGTAAACTGGATGCAATACTAAACCCTAAACGGCTGCGCATACCCGAGGAATACTTTTTAACCGGTTCGGTTATAAACTGACCCAACTCGGAAAACTCAGCAATGTCCGGGTACAGCTTATCCATCTGATGTTTGCTATACCCCAGAAGTAACCCATTTAACAAAATGTTTTCTTTCCCAGTAAGCTCTAGGTTAAAACCTGCCCCCATGGACAACAAAGCCGAAACCCGACCTTGTATAGAAATAGAACCCTCATCGGGCCTGAGCACCCGGGCAATAACCCGACAAATGGTAGACTTACCGGCCCCATTGGCCCCAATAATTCCTAACACTTGGGCCTGGTCGGCAGAAAAATCTACCCCCTGGACCGCCCAAGACACCAGCTTCTTTTTCCGCCGGCCGTGAAGAGCATCCAACACCAGGGAGCGAAAATCCTCCCGCTTTTGGTTCTTATACCAAACCCCTACATTCTGGGCCTGGACTTTTGTGGTAGAAACCGGCCTATTCACCCTAGAGCACCTTCACAATGCCGTGTTCTTTGTAGGTATAAAACAACAAGAGGACCACTATGAGCACACTACTCACAATGGCTAACCAGGCAAGCCTTACCCAATCGGGAGCCATGTTATAAAGCAACACATTTCGGTAATCGGTTAAAATCCAAGAAACAGGAATACCCTCTACCAGCCACCGCATTCTCTGAGGTATACGGTCGGCCTCCCAAATTACCGGGGTGGCAAACCGCAACACCATAGTGATGTACCCCAAAATATTGCCCAGGTCCCGGACAAAAGAAGCCGCATAGGCTACCACCAGGGCTATAACCGAATAAAACAGGGTCTGGACCAGCACCAAATAGGGTAACCACAAAAGATGAATGCTAGGCCTTACCCGCAATACCCCAAGAATTACTACCACGGTAACCAAGGAAAATAAAAAGTTAATTAACTGGGTAAGCACCACCCCAAAGGGGAAGATTGCCTTGGGTAAATACACCTGGGTAATAAGCCCAGCCTTACCGGTAATGGACGAGGAGGCCATAGTCATGGATTTAGAAAAGGCCTGAAACACCACCAAACCCACGGTTAAAAAGGCAATATCTTCCGGCTTTGTTGCCCCCATAAACACAGCCCGAACGAAGAGAAAAACTACCACCATAAGAAAGGGGTCCAAGAGCCACCAAAAATACCCCAACAGAGTATTGCGGGTATCGGCCTTAAGCCCACTGGTAACCAGGTACCACAACAAATCTTTGCGTCGCCAAAGTTCTTTTAGGTATTGGATGAAGTCTTTCAAAAACGGTCCTTTTTCATAAGGTAGGGGAGTAAGCCGACCTCGGGCCGAGCCCCGGAAAGTCCCCAAAAATGGAGATTCCCTTGTTCCCTACCCCTTTCGATCCTGGACACACTCCGGGTCGAGGCCTACTCCATCGGGTGGCCGAAACACACTCCGAAAGATGTGCAGATTTTTTCTGCTTGTAGTCAATTCATAGCAAAATTTATTAATTTGTCTATTAAGTACATTTTCACTATGATTCTTGTTCTACTTACTTATACTAAGGGGCCAAGTATTGTTCTGTTAGTCATATTTATTGCTCTTTTTTGTAGCAAAAATTGCTATAATTATGACGATATTTTTTTTAC
>Ga0210043_1001497_pt1 | contig 18881 bp, 29 predicted proteins | sample CryGeymet201501t_FD_183990 | JGI IMG/M metagenome (GOLD analysis project Ga0210043, IMG submission 183990) | Groundwater microbial communities from Crystal Geyser aquifers in Utah, USA - Crystal Geyser metaG 2015-01t (SPAdes) (version 2) | ecosystem: Environmental > Aquatic > Deep subsurface >... | reverse complement strand
CCGTTGCGCCTGCCGGTCATGCGGGACCGGCTGTATGCTGTTCGCCAGGTCGATCACCCCTGGCCGTCAGGTGATCAGCCTGACGCCGTTCGTCGCATCGGGGCGGCGGAGCCATTCAAGCCGACCCCGCCGCCCCTCTAAGGGTATTCAATGGAGTCGCTAACATCTACCAGTGTAGAACATCCATTCGCGCCCCGCTAGATGCTCATGTGTCCGTTGTCACCTGACCACTGTCACCCGACAACGAATTCCCACCGCGAATCCACTACCTTGTACCGGTCCCCGCTGACCCATTCAATCATCCGGTCCGCAGTCAACCGCGTGGTCAGATATTGAATGCGCTGCTGCGACAACCCCAATGATTCCGCAATTTCGCGTGTAGACGGCGTGATCCCGTTGTTCTCACTGGCATACGCCACGATGAAATCTAACACGTCGTCTTTCCGCGTCCGCCGTCGCTTCCGAGTCTCTCGCATGTTAGCCCGCGTCCCAGTAGAAATCATACCCGTCGCTCTCGTCATATCTCTCGTATTCCTCATCTGCCCGCCGTGCACACCTGCTGCACAGCACATCCCCCGACTCAGTGACGGCCACACGCGCGATAACATCATCGTCCCCGCTTTGGTCGCTCAGCATTCGCCCGCACTCCTGGCAATGCTCAATCGGGTAAGACGACTCACCCCCGTGCAAATCGTTCGCCTTCCGCTGCATGTTTAGCGAACGCGCGGCCTTGCGTTTGATGTCCGAGTCGATATCATACAGGTCCCACTTGGCGTACCATGCCAAGCCGCCATAGTGATGCACCAGGCGCACCAGGGAATAAGCCGCCTCGTAAATTTCGCGTACACTCATTTGTTTTTATCTCCAGCTAACTTTTCAACGGGGCGGATCAACAACCCGCCCATTTGGACGTGCTGGCGCATTCCAGGATCGCGCGGAAGTTTGTCGGGCTTGTACCACTCGTGCGTAGGGGTTAACCCCGGTTGAACGCGATACATTGACGAATAACTGCGCCCATTACATCCCGGCGTCGCGCGACACACCAGCGAAAACGGCGTTGTTCCAGGTACGCGATCAATGGTGGTGATCACGCCCCCGCACGTTTCGCAGGTGTATTGATTGATCCGCCGGTTGTCCTGCTCAGGCTTGATCATCGGTGTGCCGTTGTCGGTTTTCGCTTCTGTCAATGCGCGTTCGATGGCATCCATTTTTCGCGCGTTTTCCAATTGCCGCATGAGATCAAGCATATCGGGCGCGTTGGGATTTTCTGTCCATTTCGAATCAACTGGCTCGCGCTTTTGCATCTGTAGTCTACGTTTACTCATCATTTCGCCCTCTGGCCTAACCGGGCCGGAGTCTCCGCGACCCCGGCCCGGACGGTTGCTCTAAAACATCCCCAACTGTTTCGCGTCCCCGGACGGCGCGCTCGTGTCATCTGCTGGCCTGGACTTCGCGGGCTGCACGCTGTTTGCATCAACCCGCAGCGCCGGGTCAATCCATTTCACGCCTGCGAGCCGGAAGTAGTCGCGCTCAGTCCGCACCGGCACGATCTCACCGTTCGCCTTCAGCCGGAGGTAGCCTTCTTCCTGCATGTACGGCGTTTTGTAGCGAATATGCGTCACCAACGCCCGGCTGAATTCTTGCGGGCCAGTGCGGATCGTATAGATCGCGCTGTAGTTCTTTTCGTCAGCCAGGAATAGATCGACCTGGAACCATACCCCGCTCACCGGAATCCAAAGTTTCTTGTACTTCGGACCCCACGCATAGACGGCCAAGTCGGGCGGATCGCGCCGGATCACGTCCCGGCCTATCATCTCCAGCAGCAGCGACTCTAATGAGTTGCGCTGCCGGTCCGCTGGCACTCCAAACACCAGCGGCGTTTTCTTGGGGATTGCCACCAACTCGATATCACCGATCAGCGTATCCACAACCCCCGCTGCCCGGCGCAGGCTGCCCGCAATTTCGATCTGGTCGCACGACGGCGACAGCAGATCGCGCAGCTCTACGGCCTTACCCCACACCTCTCCTAACTTCAAACGCTGACCGCTGCTCATTCCGCACCATCCAGCACGATCACCGCGCCCAGCGCCCCGACCACCAGCGCCACGCCCATCACGATCAGGCTCACGATTTGCACCGTCTCACTCTGCTGGCTGAACACCTGCGCCCACACCGCGAAACTGGCCCACATCAGCCCCGCGCACGCCAGTGCGAAGCCGTATGCCCGCACAAACGCGGCCACGCTCACACCCGACACCGTGTCGGATTTTGTCTGCACCGGTTTAGTGCTCATCATACACCCCTTCCCAGTGCGCCAATTCATCCGTGATCACCTGTTGGGCCGCGCGCAGCATCTGCACTGCTTTTCGCAGATCGCCCATGTACCAGGTGTTGATCACCTCATCATCAGGCGCGTACTGCCGCAGCTCTTCCGCTGCATCCACCAGGTTGTTGACCAGGTCCACCAACATACACCCGACCTGCTCCGGCTCCACTTGCGCCGCCTGGACTGCCGCCGCCCGCTTGGCGTATTCCACTGGCCGCCATGACGACGATCCAGCGGTTTCGATTACACCTCGCTCAACGAGCAACTTGCACACCGCCAGCACTTTCGCCAGTGGCAGACCGGAATACCCTTCTATCGCTCCGGCGACGGCGTAATCCATGTCATGCTGCACCATCGCGTACCGCATGGCATCCAGCACGGCCTTAGTCTCCGCCGCCGTAATCACATCCCCGCCATACTGATTGACCGGCGCCGCAGTCGCCGCCGCCTCTCGTATCTCCCGATATCCCGGTATCTGCTCTACCCCCCCCCTCCCTGCCTGCGGGGAGGGGCCAGGGGTGGGGTCTTTCCGCTGATTCGCATCACGAATCGCACTCGTGTTCATCGTCGCCGTCGTCCCGTGCTTTGTGGTATACGTGCGCTCTAACTGGTAATCGTTACCAGTGACGGCCTGCATTTCGCCGCGCAGCTTGCCCACAAACGGGTGTGTGACGTGTGCCCTCGCCGCGATATCCCGGTCACTCCACTGGCTCCACTCCGGGTCAGCCAGCAGCACCTCAACCGCCCGCCGCTTGTCGAGATTCGTCCGCCGCAGACCGTGCTGCGCATTGACGCCTACCGAATACAACACAGCATCCCGCTGCGTGCCCTGCTTCGTTTCCGCGCGGATCACCTCAAACCCCACACGCTCCGCCGCCGCAACACGGTGGAACCCATCGGCCAGCCAGTAATCCGTCCCATCATAAAACACCGTCACCGGCGGGAACCGGTCACCGGCTTGCATCGCTTCCGCGTATTCCTGGACCGTGTTGGGGTCCAGTTGGGCACGCGGCTGCGTGCCCCCATCCCGGCGTAGCTGTGTGATCGGCACTGTCGGGTCCATATCCCCGAACAGCATCGCGTCCGCATCACGCACCGATAGGCTGTCGCCGTCACTAAATAGGCCTTCACGTTCTCCGCGTCGTCTACTCGCCATTCTGCACCCCCACACCCAGCGCCTCGACGCGGTCCACCAGTTCCCAGGCGTGATCTGCCGCGTCACTGTCCGGCGCGTGCAAAAACACCGGACGGCGATACCCGGCAGCTTCCGGCCAGACAATCCGCTCTGGCAGTTCCGGCCACACCAGATCAACGAATTCGCGTTTTAGCTCGGCCAGGTTCTCACGGTGTTCGATGGTCGTCCCGCGATACCGCGTCGGGATAATGCCCCCAACGCGCACACGCCGCTGACGCTGCACCGCGTCCAACCGGCTGACGCTCTCGCTCAGACCTTCCAGCGACCACACCTCGCATAGCGTCGGATACAGAATGAAATCCGACGCCATATAAATCGACCCGTGCAGTAGCGACGGCGTGGGCGCGGTGTCGATCAGACACACGTCAAACCGTGACGCGAGCGGTTCCAGCAGCCGCGCCAGTTTGTCCGCGTCGCTGATGCTGTTGGCAATGTTGCGCGTCTCCACGTTTGACCCGATCAACGCCAACACACCCTGCTCCGGCAGCCCTCCGTACCACTCGCGCGGAATCACCCGCGTGCAGTGGCCGTACACCTTGCCCCGATCCCCGTTATGCGCGTCCAGCAGGTCATCCCAGCGCACCAGCAGATCGTACAGGCCTGGATATTTCCGCACCCCGACGCCCGCCGTCGCGTTACCCTGCGCGTCTGCGTCGATCAGCAGCACCCGCTGCCCACGCGCCGCCAGTCCTGCGGCCACCGTGACGGCGATGGTCGTTTTCCCCACGCCGCCCTTTTCGTTCAGGATTGTGATTGTTTTCATTGCGTGTTATACTTCCTTTCACTCTAGATTGACCTGCCGGACCGGATCGACGCCCACGCGCCGTTGCCCGGTCCGCAGTGTTTTTATACACTCGAACCATCATCAAGCGGATATAGCTCAAATTCCATTGCGCGGCAGTTTGCGCCCACAATGCGCCAGAGACGCCCATCCAACCACACATCACGCCCCACGATATTCGGGTGGAGATCGACATGGGGCAAGCAGTAGTAGGGCATGGTGATCACGTGGTCTAGCCAATCCTCTGGTAAAGTTCGTTCGCCGGGCATCGTATAATCAATCGGATACAAGCTGACTCGCTGATCATCAATTGACACAATGCGCAAGATTCGACCATTGAGCAGTACATTGCGCCCTATCGCATCAGCGCGAGCTAATGCGGCGACGTGCGGTAAGCTCCAAATCGGCATGGCGATTTCCCCGTCGGTATATTCGACATACGGGCCGGACAGTGCACAGCGCACGTTAACGTGACCATCCTCATACGGCGGGATAATCACCCGCCATTGGAGCGGGCGCTTGAACAGGCGGCGCAATGCCTCACGCGGATTGAACAAACGATTTACCCTGTAACTCACATTTAATCCGGCGTAGACATTCTTCAAAACCACCACACCAGGCGCGATCTTTTTCGGTGCTTTCCGGTACAGTGCCCACCGGTGACATTTCCATCACGCGCAAACGGCGTCAATTCAAGCCGTCGGTGCAATTCAGCAGTTTGATCGGCATCTTGGAGCACGCGAAACAAAGCGACACCGGCATGATCGCATAAATTGCACCGCCGCCATAAAACTTGGTGAACGCGGGGCGCTGAGATGTCTTAGGAACATCCACACGCAGCAGAGTTGTACCTGCCATTGATTTCTCGCTCACCTTGCCCGCGATTTGCTGATGTCCGAACAGTTCAACAATGCACCAGCCTTCAAACGTTGTTTCTTCAGTCATCCCGCGAGCCTCTCCATTAACTCCGCGCGCACCTCGACGGCCCGCGCATCCGTGTAAAATCTCGCAAACGTCACCCGTGACGGCCACCGGCACATCGCCAGCCGCTCCGCCACCTCTGCCGCGCTCAGCCCCCGCGTGTACCACTCGTCGAGACACCGGCTCACGTACTCTGGCATATCCGCCAGACTGCGCCCGACCAGCTCGCGCAGCCGCAGATCGAGCACGATGCACCATGCCTCAAACGTCGCCGCGAACATCATCATTACCCCCCGTAATTCACGCGCAGCGACGACCCGCCCACGCTGCACCAGACGGCACGTTCCATCAGCCGCTCCGCTAATTTTTGGCTAAACTGATCCGCCAGTCGCCAAAAGTCCAGATTCGTAGTGATGATCGTGGGCAGCTCGTGGTTGTACCGGTGATTGACAATCTCGAACAGCCACCGCTGCCGCCCCTGGGTCTCCACGTCGATAAACGTATTCCCCAGGTCATCCAGAAACAGCACCGGCACAGTGGCGACGGCGCGCACCGCCGAAGACACGTTACCATCGGCGACGGCGCTGATCAGGCTGTCCATGAGTGCGTTGTATTCGATAGCGAGACCTGCCTGCCACCGTGTGCGCTCGACAAATGCCGCCGCTGCCAGGCACGTTTTACCGCGCCCCGGTTCACCGGACAACACCACCGACGCGGACGGGCGAAACTCCATCACCGTTGGCGACGGCAGCCCCACCTGGTCGTAGCTGACCAGGTCGCCCCGTGCCCAGATATCCGACACCGTGACGGCTTGACCTTTGCCTACCGCGAGGTCTTCGGGCAGCTCGCGGAAGTCGGCCATGCCGTGCTGGTGCAGTTTGGTTGTGCCGTCCAGCCAGCAGTGCCCGAACAGACCTTCGAGACTGCGCCGGATACGCGCCTGCTTTTCTGAGCCACCGCCGCACTGGGGGCAGTCAAATGCCTTGCCAAAATCAAGGTGACCAAACGGGACATTGTGTGATACAATGCCCATACCGTGACATACGGAACATACCGCACTACTCTGAGACGCCTCGCCCTGCCCGGCAGGCGTTTCACTTTCCAGCAGAATTTGCAATCTCTGCTGCCCGTCTAGCCCGAACTTGGGCCAGTAATTCCGCGTCTGTGGGCGCACCGGGGAGGGTCTGTCCGTTTCCCCAGCCGACAATCGACCTTGTTTCCGGCGCACGAGTTCCTGGTACGCCGCCGCCACGTCTCCCACTGAGCGGGTTTCCCGGTCCGAATGTTGTTCGTCCATTGCTATTCCCCTTCTCGTTGCGATAATCGAATACCATTTTGCTGACTGACTCCGGTTTTGTGGGCCGGTTGATGCCTTTCGTATCCCACCAGGTGTAAATCAACCGCATTTCGTCAAGTTCGGGCATCTGCTGGCCGCGCGCCTGGCATTGCCGACCCAGTTCGCCGGTGATCGCGTTGAGCCGTGTTGCCGCGTCCCGGCCAACCGGCACGCCCGGCGGAATACTCAGCGACAATTCCGCGATCACGTCCTGAAGCGGTGACGTTTTGCGCTCCAGTTTCGGCGGCTCTGCCTTAATCGACGACGGCTTGAGCGTTTTCACGCCGTCCGCAAATTCGACGCGCACCCTCTGATCCGTAAAGCCCTGCACCGTGCCCTGCAACACTTCCACTTTGGCGATGGTTCCGCCCCAACTTCCCGTTTGCGCCGCGTAATACACTGGCTGTCCAACCCGAAATCCCAATTTAGATTCAGGCTGTGTGTCGGCGGCGGCGTCAGCCGCTGCGCGCTCTTCAGTCTCGACAAGCGTCGGCGGTGTACAGGGGGTTTCTGTATTCTGTGCTTTTTCTGTATTCTGTAGAATCTCTTTATATGTATGCGTCGGGTTTTCCGTCGACGGCTGAGCCGTCAGCGGGTTTTCCGTCGACGGCTTTTCAGTCAACGGCTTTTCGTGCAGCTCAAACTGCGCGGCTGCAAATGTGTTGTTGGCATTCCGCGCCTGCTGGACGTGCAGATATCCTGTCTGCTTCAGTTCCCGCAGAATCCGGCGCACCTTGTCGCGCCCAACACCGCCTTCGCGCATCAGGTCGCCCTCGTCGATGCGCCAGTCATCTGGTTTACTGAGCAGGTACGCCAGCACTCCGCGTGCCTCAAACGTAAGCCGGGCGTCCTGCGCCGTCTCGCGCAGCATCATAAAATACGGTTGTGTGCCACGCGGTGCGCGGATTATTGTCGGTGTGCGCTCGTCCACTTTCCCGCCTCATCATGTATGTAAATGACGCTTTTGGTACACTATGCGAAATCCCTCCCTCAGAAAAGGCCGGAATCGCGCACGTAAATACCAGTTTCCGTGTACCGACGCGCCAACGGACGATCTCAGTGTAAAACAGATGTTCTCTCCAATGCAAGCAAATAGCCGATAGGGGCTGCCCATTGAGCATGATCGGCTTGATTCTTTGTCGGGGAGCCTGTATACTGAGGGCACATTTGACCTCTCAGGCTCCCTGAGTCGCGCACGCTCTGACCCCCATCAGAGCGTTTCGCTTTTACCGCCCCAGCGCCTCGCTGATCACTACCGCCAGCCCGACAACCAGCACCCACAGCAAAAACAGCACCACGCCGATATCGTCATTTGGATCAGGTACCCGTTGCCGTCGCATTTACCCCGCCTACTTTCGCAGCGTCAAGACGGCAGGTGAAATCCTGAATAAAAACAGGCCCGCCGGCGCTAACAAAAAGCTGGCCGTGAACAGCCAGGCCAATTCAAGGGTAAAAAATCCCAGCCAGAAGCCAATCAGCAAAAAATAGACCAGGCGTAATAAAATGGGCCGCTGTGCCACATGGCCGTGCTCTACGATCAGCACCCCGCCCTGATTGATCACGTTCATCTGTTTCTTGAATGACCGCAGCGTTGCCAGGTACGGCACCTTGTTTAATAGCATAAACCCAAAAGGCATAAAAAAGATCGTTATGATCAGCAGGTACCCCAGCGCAATGGCGAGCTGACTCAATATCCAGCCCAACGTCACAAACCAGAGCAGCTGGATTACGCACCCTGGCCCATCGTTGCCACTGTCCCGCAGCACGACCGGAGTCGCCTGGACATTGACGTTCACCTGGTTGACCACGGCGGTGGGCATCGGTGCAGGTGCAGGTACGGGCCGCGCAACCGCGGCGCTGCGTTTTGGTTTTTCCAACCCCGCAAGCGGCGGATCAATCTCATCCAGCTTGATTAACCATTTTTCCGCCGTCGGGTGCTCAATCCCACTGAGCAGCGCCCGCGCTTCGTTGTATTGCCTGGCCTGAATTAACTCCCGTGCGTGTTCTAGCTGCTCACGGACCATAACGCCCTCCTGTAACACAGCGGATTAACCTCTAATTTATACTGTATCACAGCTTGACGCCTACGCGCGCATATTCACCCTGTTAACGTGCAATCTGTCACTTTCGCCCGCGCACGCCTGCGCAGGTACAATCAAAACTGGTGGAGCCGTGCTCGCAACACGACCCCTCCAGGCCGTCGCTGTCATTATGCGGCGGCGACGGCCAAGCCCTGCCCCTGTTCGTCAGGTTCTTGCGTGATCCACTCGAACAGGTCTTGTACTTCACAACCGAAATATTGAGCGAGCCTGGCGACTACATCAGCGTCCAGGCGCTTAAACGTTCCCCAGTTCATCCACGAGGAAACAGTTGGCCGCCGCAGACCTGTTGCGTCGCTGATTTCTTGCTGGGTAATACGCCGCTTCTCTCGCTCTTCAAGGCGGCGCACCAACATAGGTACTCTGCTTTGCCACATAGATGCACCTCACTTTCGCTTTCAATGGTACGTTATCCTATGCGCAATGTCAACCGGTGGCGACTTTTTTAACGCTTTCTTAATTGTTCCTTGCTTGACTTTATGTACGGTATGGCGTACACTTTAATCATGATTTGAACGCACGCAGCGGCCACCGCCGCCCATCATGAAAGGATCACCCGCATGAACCGCACCCGCGCCGCCTACACCACCGCCTACCGCATCCGCCGCCAGATGTTTTTGGCGCGGAATCACACCAACATCTACGCCGCCCTTTATCGCCAGTACAAAGCCGCTGCACCTCAGCGCATCCTACGCGCCGTCGAGCGTTCCTTTTACGCTTCCCGGTAACTCGTCGCCGTCCGGGTGACACTCGCTTGCTTCTGCTGTCGTTTTTTTGTACCCTGAAATGATGTAATGCAGACCAATGAGTGTCACCCAGTAGAGCCAATCGCCAGAACAGTTCATCAGTTTATAAGAGGTAATCACCATGACCGCACCAACCAGCACCAACCAGCCCGAAACCATCATTCACGACGGCCAGACCGTCCGCCTGCCCTTCGCCGACCTGCTGCCCAATCTCCCCGACGATGATTTCGCCGCTCTCAAATCCGATATCGCCGACAACGGTATCCAGGTCCCGATCATCTTCAACCGGCTCACCATTGACGACCTGACGATCTACGATGTCGTGGACGGCCAGCATCGCTTTCGTGCCGCCGTCGAGCAGGGCTTGACCTGGGACGCGATCAAAAAGGATGTGCGTGACGCGCTCACCCCGGAGCAGGCCGCCGCGCTCGCCTTCGACCTTAACGTGAAGCGCCGTCAACTCACCCACGAACAGCGGGCATCGGCTGCCGTCGCGCTGCGCCAGGCGGGATTAAGCTACCGCGCGATTGCCGACAAGCTCCACACCAGCACAGAGACGGCGCGCCGTGCGGCCCTGGCCGCCGGTCCTGACGCTCAGCCGGAAGCCGTCACCGGTGCAGACGGCAAACAGTACACCACGCCGATCACCGAACGCACCCGCACCCAACCGGTGGCTGAAGCGATCCTTGCCGTCTTCGCCGACACAAACCGAGCGTTGTTGAGCATCGAAGAGATCGCCGATGCTCTGCCAAAGTTCGAGTCGGGTGATCGCGTGAAGGCGATCAACTTCCTCTCCGCTGATCACAAGCTGTCGAACTCCGGCAACGGGTCGCCGCGCATCTGGCGGCTGCTGCCCGACGGAGACGGCCCCGATCCTCTCGACGATGCCATCGTCGAAGCCGTCGCCAGCGGGCCGCAGACGATTGAGCAGTTGGCTAAGGTCGTGCGCGCTCGCCACACCTATGCCCCCGACCTGCCCACGCTGATCACCATCGCACAGCGTTTGATTGAGCGCGGCCTGTTGGTGCTTCAGCGTGAACACGGCGTCAGCCGCTATACCCTTGCTCCCGCCGACGTTCCGCCCGTCATTGATGACCTTCATGTGACCTTCGACCAGAACGCCATCACAATCGGGACCGGCGCATGGGATCGCGGCGCGTGGCATCGTGTGATCGATCTGGCGCGCCGGATGGTGAGCGCGGGCATCTGGGACGGTCACGCACCCCTGGTCCTGAATGAAGTGTACGATCTGCACACCCGTGTATTTGGCATCACCCGCACACCGATCACCGACCTGGTCCCCGGCCAGGATTATCAGATCACCGACGATCTGCCCGCCGACGCCCACCCCTCCCCGGACAATCTTGTTTTTGATTTCATCCAACAGTCGGGGACTGTCACGCTGAAGGAAATCGTGTTGTCCGTTAGTGCGCGCATCGATGGCGCAGTCGGCCCGGTTGTGGATCGGCTGATCGAGGCGGGCCGCATCGAACGCCAGCCCCGCGCCTCCGACGGCGTCAAAGTCTACACCATCCAAGCACCAGAATCCGCCGTCGATACGGATGCACCCGACGTACTCATGGACGACGTGGTCATGGTCTGCGCGGAAGAAATCGCCCGCACGCTGCGCGCTGGCACGGCCCGCCGTCAGTCACTTCGCAATCAACTATCGCAGCCCTATGCCTCGGAAACTTTCACCGAAGCGCTGCACTATCTGATCGACTCCAATATTGCCCGCCAGACTGACAAGTCCCTGATGCTTACTGAATATGGTCACACCTGGATCGCATCCCTCGATACCCCAATTTCAGATTTGCCCGCCCCCATCTCCAGCTTGACGGAAGAGAATGGACAGGGGGATGATCTCCCCGCCGATCAGGTGGTAGTCCTTTTTGACGGACAGCCTATGACCATGCGTGATGTCGTGGCGATCAGTGACGGGCGCAGCGGTGACGGCGAACCTACCCACGACCCCGCCGCCGACATCGATGTCGAGCCAGATGAAGCCATCGCCCCCGCGCCGAATCGTCTGGTCATCACCACCGAAGAGAAGCTCTTCTACCTCGCGCACATCAACGATGCCGTGCCAGACCTCACGGCAGACGAATTCGCGCAACTGCCGGTGGTTACAGCCGCCGTCCTGCGTTCGTTTCGCGGGGATTATGCCCACTTCACACGCATCTATGCGGACAACAAGCAATATCCGCTCCACCTGATCAGCCAGGCGCTGCGTGAGTTGATCGCCGGGCGTCACATCCACAAGGATCACGACGGCTGGTACAAGCGCATCGAACCGCATTTCGAGTTTGTGCTCGCGCTGAAGACGTTGCAGGACACTGCCAAACGCACGCAGAAAGAAGCCGCCGCGCTGCCATTAGCCCGGCTTACCAACGAACAAAACGCAGAAATCGCGCGCCAGATCGACACCACCCTGACCGTACTTGGTCAGATGACCGCCACCCTGACCGACATGCGCGTTCAGGAGCAAGCCCTGAGAGCTTCATAGAAAGGAGTATCCCATGTCCGACTGGTCTGTTACCGAGGTTGACGCCCGTTTTATGCCCCCGCCCAAAGCAGGCAAATGGTGGGATTTGTACAAGGAGGTGATGCTTCGCCTGGAACAAACACCCGAACGCGCCGCGCTGCGCATCGAACTCTCCAATGGTGACGGCGCATCAGGTGCAGCCGGCGCGCCCACTCGTCTGTCCACCGAACGCGAAGGTGAAGGCCTGATTGTACTGTCAGGCGTCGTTGAAGGTGAAAAGCAGGTGCTTTATGTTCGCCGGGGTCCCAACTGGACCAAATAGGGGCACACTCGCCCAAAAGGAGACTTACCCATGCTCGCTATCTCACCAGGCCGTATTGTTCGCACGCTCGCCGCGCATAACGGCATCCCCGCCAACGCTGAAGGCATCGTCGAAACGGTGCTGCCCGGTCTGATCCCGCTTGCCCAGGTAGACTTTGACCGCTACGGCCCCGCGCTGGTCTTTGTGCCGCTGCTGACCGCCTCTGCCGCGCCGCCCGTCTCCGACTGGGATCAACTGGTCGAGGCCTGCCGCGCTGGAACTATCCGCCTAAAGGTGCGCCATGACTAACGCCAACGGCAATGCCGCCCTCGTGCTGGCAAATGCGGTCACCGACCTGGATCAGAGCATCCGCATCATTCTGGATCTGTTTGCTACGACGCAGGCCGCTAACCACACCCTGCAAGCCGATCTCACCGCCGCCGTCACCGCGCGTGATACGTTCCAGCGGGAGCGCGACTATCTCCAGGCCCGCCACGATCAACTGCTGGCCGCCAACATCGGCCTTGCGCAGCAGCTTGACGGCCTGCGGGATGCCCTGATGCGCGCCGTCGATCTCGGTGAGCAGGCGTCCGCCTGGGACGTGATCCAATCGCTGGTGCAGGATATCCGCTGAAATGGAAAAGCCCCACCACTGCGCAACAGGGACGGGGCTTGACCTTGAACGAGGACCGGCGCGAACCGATCCTCAGCAAAGGATTATACCATGTTTGCAGCTTACGCTTTTTTGACCTTGATCGTGCTGGTGCTGCTGATGATCGCCGTCTCCGGTATCCAGTCCGATCAATAACCGAAAGGAATGCACACCATGAACACGCCCGATCTGCGCACCGCCGTCCAGGATGTCCGCCGCAAAGCCGTCACCACGCCGCTCGATATGCTGATCCTCAACCCTTCCGAGGCCTTCACCCTGTTGGATCGCATCTCCCAACTGGAATCCACACTGCGCCAGGTCGCCAACTACGTGCATCGTTGTGCGCCTGGTGATCTGGTCGAAGCCGGAGAAGACTTCGCCGTTATCCGCGAAATGGCTATGACGCCGCTGCTGCCACCGTACACCGACGAGGATATCGGCGTGCTCACTGGCAGCTAGTCCCCAGGCATTCTGTTTTGAACATCTCCCACCGCCCCCCCCCGGAAATTGGGGGGGGGGGCGTGTGGTCTACCAAATGCTAGACATATAGTACCGTTCGTGGTATTATTTAAGCATAGATAGGAACACAATGCTACAGGAGAGCAACACGATGGAAACAAGAATTTTCAAGCTCGGTGATACGACCATTGAGGTCGCAGTATTCGCCCCTTCGTCCTGGAACCCGAACGGCAGCTTTCGCGTCAAGCGCAGCTAAACGCAGCCGGGGGCATACCACAGGAGAGTACGAACATGTTTGTAGCACGCTACTCACTGAATATCAAAGCTGACATCAAACGCGGTTGGAGCGGGTACTTTGAACCCGCATACGAAACGCTTGACGACGCGGCTCGGTTAGGGTATTGGCCTACTGAATGGGACGAAGAAGAAGATGCGGCGGACTGGCTGGAAGCCAACGACATAGATTTTAGGCACGATCCAGAAAACGGCGGGTGGCGTCATGTCCACCACAACGGGCTGTCCTGCTGGGTACTTGACGCCGAGCGCGAAAACGCCGCGCTCTTCGAGGCTGCGACAAAAGATAACGGCGGTGAGATTGGTTGGCACGGATTCGGATACGCCACGCGGGGCAAGGTTCGGCTTGTGGCCTCGTGGGGCATTCTGCACATCCTCGAAGTTGATTATGTTACAATGGAGATTTAATGACCATCTACACCGCCAACGAAGCCGCCGACCTGCTCGGCATCAGCAGACGCGCCGTCACCGCCGCTTGCACGCGCGGGACACTGGCGGCCACAAAACACGGGAGCGCGTGGCTCATCACCGCCGCCGCGCTCGACGACTACCGCCGCGATTACCTGCGGCGTCCAGGACGCAAGTAACTAGATAACGCTATCAGGAGAGATAAAAATGGACGCAGATGTAATTATCTTTGAACGTGAAACAAAGCTCGGTGCCGAGTACGAATGGAAACCGGCCCGGTGGGCGATTGGCGGCGGTTGGTATCCCGTCGCGGTAAGTAATGATTGGAATGTGTTTCTCATACACGCCCAATATGCTACCAATCTCCAACTCCTTGAAATGTTGGCGGCCCTACGCGGTGTCGATTACCCCGCGTCGTGGGTTGACGCGGCAAACGGTGGGCGGGATCACCTGTTCGTGTGGTATCCCGACGGCGAAGATACGCGGATCAATCCGCGCGAATATGATGCAGTTGTAAAAGAAGCGGAGGAATCCGCGCGCGCATTTTGGGAGGGGATCAAAGAGTAAGCACGCACATCTGCACACTGAAAACTGCCGCCCGGCTCACCGCCGGGCGGTTACTGTAACCCGTTGGCGATTTGTTCGTAATGCCCGTCCAAATTGGCCGCACTCCACACCGGATGATAACCGCCTACCCACAACCATATTGAGTGTAACCACGTATATCCCCGGTTCGCTTCGATAAAGCACACAAAGTCATCCACGTCCACGGGAGCATTTCCGGCATGTTTCGCCGCTTCGGTGATCGTGATAGGTATCTCGTACCCCTCAGCTAACATTAACCCATGGTTATGTACGTGGCGATAACTTTCCCACTCATCAAACGGGCATAGGTCAGCAAGTGAGTTGAACGTGTATGCGTGTTCACTCCACAGCCCGCCATTATCCCGCAACTTCTCTATAGTGGGTTTCCATGCGCGAAACATTGCCGCGTCACCGTGTCCCGGTGGCAATCCCGGCAGCGCCAACGGAGGCCAACCCCGCGCCGCGTATTGTTCTATTGTCTCATCTAAGAACTGTTGCCACCAACCAAGCCCGCGCGCGTCCATCGGTGTTCCAAAACATTCGTTAAGCGTCTCAACGTATGCGTGTTCTGATCCGGCTAGGATGGTTGCAGTTGCGGCGCTGTGTTGCAAGAAATCACGCGCACACGCGCGCGGATCGTCGTTCAACGTACAGTTGGGGCAGTCGGGTGCAGCCGTGCGCGCCACACACGTTCCGCTGGCCTGCAACGCCGCAACGCAAAAGTCTAGACTTGCATAGGGACTAACACCGTAGCCTAGCCCCTTGCTTTGAAGTATCGGATACATAGCCTCGAATCCCGACGCGCCCGGCACGGTGCGAATACCAACGACTAAACGCGGATTAGCGGGGCCGCTGAGCGGCAGATCCCAGCACTCTGCGGTATCGTCGAGCCACGCCAGCGCCGCACCGTCATACATCAGCGCGATCCAATTGCCCGACTCAAGCTGCCCCCACTCCTCTGCGCCGGACTCTAGCCACAGCGCGACGATCACCACGCGATCACCTTGCTGGAGATGCCCCACGATTTGCGCGTCTTTGGTATGCCCCTCCCGCACGTTGAGGTTGTACTGCGTGCCCGCGTAACATGACGGCGGCACGCTGGTTGGCGCGGGCGTACTGGTCGGCTGCGGTGTCAGTGTGACTTCCGGCGTCGGTGTGATCATCGGCGTGTACGTCGCCGACGGCGTCAGCGTAGGCGCGGGCGTGTAGGTTGGCGCATACGTGCCATACAGCGGCGTTTCTGTGGCCGCTGGAGTCAGTGCCGTCTCGGTTTCATTGTGCTCTGGCGTCACCCCGATGTATAACACCACGCCGTCCTCGGAACGGTACACGCCCGCAGGTATAACGATCTCCGCCGCGTCGCCGCGCAGTGGAGCAGCAGTAATCGCCACCGACCCCACTGCGATCAGCATGATCAGCGCCACCAGCGCGACGATCAGCCGAGTCACGTTACACCGTCCCCGGCACGTCGGCGTCTGTTGCCGGATCGCCGTCGGTCAGTTCAGCCCCGCCGTCCACCAGGAGCGTGAGGAATTTACTCACGTTCTCCGGGGTCAATACGGTTTGGAAACGGGCCGCGTACATGGGCACTACCGCCGCCGACACGCTCAACAGGGCGTCGCGGATTGCCTGAACCGCCGGATCGGTGGACTGGTCAACGTGGGGTTTCAGTTCCGCGACGGCGTCATGCAGTAGCCCGCCGACAGTGGATTGCCCGAAGGGGATTAACGCGGCATCCACCGCCACAAACCACCGCCGCGCCCGCGTGGTGACGAGCGCCAACACCGCGACGGCCACGAACAGCAGCGCCAGCGACAACACCGCGCCCGCTGCCGACAAAAACAGCAGCGCTACGTTTACAACGTCTCCGATTTCAATGCCGAACATGGGTGTTCCTCCATAACTGGCTCCGCTTCAGAGGGAGCTACCGTTTTAATGTCCACCTGGACCGCACTGACCAACGCTGTCAGGTTGTCCAACTGGTGCTGGATGGTGACGTGATACCGCTGCATTTCTTCCGACAACACCGTTTTTACGGTGGGGGTCAGGTCTTCGAGCCGTTTTGCTATCTCGTTTTTACCCTGCTCAAGCAGCGTGTTGATTTCGTCAAACAACGGCCCTAGTACTGGGCCCAGCAGCCGCACGGTTTCCGCCGGAATCGTCTTTACGTCCGCGTGAATGGCGGTCAGCGTTTGCTCGCGCGCCTTGGTCACGGCAGCCATTCGCTCCGACGTGCCATTCATCGCTGTAGTGAAGTTATCAACGATGGTTCGCAGCCCAGTTTGATACTCGCGCCGTGTTTCCTCCGCCAACGTTTTCATGCCGTCCTTGAATGTGTCAGATTGCCGCGTTAGAACCTCGCCGACTAACAAGATCAGCCGTTCGCGCTCCTTGCTTTCGCGCTTGCCGCCCTGGAAGATATTCAGGACCAGCAGAATCAACGCGACGGCCAGCACCGCAGATATGCCGACGGCTCCCCCCTGTACGATCAATCTGACCAGCTCTGTTGTTTCGCCCATTTTATTACCCGCTTCTGTGGCCGCCGTGATATACTGTGTGTAACGCCCTGCCGTGCGCGGCGCTTCAAGTCCGCACGACGGGGCGGGTTTATCAGGTGATCTCTGCGACCCACATCTGAGGATGCAGATCGAAATTAGCTGTTCCAGCCCCGGCGTACATGGTCACGGTTCCAGCGTTCACCTTCCACTTCAATTTGAAGGTGTGACTCGCCGCGCTTAGGCCCGCGATCCGGCGGGTAAACGATACGTTCTGTTTGCTGTTTGCAACGCCGAGCATCGTGATACCGTCGTCGCCCCCTTCCCGCACGCCGTCAACTTCTAGATCAAAGTACACCCGGTCACAGGACGCACCGAGAGATACCGCGCCGTGAAAATGCACCAGCACCGCGCCGCCGCTGGTATCAATGGTCAGCGCCAGATTAGTCGCGTCCACGTTTTGCCATGTGGTGTAGTTGCTGGTGTAATCGCTGCCCTCGTTGACGACATAGTCGTCAACGGGCGGGTTTTTTAACGTATTCAGGTTGTCACGGATTTCCGTGTTGAAATCTGACGAGGTCAACAGTTCATCCACTGACCACGTTTTCGGGTTCCAGGTTGCCATGATTGCCTCACATCGCTAGACGTGCGGTTTGATCCAGCACGCCATAGGTTGCATCGTCCAGGTATCCATACGTGGTATCGTCAATTCGTTTAATGTCCAGGGTGATGCTGGATGCATGGTAAGCGTCAAACGTGATCTCGCGGCCCATGACAACGAACCGCGCCCCGGACAACCCGGTCTTGACGCAATCCAACTGAATGACGTTTCCGAACGCCAGTGTAAACAGGTCTTCCAAACTATCATCCGGGTTATCGTACACCACACGATCCACGATGTACCGCCCTTCGGCCCGGCGGCCTAGCATGTGCTGACCAACCGCCGACGCAAACGCCCCCGACTCGATGTACGGAAGATCAATGTTGTACGGCGTCCGCAACCCGTACAGGTCCACGCTATCCCAATCGGTATAGGTGATCTGCTCAGGCTCAAACACCGCCAGCCCGTCGCCACGCACAACCAGATCGGTTACGCGCAGTTTGCCGGTTGCGTTGTTGGACATCAGCAGGATCAACGATCCGCCGTTGCGGATTACGCTCATCGTGATCCGCCCGGAGGCCGTGTAGTCATAATCCCACTGGTCGTACACGTTAAAATCGACGCCGGGTTCAGGGTGGATGATCCGCACCGCGCCGATCCGCCCGCCCGTTGCCGGATCGATCATGGTCAACGTGAGCGTTTCGAGCAAAGGATCGCCGGATAGGGTCTGCGCCCGGCGGATACCGCTGTAATGCCACGCTTTGATCTGGCGCAGACCGGGAACCCAAAAGTCGCCGTTCGCACGCGCGATCTCCTGCTCACCCAACGCCCGACGGACGCGGTAGGTGACAATGACCTGGTTAGCAATATCCAGGGTGTCCACACGCATTGACAACGAGGAATGCAGGTTCGCCAGATCGAGCGTCGGGGTATCGCGTGACAGCCCGAACCACCAGTGCGTGTTACGGAACGTCAAGACGCCCCGGTCACACCAGAACCGCCCGCGTTCGCTGTCTGTAACTCTGGTCGCCGCGTCCAGGCCGTTCGTTTCCCCGATGGTCAGATCGTCAAACACAATCGGCAACGTTTGAACGCCCGTGTCGAAATCCAGGGTTACGCCGTCACCGTCATCCCCACCCGCGAACGCCGCCAGCGCCCAAAATGTGCCCAGTCCTGCGGACGCGCTGAACAAAAGCG
>Ga0210043_1001493_pt1 | contig 18955 bp, 18 predicted proteins | sample CryGeymet201501t_FD_183990 | JGI IMG/M metagenome (GOLD analysis project Ga0210043, IMG submission 183990) | Groundwater microbial communities from Crystal Geyser aquifers in Utah, USA - Crystal Geyser metaG 2015-01t (SPAdes) (version 2) | ecosystem: Environmental > Aquatic > Deep subsurface >... | reverse complement strand
TGCAGTTATAGCTGAAGCAGTTCTAGTCAAATAAGGTGCACCGTTAGTAGTATTTACCATAGTAAAACCTTGAACTGCACTGGTAGATTCATCTCCCAGTGTTGCTGAGGTAGTCACGACACCGGTTGGCAATACGCATGGTCCATTACTGGCGGTTGTACAATATTCAAATTTAATTGATCCGACCGTACCTGCTGTAGGTAGGGTGAAGGTGAATAAGTGTTTCACGACACCACCGGCCAGTGATGCTCCATCTGTTGCACCAGCCTGAAGCGTCAAACTACGACTAACTATTTGTGCAGCAGACGCATTGTCTGCTCTAAAACTGTAACTAAATGTCGCAACAACCATTACAAAAGATAGTAATAGTCTCTTACCAAGTAACCCCTTACTCATATTCATAAACTGAATTGTAGCATAAGCTCTTCGGCTCAGTCAATCAAAATAGTTACACTATTTAGATTAGAATTTTGGAGTACAGATGTATGTAAGTGTTGTGGTGTAGGTACCGGCTGGTTGACTACCGGGTACGTTCACTATGTATGAAGCTGTAAATATTTGAGCGTCAGTACCACCAGCTCCACCGTCAGAACTATCTGCAATTATGTCTCCGGATATGAATTTGAATGTATCTGCGGCATTATAACCTATAATTGCCTGGCCTTTATAATTTGTTGCATTAGATATAGGGTCGACTTCCGCACCTATAGCGACGGTTGATGTGGCTACGGTGTTGGCCTTTAAGTTCATTCCAAATTGGCTAAGTCCTTTAACTCCTGCAGTAGAGGAGGACATTGGTGAGACTGTGTTTGATCCGGATGTAAGAGTCGGTCCATTTACAGTAATGGCATATCCGAACCCTGCATTAGTTGATGCTGCCATTTGAGATGTAGCTGTTGCTGTATCGGTAGGTGAGAATAGTTGGTTGAAACTAATAGCTCCAGCGGTAGCAGTTGCACAGTCAGGAACTAGTGCTGTCTTAGATATCGTCTCACCCGTACAGAACACTAAAGACTCTGGCATAGTACCACTAAGTATTATCGGCTCAGCTGTACTAGCTGTTACTGTTCCAGTATCTATTGCAGTTCCTGTTGTATCGATACTCGCAAATGTCGATATTCGGACAAAAAATGTTTGATTTACTGTAGTTGGGTTGGTTACATTGTCTAACCTAAGTACTGCAATAGCATTTGCAGTTATAGCTGAAGCAGTTCTAGTCAAATAAGGTGCACCGTTAGTAGTATTTACCATAGTAAAACCTTGAACTGCACTGGTAGATTCATCTCCCAGTGTTGCTGAGGTAGTCACTAGTCCAGTAGGTAGTACACATGTACCACTCGCTATAGTACAGTATTCAAACTTAATAGAACCGACAGACCCTGCTGTTGGTAGAGTGAAGGTAAACTCATGCTTTACTAAACCTCCGGCCTTTGATCCACCATTATCTGCGTCTGCTCCTTGAATAAGTTTTAGGCTCCTATCGGTGATTTGGGATGCCCCAACTGGGTTAAAGCTAATCGCCTGTACCAGGCTTGCTGCGACTAGGGCTAAAACGGTTAGTAATCTTGAGTATATTCCTATTTGTTTTTTCATTGTTTTTAAGTTTCTTCTTTTTATTTTGTGGTGTTATTAATTGAAGAATAGCATGAGCGAAATACAATGTCAACATTTTTTATCTAAATTTATACTTAGTATGTACCGGTAATAACGATTGTCTGACTAGTGCTGTATGTTCCGCCTGGTTTTAGTGCAGCCACGTTTACAAGGTAGCTTATCGTATATATAGTTTCGCCTGAGCTTTTAGGCGCTAATGCTATCGTATCGCCACTGGTGTAGTGGTATTGGTTTGGACTAGAGTAGTCAGGAGATGCTTGCCCGAATCCGAACTGGCCATTATCTGGGTTCGAGCCGATTGTATACGGTAGTGTGTTTGCAACGAGATTTATTCCGAACTGATCGGTTCCCGGGGTTGATGAAGAGCCTATTGGAGAACTTTGTATTGTCTCTGTTCCATTCGTCGGAGGCGGGCCAAATATCTGCACTACATAACCATAGCTTGTGTAATTTAGAACAGAGAAGCTAGTAGTAGTCATAGAGGCAGTTGTGGCGCTAAGGTTTCCCAGGCTTGAGCCTCCGTCTATCATTTTAAAAGATAGAGTTGGGTCACGTGTTGTTTTTGAACCAGTTTCTATTTGGAAGTTGCCAGAGGCTGTGTTGCCGACAGAAATGTCGCTAGTACTCGAGGAAGAACTATAACTGTCAGAACTTGCGTTGTTGGAGCCACTAGATCCAATCACGCCTTCATCTAATATGAAGTTTGGTGATTGCTGAGCGTAAAGACCGGATGGAGTTAATGCTATTAGCATTAAAAATACAAATACTCCCCCTAAAATCCATCTAAACATGCATCTATTGTTTATTATATTTATGTAATTTGCAAGTTGCACTCAAAAGGTTGCCAATAAATAGACATAAGCTATATAATATAGATTAAATGACAACAAAAGACACATCGGATTCTGGGGTGCCTAAGCCTGAGATTTTGAAATCTCAATTTAAAGACGATACTATTTCGTCAAAGAAAAAGACCTCAGATATTATTCGCAGGTCAGTTAGTAGGGTCGGAGGAATAAAATACAGACCGAGTCACAAAGCTACCTTTATAGGTATAGGTGCAGTTTTGGTTATATTGGCCGTCAATGCTGTAATTGTGTCATATTTCCTTCAGAGCAAGACAGCTGAGGCCAATACAGTAAACAGGAGTGATGTAACCATTAGCCCCGAAGTGCTAAATGGGCTCGGCGTTAGTAGAAACGCTATAGGTGATCAAAATACGGAATTAACAGTTGGGCCAGATGCTAAATTTAACGGAACATTGACAGTGGCAGATGACGTAAGTATCGCGGGGAAGTTAAGTTTAAACAATAAGTTTTCAGCTAGTGACGCAAGCTTAACTAAATTACAGGCAGGTGACACTACTCTCAACAAATTGGGTGTGAACGGGGATATTGTCGCAGATTCGTTATCTCTTAGGAAAGACCTTACTGTTGATGGTGTAATACGTTTTCAAGGTGCTGTAACAGTAAATCAATTATTGACAGTTGCGAATAATTTAAACGTAACAGGAAATCTATCTATAGGAGGGGTGTTAACGTCTAGATCCCTTCAGGTGAGTAGCTTAGTAGTTGATACATCTATTTCTGTGGGAGGTCATATAATAACTGGAGGCGCGGCTCCGAGTGTGGGGTCTGGACCAGCAATTGGGTCAAACGGTACTGTATCTATAAGTGGCAATGATAGTGCGGGCACTGTGGCAGTAAACGTTGGTACGGGTGCGACTGGTGGTGTTGTCGCTCAAATAGCATTTAAGCAACAATATAGCAACACTCCTCATGTAATAATTACCCCAGTAGGCCCAGGTGTTTCCGGTTTTTATGTAAATCGAAGTGTCGGAGGCTTTAGTATAGGTGTAACTAACGCTCTTAGTCCGGGTGGCTATGCGTTCGATTACGTAGTAGTTCAATAGTTACATGTTTATAAACAATGATACGTCGTTGTTTGTCACGGTTATAATTCCGTTATTTATGTTTATTGTAAGCTGTTCATTTTTGGTTTCAATGTTGATTTCGCCAGGGGACAATATAGAGAAAAAGTCTGCATGACCCGGTAGCACATCAAAAACACCTACACTGTTTGTGGCGGTAACTGATTGAGCCTTTCCTTCGAAATATATATTAAAAGGAGCTCGTGCTACTACGTTTAGGTCAGAGTTATCGTTTTTTTCATTACTCATTATTTTTTACTTTTCTTGGGTTCTTTCTTCACAGAACTTTTTCCATCTAGTATTTCTTCGATTCCACTCAAAGTTTCTTCAAGTGTGAAGTATTGACCTGGTCTACCAGATAAGTGTTCGGCTACAGAAAAATCTTGAGAGAAGAACTGGACAAGTTTTTTGGCATTTTGATAATCCGTTCTATCTGCTGGTGACAATTCATTTTCTCCAACTATCGCAATAATGTTTTTTAGAGATTCATACTTTTGCATAATAGCCTGGACTCTTCCAGCTAGGGCGTAGTGACGATCACCTACGATTCCTGGGGTAAGTAATGAAGAAGTCGTTTTAAGCAGGTCAACGGCTGGTCGTATGCCACTTTCGGCTATAGAACGTGACAAAACTAGGACCGAGTCAAGCTGTTGCGATATTGCTTGTACGGCAGGGTCAGAAAGGTCATCTGCTGGGATGTATACAGCCTGTACTGATGTAATAGAGCCTTTTTCAGTGGAGCTTAGTCGATCTTCTAGTCTCCTTAGGTCGGAAAATACTTTTGGAGAATATCCACCTTCAGAAGGAATTAATCCAAGGTTAGTTGAAAGCTCTGTAAGTGCTTGTATGTGTCGATATATATTATCTACGAAAAACAGAATATCGCGTCCTTCTTCGTCGCGGAAATATTCAGCGGCTGTCGCTGCAGCTGGTCCAACCATGGATCTAATTGCTGGAGTTGAGTCCATTTGCCCGAAAAACATGACTGTATTTTTTAGAACACCTGTTTCTTTTAGTGTTTCATATAGTTCGTTTCCTTCACGAATACGTTCACCGACACCGCAGTATATAGAAAGGCTTTTTTCATTTTTAGTTACGTTGTGGATCATTTCCATAGTTAGGACGGTTTTACCAACTCCGGCACCTCCGACAATACCGATCTTTCTACCTTTTACGAATGGCGTGAGAAAATCTATTACTTTTAAACCTGTTTCGAGTAGCTCAAGCTTTTGTGTGTCACGATAGGTTTTTGTACCTGACGGTTCACTGATCGCTCTACGATTGTCATCAATGGCCGGCCCTTCATCTAAGGGCTCACCGAGTGCGCTAAAAACACGGCCCATTGTTTTGGGTCCCACTGGTATAGAAACTTTCTTGTAGCTTCTGTAAGCTATTTGGCCACATTCAAGAGATTGGTCGTTACTGAGGTTCACGCACACGATATTATCTTTCTTGAAATGGTTAACTTCTAGAAAAATATCTGGACGATCCTCTATCAATAAAAGTTCTTTTTCATCTGGACGTTCGCCAGTAATCTGTATTTCAACCATCAAACCTTTTAAGGAGCTGATAACCCCAACTTTTTCGAGTAAATTGTTGTCTATTTTTTTCATCATGCTCCACCCCCAGCGTGTTTTTTCTTGCCTTTTATACTTATCATAACTTCTCTCAGTCTCCTGTCGCTATCGGCTCGTTTTGAACGGTGGTATTCAAGTTGGTATAGCCCTAATAGTTCGCTCGCTCGTTTTTTGGCTACAGCCATAGCATTAAAGCGACTTGCCGCTTGGGCTAGGCTTGACTCAAGTATTGATTGACTAAGTACTAGGCTCATCATAGTTTCCTCCATTTGTTCGGCTATTTGGTCAACAGAAGGCTCAAATATAGTGTTTTCTGCGAGATTGATATTATCATATTCTTGTTCTTCGCTCAGTCCACGCATCGTCGCTACGAGGTCGATTCTTTTGATTGCCTGGTTGCTTAGAGATATATACTCTTCGTAATAAACGAAAATCTTTGAATATTCATTTACAGCACTAATAACTGGGCTAACGTCTATGTAGCTATCTGTGTCTGGTACTTGAAAGAAATGTACAAAGTTGATATTGCGCTGGGTAAGCTGTGTTGCGCCGTGGGTTCCAAGGACTATTATGTCGGTTGTTTTTTTGTCGTAATCACCTAACATAGTTTCGATTAAACGATGGTCTATATCACCTCCAAGTCCACCTTCTGCGGAAACAATAATAAATACTTGTTTTGGGTTTGAGTTAAGTTCGCGATTGGTTATGTGCGTTTTGGGGTCGATTTTGACGAATCTATAACTAGCCCAGAGTAGCCTAAAGAATTCTTTAGAAAGTTCAACTTTTCCACGAACTTTAGCAACTTTGGTACTTGCGATACTCTCAAAAACACTAGTTAGGTCCTCGATAGTACCTATCTGTTTACTGTCCTTTTCGATAATATTAGCTCGTCTCATCTTCGGATCCTTCCTCGGTATCTTCGGGTGATTCGGCTTTTGTTTCACGTTTGGCTTTTATGCTGAATTTTTTTAGTATCTCGGCCTCGTATTTGTCAAAATCGGTATCTTCTTTTAGTTTGAATTTATTCTTTGATACATAATCTTTGATGCCAGACACATCAAGTTCTGTTTCGCCGGCACCTAGCATTATTGTTTCGAGTATTAATTGTTGCTGATCAAGAGTTAGTAACTCTGCAGGGGTTTGCTGCAGTGCTGCATATATTTGATTTCCTACAGTTAGGTCTGTTATTGCTTCTTTTGAAAGACTGGATCCGAAATGTGAAAATTCTTCAGCTTGTTTATATCTAGATAATGTTTTGAACAGTGTTCCGGATAATCTTTTTTGCCTAACAGTTTGAGCTTGGCCTCCTACGCGCGATACTGAGAGTCCAGCATTTACAGCCGGTCGATTACCTTTTCGGAAAATTCCAAGGTCGAACACAATCTGTCCGTCAGTAATAGACATAATACTCGTCGAAAGATATGCCGTTATATCGTCTCCAGGCGTAAGTACTACAGGTAGGGCAGTAAGTGTCTTGTTGTTACTTTTGAGTTTACCTGCTCGTTCTAAGAGGCTTGAGTGGGCATAAAACATATCTCCAGGATAAGAGTCACGGCCTGGGTCGACTTCCTGAAGTAGCGATAGTTGTCGATAAGCCTCAGCGTGGCTACTTAGGTCGTCGTAGATTATAACTACATCATGTCCGGCATACCATAGGTTTTCGGCCATAGCGCAGGCAGAGTAGGGTGCTAGGTAGGATTGTGTTAAAGAGTCAAAAATATCGGCTAATACGACTATTGTGTGGTCCATGGCTCCAGATTCGCGTAGTCCGGCAAGAAGTTGTTCGACGTCAACCTTCCTCTTACCGATAAGAACGTATATTACAATTCTATCTGAACCTTGCTGATTGGCGCTAAGTTGACTTAGGAAGGTGCTTTTACCAGATTTACTATCTCCAAGTATGGCTATACGCTGACCAAGAACAACAGGAAAGAACATATCAACTGCCGCAACACCGCTAGCAAGCTGTTCATTTAGCATACTGCGCGCCATTATGCCTGGTGCAGGATTAAAAATGCCAGACAATGTGGTTGATTTTATACTTCCTTTACCATCTAGGGGCGCGCCCATTGGTGACAGAACACGCCCAACCAGGCTTTTGCCTACTGGAACACTTAGCGTATTGTTTTCGACAACCGCTAGTGTTCCCGGCTTGATACTCTCCGAGTCTATATTAAATAAAGTGACTTTGTCTCCACGAGCTTCACGAACTACGCCGTGCTGACCATCTTCAAACAAGACTTGAGCACCCAGCTGTACACCTTCAAGTCCTTTGACTTCGATTATGAAACTATTTACAGCTACGACTTCACCCGTTAGATTGTCAGCGTCTACCAATTTTTGAAATACAGGGTTATCAAACATTTCGCAGAATCTCCGGATATTTATCTCTACTATCTAGAATTTTTCGTCGAAATGACCAATCAAATATTCGACTGCCGCATTTAACTACTATTCCACCCAAAATTGTTGCATTGAATTGAAATTTTACCATTGCGTTGGGGTCTAAATTGGACCTTGACCATTCGATGATTGATTTCTTTAAGTCGACTGTTGGTACAGCCGCCAATGTTACGGAAATAGTTGGAGCATTTGATTTGAGGTTTTCTAAGTAATTTATTAATTCTGATATACCTGATGTATCAAGGCTTTTACTGGCCGAATATTCTCTTAGTAGCTCTTTGGCTGTGCTCGATATGTCGGGAGCGTCGCTTTTTTTTGATCCAGATTTTTTCATTGCATTATGTGAATACCATTTTGCATATTCACGAATATCCAAGATTGTATCACTTAAGTCCTGAGGAGAGGCAATAGTGCTTGGAAGGTTAAGTTTCATATGTTAGGAAATTTCCTTTTTTAGGTCTTCTTTGTGAGTTTCGAGTGTTTCGATTATGTACTTTGTTTGTGCCCCGAGGTCCACATTGTGCTGTAAGGCTTCAATCAAAAATGATGTTACGGAATCGGCTAATTTTGTATCTATTTGCTTAACAAGTAGTTGTTTTTCGGCTTCAACGTTTTCGCTAAGACTACTCTTAAGATTAGTTTGGTGATCAACAATTTCTTTACGACTAATATCGATAATCTCACTAGTTTTCTTTCTCAGATCTTCAACTAATTGACGATATTGGTCGGTCTCATTATTGATTATATTTGAGCTAATTCTACTGAAATGTTGGCTGACTTCCGAAGTAGTTTTCTCTAGGTCACTTTGAAGTTCGGTGATTGAGTGATCGATCATCTTTTCAAAATTGTGTTCGGCTTTTGCAAGCATTTCTTCCTTTAATTCATGGGGTATCTTTGTTTTTTCAACAGCCACGTGTGTTTGAATCGGTTTATCTTTGTCGCTTTTGAAATGTGCTACAAGATGTTTGAAGCCGTATACTGACAAGGCCCCCATAACGAAGGCATTTATTATTAGTATTATATTTAGGATTGTGACTTCGTTCATTTAGAGCCTCGTTAGTATTACATATATTAATATTATGGCGACGGCCAGTATTCCAAGTACTAGGGCCGAAAGTTGGATAACGTCACGATATACGGCCGACTGAGCCATGGGGTTTCTGCCTACGGATATAATACTACTTCTTATCATAGAATAAATGATACTGGTTACGACTATTAGGGTAACAATAAATATTGCAGCACTTATAAGGATTGGCAGGACGTCTACTTTTTTACCAGCAAGGGCATTGGCTACTTTTTGGATAGCTGCGGGTATTATAGTCTGTTCCGGTGTTTTATAGTAATAGGCTACACTTACCAAAACATCTACTTCGCCGATTGTTAGACTCTGTTCGACGCCTTCGCTGTCTATGTAGGTTTGGTTAGTTTTACTATTTCTGGGTGGTCCTTGGGCTATACCTATAACCTTAGAGTTAGATGTGGCTTTCATGCCTAAGCCTTTTATTGGTGATGCAGTTATTTGGTCGCCTTTTTCTATAGGTCCGTTAATGTCAGAAACAAGTGTTGTTACTGATCCACTGGTTGCTATTTGAAATTGATTGTCTTGACCGTTTGAAATTGACAGTAGTGAGTTGCTGTTGCTTATCACTACGCCCAGAAGGTTGTCTGCGTTACTGTTCGTAGAGGCTACAACGTGATCACCTGATTGTTCTTCAAAGCTTACTATAGAACCCAGTGACAATTCATCTGTACTCAGGTAGCCTTGTGAGATAGGTGTTATTGCGTGTAGAGATAATGGTGCTATGGCAGCTAAAAGCGCCAAAAGTAGAACCCAGCGATAACTTAAGTGCGAAAACAGTTCCTTGTATCTGAATACTTCCATTAATTTAAAAAAATCCTCTTATGCTTAAGTATACCAAAAAATCTCACGAAAGGTCCGTTTTGTCATGATATTATTAGAGTATCGATAAAGGGGGTTTATGAGTAAAGTACTTAGAAATGAACCAGGGTTTACTATCATGGAGCTGATTATAGTAGTGGTTGCTGTAATCATAGTAGCGGTAATCTTGGTCTCTATATATTAAATTATACTTTGAGTAGTTTTTATATATAATAGTTCTAGATGGGCTGGTATAAACAAACATTAAATCAATTATATGAGACACTAGACTCTTCTTCCGATGGATTGTCTAGTAAAGACGCCAAAGTTAGACTTGAAAAATTTGGTCCAAATGCTTTTGATGCGAAAACAGGTTCTATATGGCGGACCATACTTGAACCGTTTAAAAGTGTTTTTATGGCTGTGTTGTTACTGGCCTCGATCGTTAGTTTACTCAGTGGCGAGGTAGTAGATGCTATTGTCGTACTCGCAATTATCTTAATTAACGCCATTATATTCTACGTACAGCACTACATGACAACTAGAGTTTTGAGAAATTTGAAGAAAAAATCAACTCAAAAAATTACTGTAATTAGAGACCTAGATCACGTAAAAGTAGATATATCGACATTAGTTCCTGGCGATGTATTTTTTATAAACGAGGGGGACAAGGTTCCAGCCGACGCCCGTCTTGTTACTGCCGATAATCTACAAGTAGACGAATCTTCTCTGACAGGTGAGTCAATTCATGTACGAAAACACACTTATCCATTAACGACGGATAAGCCTATATACGAGAGGCATAATATGATATTTCAAGGATCTTTTGTGGCCAATGGTAGGGCTGCGGCTCTGGTGGTAGACACTGGGGCTAGGACTGAATTTGGTAAAATTGCAAGCCTTGCTACCGTTAAGCAGTCAAAAAGTCCTGTTCAACAGAAAATTGATGACTTAATTACTATCATGATAAAGGCTATATCGGTCGTTATAGTTTTGGTCTTTTTGTTGTCACTGGCACGCGGAATACCGGCGAACGAGGCTTTGCGTTTTGTCTTGTCTATGGCGGTTTCAGCAGTTCCCGAAGGTTTGCCCGTCGCCCTTACGGTTATTGTTGTTATGGGTATGCGCAGGATGGCCAAACACAACGTATTGGTTCGATCATTTAAAGCCATTGAAGATATAGGGTTAATAACATTGATTGCTACGGATAAAACAGGTACACTGACCAAAAATAATTTGTCATTAGTAGACAAGTGGAATATGGACGACGATGACTCTCTAGGTGTGGCATCTATGACCGCAGACCCGAACCAAGAATCTCCCGACCCTCTAGATATAGCTATATTTGAAAAAATGGATAAGAAAATCAAAAATGAAATAACTAAGCTTTATCCGTTTAATCTAAATTCTAGGATGAGTGGCGCCTATTTTGAGAAAAAAGGGATGATATATATTAAGGGCTCACCAGAGCACATGCTAAAAAAAGCAGACATTTCATCCAAACGATATAACCTAGCGGAATCATCAATGCGAAAACTTACAGCTGAAGGCTATAGGGTTATTGGCGTAGGAAGACACAAGGTACATAGTAGACCACCTAAAGATTTAGCTAAATTAGGGGATAAATCTATAGAGTTTATAGGTTTTTTGGCATTTGCAGATGAACTTAGGAGTGAAGCCAAGCCTGCGATAAAGAAGGCTGTTAATGCCGGTATTGATGTTCGAATGATTACGGGTGACCATTACGAAACAGCTTACAATATAGGTAACAAGCTGGGTATAGCCAGTAGTATAAACCAGACTATTAGTGGTGGCGATTTACCTAAGGATCAGCACGACCTGGCTGTCGCAATTAGTGATAAAAAGGTATTTTGTAGAATACTGCCAGAAGACAAGTATCGCATATTAAAGGCTCTTAAAACCACCAATATAACTGCAATGACAGGTGATGGAGTTAATGATGTACCAGCTCTTGCGAATGCCCACGTGGGTATTGCTATGGGCTCAGGAAGTGATATAGCCAAAGATGCTGGTGGGATGGTGCTTTTAAATGATAATTTCGCATCGATAATTGATGCAATATCGGAAGGTCGTCGGATATTCGATAATATACGCAGGATGATGTATTATCTCTTGTCTACGTCCATGGGCGAGGTTATGGCTATGGTAGGGGCTCTCCTTTTCGGGTTGCCACTACCAGTTACGGCTATACAGATATTATGGATAAATATAGTCACGGATACGGTGATGGTTCTACCTCTTGGTATGGAACCTGCCGAGGATGGTCATATGTCAAAACCCCCAAGGAAGCCTAGTGACCCGATACTAAATAGAAATCTTATATCTCGACTAATATTTGTAGCGTTTGCTATGGCGGTGTCTGTGTTGGTTATAGTTACAGTTCTTTCGAGCTATGGCTACTCGGTGGCTTATATCCAAACTGTTGCTATGACATCTCTAGTCGTTTCTCAGTGGGTGAATGCCTTCAACGCTCGTAGTGAGCTTGCGTCTTCATTTACGAGGATAGGTCGTCCAAACTTTAGCCTTCTGGTTGGATTGGTCCTAGCGATCCTGCTGCAGTCGTTAATATTATTTGGACCTCTATCATCTGTATTCGGCATGGTCGAGGTTTACATGCCACTGTTGTTAGCGGGTATGGTATTTTCTGCAATACTAACCTTGGCTGCTTCTGAGCTTCATAAATTATATTCTAGAAAATCCTTGCAATAAAACCATAAAGAGTTTAATATAAAAACAATAGCGTTATGTAAATAGCGCATGTCTTGACGTATGTGTGTTGGTTTGGTACTATTAAATACGTGTCTCGCGCCAAAACTATAATAATAAAGGTCGAAGCGCGTGAGGCTGTACATAGTACAAGGAGTAAATAATCACATGCCAATAGCCATCGAATTTGTGTCGACAAGACGCAAAAAGATCGCCGTGGATGTGGTGCCTGCCGAATGGCAACTGTATATTGCACAGTAGAGTCGTTTGACTCAGATCCGTTCTGACTTCTGTCAGGATACAAAAAAAGAAAACACCCCAAGGCACCGGGGTGTTTTTGCTTGCTTGTTATTAATTTTTAGAGATTGCTTCGTCTAAAGCTTTTCTAAATAGTGCGCCGTCGGCTTGTTGTGCGTCTTGTAATATCGTACCATCAAGCTTAGACCCATTGAGGAAGAAAGTCGGCGTCGAGTCAACCTTAGATTCTTTTCCTAATGTTTGGTCGAAAGATATTTTCTGAGATATCTCATTTAGCGATAGGTCTGATAGAAACTTATCTATATCAAGATTCAAGCTATTGGCATATCCTTTGAATATATCGTATCTTTCTTGTCCTGAAGATTCGCTCCATTCAGATTGATTTTCGAATATTTTGGAGTTCATCTCCCAATATTTTCCCTGTAATCCAGCCGCTTCGGCTACTCCAGCCGCCGCTTTGGCATTTGGATGTATGGTTGTTAGAGGAAAGTTTCTATAGATAAATTTTATCTTATCTTTGTACTGGGCAGTTATTTCCTCGATGGCTGGATTGATAGATGCACAGCCTTCGCACTGAAAATCTCCATATTCGATAAGCACAACTTTACTGTCTGACTTTCCGAACACATGATCGGCTATGTTGCCGTTTTCGGAAGAGGCTAGCTGCTCTTCGTATAAATTAATACCACTGACATCGATAGTCGTACTGTTGTTTTTTGACCAGACAATTAAACTTGTCAGAAGTCCTACGACAACGATAATAAATATAATCCAAGATTTTCTACTCACGCAAACTCCTACTCTTTAATCATTTAATTATAACAAACATAACTAGAACCTGCATAATAATGTACAATTAGAACATATGTTACAAGTCATATTTTTCATTACGCTTGCCTTGTTGTTGATAGTAGCTGGAATGCGTCCAATACGCTCCAATATGAGCCTGTTCGAGAGACAGCGCAGAGCAAGTGCCGGAGACGTATCAGCTCGCGATTTGATCAGGAGAGAGAAATTACTAGATGATGTCTTGTCGTTTCGCCGTGTTATAGTAGCTCTACTTCTGGTATCTATATCTAGCTTAGATATCAATATCTATGGATGGATATACGGAATACTGCTGTCTATAGTTATAAGTGTTTGGTATGGCGCCTTGTCTCGTACACGTATAATACAGGCCATATCTTCGCGTATATACGCTCGATTTGAGCATAAAATATTGCGTTTTGTAGAAAAGTATCCTTTAATATTTAAAACTATAGGTTCTGACAAATCAAAGGATGAAGAAATGCTTCGTCAGCTCGACTCTAGAGAAGAACTGCAGTATTTAGTAGACCAGTCTACCGAAGTGCTGAGTAACGAAGATAAACTTTTGGTGTCTCATAGCTTGGCTTTTCGAGATAGGTTAGTCAAGGATTGTATGACGCCAAGAAGTGCTGTCGATACTATAAAGCAAGGTGAGTTTCTGGGCCCCTTAACCTTAAGTGATTTACATAAAACTGGACATAGTCGGCTACCAGTTATAGATGGTGATATTGATCATGTAGTTGGTATATTGCATTTACGCGAGCTCTTAGCTCTAGACATAAAGAAGTCGATGACAGCTGAAAAAGCAATGGAGCCCAAAGTCTACTACATAAAAGAAGACCAGAGTCTTGAGCATGCCCTAAAGTCGTTTATCCGAACCCACCACCATCTCTTTATTGTTGTTAATGAGTATAGAGAAACTACTGGTATATTGACGCTAGAAGATGTCGTAGAGCAGCTTATTGGGCAGAAGATAGTTGATGAGTTTGATTCTCATGACGACTTACGGGCAGTAGCTATGCGCAACCCGCATCGCAATAATCTAGCTCCAAAACACGAAGACCTCTAGTTGATTAGGTTTAATGGTGGTAAAATTAGCTTAATATGAAGTGGTTTATTTTTGACAATAATCAAAGGGTCGGCAACTATCCGGTTAGCTAGCTCTAGTATTCGGCCCACTTTTAGCCACCAAAAACTAAGCAATACAAAAGGAAATATAATGACAAGAACTTTAGCAAGAGACGTACAAAAAAGTATCGACCAGACGATAACTATTAGAGGATGGCTACACAAGAAGCGCCTACTTGGTGGTCTCAATTTTATAACACTTCGAGATCGCAGTGGACTAGTCCAGACTCTTATAGATGCTGGTGACGAACTAGAAAAACTTCGAGGATTACAGATAGGCACTGTTTTGGCTTTGACTGGTAAGGTGGTTGCCGATGAACGCGCACCAGGCGGAGCCGAATTACACGAAGTCACTGTAGTCGTAGAATCGGCTGTTACTGATGAACCTCCGATAGAAGTAGATAAACCAATTTCGCATAAATCAGAGCACCTCGATACATTGTTTGAAAACCGCGTGCTGAACATACGAAATATCAACGAACAAAAGATTTTCAAGATACGAGCCAGCTTGACGCGATATATGCGTGACTTTTTGGGTCAAAATGAGTTTATCGAAATCGATACACCAAAACTATTAGCTGAAGCGACAGAAGGTGGTGCTGAAGTATTTAAACTTGATTATTTTGGCAAAACGGCTACTTTGGCACAAAGCCCGCAGTTTTATAAGCAAATAATGGTTGGAGCTTTTGAGCGTGTTTACGAAATCGGACATAGCTATCGCGCCGAACCAAGTGCTACGACTCGTCATCTAACCGAGCTTACGATGCTCGATATCGAGATGGGCTTTGTTGACAGTCATGACGAAGTGCTAGATATGGTGGGTGATATGACGTCATTTGCTTTAAAGAGGGTCTACGAAGAGCATAGTGACGATCTTCGTACCTTAAACGCACCAGAACTAAAGCTTGCCGAAGATGGAAAGGTTCCTCGCTTTACGGTTGCCGAAATCCATGAGATGTACACCAAAGCAACCAAAAACGACACTACTGCTGAGAAAGACTTGATACCGGATGAAGAGCGTTGGATTTCTGACTACGCCCGCAAGCAACTTGGAACAGACTTGGTCTATGCGATTCGATTTCCTATTGAAGCTGGAAAATTCTATCATAAATTAGATCACGAAGACGGAACTGTTTTATGGGGAGACTTGTTATTTAGAGGACTTGAAATATCTACCGTGCCACTACGAGAAAACAACTACGAGAAGATGATTGAACAGATGAAAAGTGCTGGACTCGATGTTGAACATGAAGGCTTCAAGTATTATTTGCAAGCTTTCAAGTATGGACTTCCGGTTCATGGTGGCTGCGGCTTTGGTATCGATCGCTTAGTGCAAAGAACGATCGGTCTCGCCAATGTCAAAGAGGCGACCTTATTCCCTCGTGATATAAATCGACTCACGCCATAGTTGACCAAAATGGTCCTTTCAGTAGATAATAGATAGGATGATTAAATTTCGAAACTCAACGTTATTAATTCTTTTCCTTCTGGCTATCTCTGCCGTATTAGTGCGTTTTAGTACTGTTTCGGCGCAAACTAACTCGTTGTCAGAAGCTCAGATTAGTAGTATAAGAGCGAGTTGTACTTCGGCCAAAAACATCCTCAGTCAGTTGCATGCAAACGATGCTCTTCTTCGAGTAAACAGAGGTAAGATATATGAATCTATGTCTACAAAACTTATGGCTAGATTTAATAATCGAGCAAATGGCGCAGGTTTTAATACACTTTATTTATCTCAAGCTATGAAGGATTACGTTTCTGCATTAAACGATTTTAGGTTAAGCTATCGTGCTTATGAAGAGAAGCTATCAAAAACTATCAATATAGACTGTAATGACGAACCGGTAGAGTTTTACCAGAGTTTGATGGATGCTCGATACAATCGTACAGTGCTTCATACTTATGTGATTAAGCTAAATCAAAAAATGGATGACTATGGATCAGCTGTAGGTGATTTTAAGAATAGTTTTTTCGGAGAGGTTAAGACTTAGGTATGGGTGAAGAGACTAAGTTAGACGAATTGCCATTCTGGTCCAGGCATCGTTATCTGTTACTGATTGCTATTAGTATGGCTATAGCAACGGTTTTGGTGGGAATCAGTATGAATCTGTATGTTTCTAGCGGCGCGTCTCAATTAGACCTTAGTCGGCCAGGCTATAGTGCTGTTCAGGATAAGGTTGTAAAGTCGGATAGTAATTTTGATAATTTTGATGCGAATGGTCCGATAGACAAGGCAACCGTTGATCAGTTTAGTGATTTGTATCAGAAGCAGTCAGATAAAGCGCAGGCCGTGGATGCCTTTAACGGTGACCCACTTAATCCACTAATTATTGGACTAAGCGAGGACGCTGAATTGCCTAGTCAACAATAATATTTGAACTCAACCTGAATAGTCTAGTATTTGTGTATATTGAGCTTTAAAGTAGTCTTTATATAATTAAATATAGCTCAAATCTATTATAGATTAACAAATTATTGAGTAATTGTAGTATACAAACGTATCTATATACAAAGGTGTAAATATTGAGAATTAATGATAATATGAATATAAATATTAACTAACATTTGAGTCAAAAATGAATGAGAAGATAATTGTTGAACATCATATACAAAAACACGTACTAAGCGTTCTCACACATAAGGAGTTTGCCAGGTTTAGTGAACTTAGACCTAGTGGTGTTGATACGAATCTTTACTCGTATCATTTAAAATTACTTCAAAAAAATAGACTCGTAGAGAAAAGTGAATCTGGTTATAGTTTGGGTCATATCGGGATGAAGTATGTCGATAACTTAAGTTCTACGAAGACAAACATACATGATCAGTCAAAAATTATTACAATGTTATTAATCCAAAATAGTGATGGAGAAGTCCTGTTGCAATTACGTGACAAGCAGCCATATATCAATAGTTGGACATTGCCGTATGGAGAAATACATATGGATGACACCTCAACTGGTGCGGCTGTCATACGACAAGCTCGCGAAAAACTCGACATAGAGGTTGAGGACGCCAAACATACAGGTGATGCATATATTAGAGTTATTAACGAAGGTGAGATATTAACGTCTACCTTAGCTCATATTTTTAGATTTAATAGCGACGATATAAAACCAGATTTTTCAACTATTTGGGCTAAGCCTCATAAATTGAGAAGCTATAAATTAGCTCCAGCTGTTGAAGAGATTATTGCAAGATCGTTTTTTAATGATCCTTTTTTCTTTGAGGAATTTAATGTTGAGCTAAGAAACTAGCTTACTTCGGAGCCATCCGTCAATTGACCCAGCACCCATACACAAAACCAACTTATCGTCTAATATGGCATCTTGTACTGCGCTCCAAAGATCATCATCAAGTTTTGCTATCTTAATGCTCTCTCGGTTGGTTATGTTGCCTATTAGGGCTTCCGGTGTAAGTACCTGCAGGTTCGGATCTTCGCGCGACAGATAGGTTGGTAACCAATAGATTGATTCAGCTAGCTCAAACTGGTTCGTGTACTCGTCTTTGATTTCGTGTTGTCTAATGTTTTGATGCGGTTGGTAAACTAGAACTACGTTGTCAGATATTTCTCTAGCCATTTGTAGGGTGGCTGCTATTTCCACTGGATGATGACCGTAGTCAGAATATAAATTATCAGATAATTTTTCAAATCGCCTATCGGTTCCAGGGAAGCTTTCTAGGTACTGGTTAGCTTTTTTATTTGGGTCTAGGCCTAGTTTTTCTATTGTTTTTACAACCAGTGTACCGTTGCACCTGTTGTGGTCTCCAGCAATTTTGAGATCCATTTTTTCATCATCGCTAAGCACCCAGGACGTATTGTGATTTGAATTTATGTAATCGGCGTCTACTTCCCATAGAACTGATGATTTTGATTTTTCTACAAATTCAAGAAATGCAGATTTGTACTCCTCAACTGTAGGATAGGTGTCAGGGTGGTCATAATCTACGGATGTAATTAATGAAAGGTATGGTTCAAATCGTAAGAAATTGCGATCAAACTCATCACATTCGTATACAAAATATTCACTATTTGGATCGTATCGACCACTAGGGCCGAAACTGATCGTTGTACCTATAGAGTAACTTACCGGTATACCTAGTTGCTTAAAGGTCCAGATCAGCATTCCGGTCGTTGTTGTTTTGCCGTGGGTTCCAGCGACAGCTATGAGCTTTAAGTTTTTATCATTGATGATATAAGAAATTAATTCATCGCGCTTGGCTGTTTTGATACCAAGTTTCTTGGCAAGAAGTAGCTCTGGATTATCTTGAGGTGTCGCTGATGTATATACAAACCAATCGATAGGTGTCTGTTCGTTTTGGTCTTTAAGGTATGCGCCATTTTGTTCACCGACGTGTACTTTTATGCCTTTTGCGATTAAGTAATCTGTCATTAGGCTTTTTTCGGCATCAGACCCAGAGATACTATATCCCGCGTCTCGAGCGATTTCTGCTAATGGTCCGATACCTACGCCTCCAATGCCTGAGAAATATATATTCATATAGCTTGATTATAACACTTGCCATAGGTGATAGTGATGTGTTGTAATTAAGAAAAGGAAAAAAACAAAAAAATGTTAAAAAACGCGCTAACAAGGATTCTTCGAAGACGTCATTATTGGCGCGATGTTT
>Ga0210043_1001491_pt1 | contig 18968 bp, 26 predicted proteins | sample CryGeymet201501t_FD_183990 | JGI IMG/M metagenome (GOLD analysis project Ga0210043, IMG submission 183990) | Groundwater microbial communities from Crystal Geyser aquifers in Utah, USA - Crystal Geyser metaG 2015-01t (SPAdes) (version 2) | ecosystem: Environmental > Aquatic > Deep subsurface >... | reverse complement strand
TTCTCGTCCATCTTGCCCGCTTCATGCCAAAACAATGGCTGCACGCCACCCCACTGAGTCCAAGTAGTCTCGTCTAAAGGTTTTGGGGTGCCGTCGGGGTGCATGAAGTTGGACCAGGTGAGTCCGCCAATGTCACGCATTCCAGTATATCCTGACGCACCTAATAGAAAATTCGCAGGAGTTTGGTTTGTACCCAACGACAATTTAGACGACGCGCCTGACGGCAGCGTTCCGACTGCTGGCGCTGTGTAATCAGGATTACTGGTATCTATTTCGTTCGCGCCGTCTATTCGTAATATTGCAGTCCCCGCATCTCCGTTGTACTCACAGAATAATGTGTGCCAATTATTGTCGGCCATAATATTGATTGACTGAAATCGACTTAATAACGATCCTGCGCTGTTTTGAATGAACACATGGATTTTACTGCGACGGCTTGGGCTTGCTGTATTATCTGTTGAATAAATCTGAATCCCCATTCTTATTTTATTTAATGCATCTCTGTTCGAGAGTAGGTCGTATAAAGCGTTAACCCCAGAAAACAACGCCACCCTAAATCCTATTACACACGTCACTTTATTTCCCGCGCTTGTATACGTGCCTGAGTAATACCCCGTACTCCCATCAAACTTCATCATCGGTGGGAAGTAGCCCACTCCAGTTATTTTGCCGTTGGGTCCATATCCGATTTTCCCTGGCATTACATGATGGGCTTCAACGTCTGCATCAGTGGTACGGTAATATGCGTGGTATTGAGATAATGTAGTCATGATTAATCGTCCGTTGGCGCATTAGTTGTGTATTCCATCTCTGCTCCAATAAAAACGATGGCTGATTCGTGCGTGTCTGTTGGTTGACTTGCGAACCGTTGTAATAGTGTGGACATATAGTGATTTTCATCCCATCCCACAATAGTTAATAGGGGGCTCCAGTCTGTTAGCATAAATCTATCTATAGCTCCAGGTGCTGCTTGTGAAAATTGTACGGCACTTCCAACTCCTGAGCCGAATGTTTCTCCACTGGCTGTTTGGTTTGCTGCAATAGCTCTAAATTGTACATTCCCAGTATTTGCACTGGTTGTATGCCACCCTATTCGGAAACGTATTGGCCCACCATCCCAGCTTTTTGGCATCATTTGTGTTAATGACAAGTTACTATCACCAGTGCCTGATAAAGTAATACCCGAAAATGAATAATAATTCTTGATAATGAGTTGCGTATCAGCAAGGGATCCGGATTCTTTAATATCACTGTGAGCATTAAACCATTTCCTGCGTTTGCCACTAGTAATGGTAACTACATCCTGCATTGTGAAGTATTGGGATAAGCTGCTCATGGCATCACCTTAAAATCTTGAACACGACACCCGCGAATAAACCACTCATTTAATACATTGCCATTAAAATCAGTAAAGTAATACCGCATTGCTGTTTTAGCAGGACGTGATCCTACTGTATAAGCTAAACTTATAGCTTCATCATCCACAATATTGTCTCCTTCCCACATGTGCGCCATTGCAACTATAGTGTCACCATAGTCAACAAGAGTCATATGGTAATGGGCTGGTTCATCAACTATCGTGCTAAAGCTATGTACTCCTTCCATAGTAGCAACGCCTGCCGCAACTTGTACCAAGCTTAAACGAAAGACATTTCCTGGAATCCATGCTAAATCTAACTCCCAATAATCAGTCCATTGAGTCGCCACATTAAATAAAATTCTTACTCCCTGATCGGCTGTCAGTGCTGCATTCTTTGTACGACCCCAAACTTCGTATTTACGGGCATAACCAGCAGCAGGCGTTAGCGTATTTGCTCCATGAGAAGCATATGTATACCACGCACCCTTAGGGGAACAATAACCGTCTGTTCCCAAGTTCCATGGGGCTAAGCTATTACGAGTTATTAACTTACTTTTATCTTCAACCAGTAATGCCCCTTCACTAAAAGGCAAGAAAGTTGCGTTGGTAACCCCAACGGGGTTCTGCAAATCCAACAGGATTCCATTAAAGCCATTTAATGGAACCTTCTTATACGGAGCAATGAGTGTTGAGAGGTTAGCCATGATTAAGCATCCGTTGCCGCATTTGAAGTCCACTCAAGCTCAACCCCCAACAGGCGAACCGTGGTCGCTAATGTGTCTAACACATTAGCTGGTTGCCGATACAAATAGAACTGAATCAAAGCGCCTGCTGTGGGCGCGTCAGTCACAACAGCCGGAGAGGTCCAACCTGTGACCATGATTTTGTTAATATCGTTGGGCGCTGTGTCTGTTACTGATCCATACCCACCTGTAGCACCGAGCATGGATTCATTGTCATTAGCTGAATTAGTGCCAAAACCCAACACTATTGCGCCAGCTCCAGCAACAGCTTGCTTCCAAAAAAACCGTACCCTGACTTGCCCAACGTTCCAGCGTTTAGGTAAAACCGTATTTAATGTAGCGTTAGGCTGCCCAGAATCAGGTAGAGCAATAAACATATACGGTTGTGCCGAATTTGCTCCACCCTCTTGATAAGTTGGACCACTCGCTCCACTGGCGAGCCACGCGATCAATCGTCCACTGGCAGCATCATAATAATCAGTCTGTGTCCCAACTACATCAGCAAGAGCCAAACCTCCCGGAGCCCAGAACGAACGCTTCCATGTGCTGCCATTAAATACGAACTCAAAATGACCAGCACTAATATCCAGTACATCATCTGCTGCCACACCATCTATAGTCTGACCGTTTCTGGCAATAGCTACCGTGTTTACTGAAGCATTATTCCCTGCATCCCATACACCTACTGAAGCACCGGCAACAGGAGCCAAAGGCAAAGTAATAGTTAAGCCTGCCACAGCACTATCTACCATTACACGTTCACCAGGCTGCACGGTGTAGTTCACATTTTTATATACAATAAATACAGTGTTGGCACTAATGATGTCGGGAGAGCCAATCAGGTGAGTACTCCAATCATCACTACCATTTGAAGAGGCATCAACTCTGCCATGATTCTGATTAATGACGAAATCTTCAGCCACACTATCAAAGGTGGCGCCGTTGCGGTCCAGGGTTACGTTATTAGTACCACAAGCCTTGCCAACATCCATGATGATGACACGGGCCTGTGCAGCAGCGCTGGCAGGCATGGTGATGGTAAAAGCACCACCTGTTGAATTTACAGGCACAACTTCATTAACACTAGCAGTATAGTCGGCAGTTTTTGTTTCAACTACTGCCATACCCCCACCACCAAATCCAGGAGTATCTGAGCGGAGCATGTGCCATTTCTTTATGGCGCCAGCATCGTAGCAAACGAAAATTGCCCGCATTCCGCGACCTAGTATCCAGGAAGGGATAGCGATAACATTTTCTTCGTGAATTTCATTACCCGTACCAGCCGTAACAGTGACACTATATAAAAGTGCAGAGTTATCGTTATTGGCAATCATTAACATGTCGCCCACAGCCGGCGTAGCTGGTAGGGTAGCAGTGACACCTCCCCCCAAGGCATAGAACACTGTACCGGTATTCTTGGCTACAGTAATGCTAGTATTGGCACTACTCCAAGCAAGGCCACCTGTGCTCAATGTAGCAATAGCTTGTTTGATTCGTTCAGGAGTCCAGCGACGGACATCCGTGAGCATTCCCGCTTCCGCCTCTAGTTGAGAGGCCACAGCAATTTGCGCATTGTAACCAGCTTCAATTTCTGCAGCAGATTGGTCCGCGGTAGCTTCGGGCTCTATCAAGGCCAATTTGTCTCGCTCTGCTACCGTCATAAGCAGCTTTGCAACACCTTCTACTAGATCGTCAGAGTTACCACTCAAAGCAATCGTAGCAAGCTCATCTGCCGTCAGTGTAGTCTTGATCCAGACTGCAGCTCCTTCTGTTGGGTCCGCACAACGAAAAGCTTCTGCCGTCGTCCCGACAATATTGATCCAGACTGAGCCAGCAGCATAACCAAGGCTCAAGTCATCGCTTGGTGTTGGATTTACAACAGCAGTAAAATTATTTTTAATGCCTGCAGCCATAACAGCAATGGCCTGTGCCACACGAAGTGGGGTCATTGTTTTAGTGTTACTGGCACCTGCTTCTGCTTCAGCTTGAGACGCGAAATCTCCAAGGGTAGCATCCGTGAGGATGGCATTCAGCTTGGCAATGGTGTCTATATCTGCTGCAGTCAGCACACCATCAAGATTACCTGCCCCAATGGTATTGGCTAGTAACTCAATGTCAGCTAACCTTTTATAGACAGCCAGGACTTTATCCCAGGACGTCGATAGGAAGGTCTGAATAGCAGTCTCTGGTGGTGGCTGGTTTTTATTGCGAAGATTCTTCATTATGCCCACCCATGTTCATCAAAGCGCCAGTCACCTGGCTCGCTCTGTACTTCAAGCCCATATGTGTCGACTTCATCGCAGGTCCTTTTGAACTGGTTCCAGAAGTCTGCACTTTTCTCAGGATTGGTGCGCAAGTTGGAACGATACCCAACGTACTGAAGCAGTGCAGCATACAGAGAATTCGGGACCTCGACCTCTACATCCTCCGGGTGTGTGGCTAGGGTGATAGGAATCTTCGGATGATTAGCACGGTACTGCACCGAGAAGATGTTGGCATCGTTCGGGTAAGGGATCTGCACCTTGTTGTACGCCGGCGTGTACACCGAGTTCACATCTGACGTGTCGTTCATTGCCAGCTTGGTTCCCTCTTCATTGTACACTTCTTCGATCTTCAGGATGTCATCCCGGAAGGGATCCTCTGCAGTATCCAAAATGTACCGTTCCGCAATCAGAATCGGCGAAGCCAGGTTCGATTGCGCGTAGTCGCTGTGCAGCTTGTACGTGGTGATCTCTTCGTGCTGCTGAACGTCGATCTCTTGAGAGCGCAGGAAGAAACGTTTGTAGATTTCCGTCAGACCCAGGTTAATGTACGACACGATTTGCTCGTACTGGTGAGGATCCGGCTCATTATCGAACTCATCAGGGATGAGGTTGCCGATTGTTAGACCAGACAACTCACCGTATGTGAGATCCTTGAGAATGTCGAGTAATTTCATACGAGGTATCCATCCAATGCGTTGTAGGTCTTGTCATCATCATCCAAGTTTGCCCAATAGGGATCTGTCTCTTTGGGTCTTGGTGTAACTTGGCTGGGTTTCCACGGATCCATCGATCCTAACATGGAGATCGTGTCAATGAAGTCGTCGTGCTTGGACTTGAAACCCTTCCTGGAGGCAAGTGACAACTCATCTATAGCTTCAGCCATTGGTGCCGATTCCTTCAGCTCGAGTGGAAACCAAATCTTGTGTAGCTTAAACAATGGTAGCACAACATTAAAGCGCTCCATCTTATTTGTTTGGGGACGAAGGCCCCGTTCTGTAGAATTCCGTTCCTGAGCCAGGGTGAAATAGATGTTCCGAGTTTGCATCTGCTCGTCACACCAGGCAATAAATCCTTTTTGCTGGCCAGAGATTTCAATACCCACTTTTTGCGGGGAATACTCTTGGACCAAGCGGAACAGATCGTCCCAGTTCTTGGACATGTCTTGCTTCTTGCAGATGCCGTCTACCCAGAACCAGTCGCCGTTGTTATTATAGGCCCACACGCTGATGACTGAAAAGTCTGCAGATTGCTTGTCACTGGTAGCAAAGTCGGTGGTAATGTAAAAATTGTAGCCACTACGGTTTATCATTACGTTCTTACGGTGATACCAACCGCTCTCCGAGTCCAAGACCAGGCGGTCTTCCTCGGACATGATACGCAACATCAGCTCCTGATTAAAGGAGTCGATCTTGCCAGTCTTCAACGCTGTGTCATACTGACTCTTGACGTACTCGTACGTGAAGCGATCAGGCCAGCAGCTAAGGAACTCTGCCTTTGTGCAAGGGTATTGTTCGCAGATCGGGTACATATTTACTGCCCAGGCACCCGATTCCACGGCTTTGTAAAGCGGATCGCGTGCGTTGAAGGGCGTACCCGACCAGATGATCTTGTGGTTGGTAGGATGCAATGCGAAGTTCACAGCCTTGTAGACGGTGTCCTCTACCGAGGCAATGACCGTTTGCGAGCGCGCGTCTTCGTCTGAGATCAAGTCGTCGAGGATGGCCAGCTGCGGGCGAACACCCATTTCCTTGGCACCACGGACACCAGTCTTGGCGCCGTAGCCCTTAACCACAAACGTGTGCCTTTCCACATTCCTGAATTCCCAATGAATATCTGTGAATTTAATGAAAGGAATGTACTTATGCAAGAAGTCCGAGTTCTCCCATCGGTGCTCCAGGTTCTTGCGCATGTTCTTGACGCCGTTCTCGATGGAGTCCGAGACATACAACGCCAGATTCACCTCTCCTAGTCCTGGTAGCTCGCCGAAACAAGCGATGTACAGGAATAGATACTCCCCCAGTACCGCCGTTTTGGCGGTACCGCGGGCACACATGTTGGCGATGTTGCGGGATCCTCCCTCTATCTGGTCCAGCATGTGGTAATGCATAACTGGAGACTTGTGTTCTTCACCTTTACCGCCGTTGACTAGCTTGATGAAGTTGATGAACTTCAATGCGAAATCTGTCGGAGTATAAGTCGGGTCATTAGCGTACGAGATTTCGTGCAAGTATTGCTCTACGGTCTTGGCGACCGAAGCTTTCTCTAGGAACAGGAGCTCATGCTCTGAGCTGTCGATCCGCCCGAAAGGATCCTGGTGTACGGAGGCAACCATTAGCTCATTCTCTCGAATTCCGCGGGAATCAATTTGGATTCAGCAATACGCTGGGCATCTTCCACGCCAGCCTCGATCGCCAGCCTCTGTGCTCTAGCCAGATCGGTTACCGCATGGCGTAGCTCTCTCAGGCTGTCGTCCTCTACTATAGCCACATCTAAGTTCAGCTTACGTGCTTCTGGTGGCTTCAGGTGGGTCATGAGGCTGTTAGCTGCGTCACTGCGCACTTTGTCGCTCACGTTTGGGTTGGTCATCAATTCGGCCTGGGTAGTGACCGCTTTCTGGAAGACATCGGCATTCAGGACGTGCACTGGTATCAGTGCCTGCTCGTAAACTATCGCCACGATTTTGTTTTTGTTATAGCCACTGACTGTAGCCCGTAGGTGCTCAGGGCTCTTACCATCGTTCAGGATCCGTTGGTATCGATCGGGGAAGGTCTTGATCCAGGCGCCCTGATTCGTCAAGCCCATAAGCTTGTAGGACACGTAGCGCACGGCATGGATATAAGCCTCGAGCTTGACGTTCGGGTCCTGCAGTACATGGGTATAGCTCAGCAGGTTCTCTCTGAAGTGTACCCGTTCATCCGGGTCAGTGACCAGCTTGTTCAGCTTGTCGACCAAGCTCTGGTTGATGTTGCTGCGCATGCGCTTAGGCATGGTTGCCTTAAGGACATCCACTGTCAGTATGGAGGTATCCTCAGGGATTAGGTTGGTTGTGGTCACTGGTTTCATTATCTGTTTCCGATCACTAGGCTAATATCAGGTTCATCTGTGGTGTAGCAAAATTCACAGTATCCCTCGACGTAGGCCAGCTCACGATGACACTTCTTGCAGATCTCAGGGAGAGATTGAAGCTGAGAGAAAAAGGAAGAGGGGACCGAAGCCCCCTCGTCCTTACCTGTCGACACTATCAAAGGCAATACTGTCACCGCCTTCGTCGGAAACCTCCGGCTCCGCTGACGCTACGCCTTCGGTTTCCTCCTCGGCTGCCGGAACGACTACACCGAGTTTAGGCTGCTGTCTGGGTCCAGGGACATGGGCCGTGTGCCGACGGGTCTGTCGCCGGTTTGCCCGTGCGACAGTGACACTCGAAGCTTCCTCGGACTTCGGTGTCTTCTTTTCCGGTGCCTTCTGGGTCACCGGGTTAGAAACCTTCTCAAACTTTTCCATAACCATTCCTCAATATGCAGGGCCCACAATTTGTAAAGCTTCATCACTCAGAATAGCCACCGGCTCCGAGTAATCCTTCTTGAACACGGTCTGTGGACCATCTGACGTGTTCAACCAGGCTTCAACTGACTTCACTGCTTCACATCCCGCCAACATGATTATATATAGTTAAATTCATGGTGAGCACGTTACCTTTACCTTACTATTTTGTCAAGCTGTACTCAACACTGTTACAATCATACCTAATTTGAGAACATTCCATATCCTGAAGCAATCGAGACGCCGGTATAACCGGACTACCGCGGAGTACGCGGCTGTTCAGCATCGCTGCAGTGGAGGCATGCCAATGTCATCGACAGGGATTTGGGGGTAGATGCTGGCATTGTTGGCAGCGCTCGGCTGCTTCTACTCTATCTTTTGAATACGCTCGGCCCTGGTGTTCGTGTTTTTCCCCTGACCCGCTACGTTCGTGATTTTGTTCGCTGCGCGAACAAAATCTCTCACTACGCTCGTCAGGGGAAAAACCCTCCCCCGATGGGCCTTCGCTTCCGAGAACAATCACCTATATCCGATAATCCTGCCATACGTTATCGTATATATGCGATATTTTTTTAACAATTTTTTAACAAAAAACCTCGTCAAAAATATCATAGTGAAGTATGAAGGTAGTACTTGCTGTACCCAACACGGAACACAAGACACCCCCCCACACTTAACACCTACACGGTCAGCGCTGCGGCTCTTCCCACCCTCTTCCCAGCGTCCGGCTCCTCGCTCCGTAAGCGATGGTGTTGGGATTAATTCTATTAATCTCTTCCATTAACTCACGTTACAGGAGACTGTTATGCCTATCGTACTCAACCAGTACCTCGAAGTGCGCAAGGACGACGAAGGTAACTCGCGTCTGTTCGGCAAGGCTGGGTTCCAGACCATGTCGCCAAAGACTGACCGTTACGTGCTTGCCAACCTGGCCGCTATTGAGCGCGCCTTGGATGCCGGCGAACTCACGGACATCGACGGCAACGCGGTGCAGGACGGTGCCGTGATCCTGTTGTACGCTCGCGTCAACAAGGTGAAAGCCAACTCCGAGATCGAGCAGGTCGGCAGCATCAAGAGCGTCACCGGTGCTACCGTGGCGATCCCGGCTGCCAGTGCACCTGAGGCTAGCAACAACCCGTTCTAGCCAACGGCTCGTACAACGTGACCCTCAGGGCAACCTGGGGGTCACTACATATACTAAGATAGAGAAACGTGAGCATACATATTTTGCTATTCGAAGGTAAAAGACAAGATTTACTCGGCCTATATAAGAGAGAGAGAAGAGAATACTCCCGTGAACACTACTTCTTTAGTTTCTACTTGTTAATAATGTTCATTGTAATGTTCTCTTAGATTGTAACTAGCTTGTATGTACCTTCACCCCTTTGGCGCCTGTGGGGTAGGGTATACCTAATCCTAATAAGCGTCAACATCGGAAGATCAGTTCGTATGATCTTCCATTCCCTTTGAACTAAGATAGGAGCATTGCAATGCAACCCATCAACCCAGCCCAGGTTAATACCTCGATATTCGGTATGGCCTCAGCTGTATTCACATCAGCCGCTGCAATGCTGGTGACTACAGCAGTCAAAGGCAACACATTGGTCGACAAACTGGCAAACACGCTGATCCATGGTGTAGCTGCGGCTGAGAATCTTGCTGAGGCAGTCGAAAGACGTTCCAAGATCTACGGTGACGGACTTGTGCGAAACGGTGAGTTGGCAGAGCGTGAAACAACGCTCAAGTACCAACTTCGGCTCGCAAACCTCGAACGTCAAGAAGAAACTGTCCGTAATGGCGGTATCTATGTACCGGAGCCCACCATGAGTGAGAAAATCACCACAGCATTGAAAGAAGCGAAAGACGCTTATATAAACTCCGCACCTGCGACCGGTGAGAGTGTGAAAATCACATCGGCTGTCCCAATCCGTTCGTAATACTCTTCTCCCGTAGGCAACTACGGGAGTCCTTCTTCAACTACGATAGGAGATGAACTGTGAACCGTTTCCTGGACTACATCCTGACGAGTCAACTTAGTACGTCAGTAGCTTGGACCTGTGCTGTTGGGGCTCATCTAGTCGAACGCTATGCCAATGAAAACTGGCAATTCTCTGTGTATGTGCTGTTAATCGTGAGCGCACTGTTCATGGCACTGCCATACATCTTCCTGTACAACGAGGAGAGCAATAATGAACCATCAGACCACTAAAGCGTACTTCGCCGTCAAATGTAAGAGCATGAATGATAAGTATGCTCCTACGTTGGTTGCATTCGTAGAGTCATACGATGCAGCCATCAAGCTGGCTAACCACAAGAATCATGGAGGACAAGCCTTGTTCTATCCGACGATTCACACAGCTTAATAAAGAAGCCTGGTGTAACAACCAGGCTCCTTTAACAACCTAAGATAGAGTTCACCAAGAGGAAGATGATGCATATAATCAATGGATTATTGAATTACAGCCGCCGTTGGGAACTACCTCATGTCCTATTATTCACAGGCAACTCCACGATTACCAAACGTGGTGCTGTGGTGATGGGCCGTGGTGCCGCAAAGCAAGTACGTGATACCTATCCTAAGATAGATGTCCATATTGCTGAGGAAATACAAAAGAAGCCAAATCCACACTTGGTTTGGGTCAATGTTCATCCCACTTCATTTATACCAACTGACCAATGGTTGGGTTGGTTCAAAGTCAAGAATCATTGGGCTGAGCCGGCCAAGATAGAGCTTATTACTCAATCCACGCAAGAGTTAAAGAAATTCGCAGAGTTACACTCCGAAATGACCTTTCATATGAACTATCCAGGTGTGGGGAACGGTAAGCTGGTTGAAATACAAGTATCACCGATCATTCAACAGCTGCCAGACAATGTCTTAATCTATCGGTAGCTAACTTGTACAGCTCTATAACGTGTACATGTACCTTAGACAGAGTCTTAAACTGAACAAAGAGGCTATTAGTGAACTCTAACCAAGTAAATAGCTGACCAATCCTACCGAATCCCATAATGTTAAACTTTGTAAAGTTCAGCTCGCTTGAGTTGAACTTTATTCAATTAGTGATATGTGGGTGAAACCGGACCGGAGAAGATAAGTCCAGAAGTCAGGCTCTTTCAAGTCATCTCAGATAGAGTGGGTATTAGGGCGTGAGCCTCGATTGTAGATACGGCTACAGTGTGGGTGTGTTCAACGCAAGCTGAATCCGCCACCAAAGAGTGGGGCACCGCAGCCCCTTGATCGACTCCGAGCGAGACTACTCACGCCACTAATGCCCATTTGTGGCACCTGATTAGACAGAGTCAGGAGGGACATACGTGATATTGCACGTCATTCATCTAATCACATAGGAGGATTTCATGTCTGACCAACTCGAGATAGACGAACTTCCTTGGCCTGGACCAAGATACAAACTGATTGTTGCCGGCTCCCGATCCTGGACCGACTACGAGCTCATGAGAGCCAAGCTAAGAGCTTTCTGGACAAAGGTAGTGCCCAAGGATGCCATAGACATAGAGATCGTCTCAGGGACCGCTAAGGGAGCTGATGAGCTAGGCGAAAAGATAGCTATCATGAGCCCAGTGCCATTGAAACAGTTCCCTGCTCAATGGGACACATTCGGAAAGTCGGCTGGCTATCGCCGTAATGAACAAATGGCCCAGTACGCAGATGGTGCCATCATCTTCTGGGATGGTGAATCGAAAGGCTCAAAACACATGGTAGATCTAGCCATCAAGTATGGCTTGGATCTATGGGTAGTGTTGTCAAATGGCACACATACTGAAATAGGAGGGACTATAAAACACGCTTGATAAAAAACTCAAGAAATCCAGAAGTTGGTAACAACTTCGTAACTGGCCTAAGGAGTGATCTATGAAGTACTACATCATTACGTCACCCAGCTTGATAAAGCATGGACGCGTAATCACCCGACGTTCGATCGAAGAAGCTGAGACAGAAGCACAGCGCCTTTCTCTCAGCAATCATGAAAGTATCACGATCTTTTCACCTGCGGTAACCATGAAGGCTCAACACTCTTTCGAAGTAGTGAGGGCCTGACCAATTCGCCACTTGCTGGAGAGCACCATTAAATGCTGGGTATGAGGTTGGTGCACAGAGCCTGCCAGCTGCTCTCCCCTTATTTTCGACCAAGATAGGAGATACCAATGACCGCGCTAAGACGTACTACCTGGGTAGACATATGCGAATCCAGATTGATTCATCAAGTATGTTTGCAAGCTAGCCAGGCACACCAAGCAGGTGAGATCTCTCAAGAAATGCAAGATGCCATCATCAAGGTGTTCCACCGGTGTCACACAAACTTATTTATACGCACAGGTACCTTGGCTCGTATACGCCAGAAGTATTTCGAACGGCGTACCAAGAGCCTAGCTCCCGCAAGTTTGTTCGACCTTTTCATGGGTGCCATACTGCTGCTGACGGTAGCAGCCTGGATTTGGCTGCCATGAGTCTATGCAGCTTTCTGCACAAGCTGACAGGACATGCTGGCAAGGCCTCTCGCTTAAAGCAAGGAGCTTCCCGCCATGTTCATACACCTGTAAATAAAGTTCTTGGTAGCAAGGACTATTCCCTGGACGTTCTCAATAAAATTCAGGATCCACATGGATACGATCAAATGCCCAGTGCTCTGCCATTATGCAGTGCACATAACCAACAAGGAGATGATAATGGGAAGATTTAAGCCGTTCGCAGCATTAACCGCCATGGTCAAAAATAAATTTACCAGCATGTTTGGTAATATTCCAAGATTTTCGCTCACACACAAGCAGCTCAAACGCCTGCGTCCTAAGCGGTACAGGCCCGCATTCAGCATGGGCTACCGCGGAGCTCCCAAGACATATCAACGCATTGGCGCAACGCCTGCACCCACGATAGATCAAGTACGTGATCGTGAGCGCAAGTATAGCCAACGGATTCACGTGAAAAATGGCCTGATGTTCTTCAAGTCAGACGGCATCATGTGGACCGTAGACGAAGCTACTCGCCGGTTTTTTGACAAGGAGGAGGAATGAACCAAGCACAAATGGAAGCGCTGTACTCACAGCGCAACAACCATTCAACCCTGCATAATGAAATACGTTCTCAGCTTAACACCACGTTCGCACCTGTTGCTCTGCAGCTCTTCCTTCGGATAGATGCTTATCTTGAGAAAAGCTACTACGAGAGCAAAGCTGCGCGTGTAGCGGAACTCCGAGCTGCTGGGCGTGAACAGGTAGAGACATGGATCGTAGCAATCATTGCCGCGGTAATACACACCAAGCAAACCCAAACCATTCAACAAGTAGTGGGCTACATTGCCAACCACATGCCTCACACCAATCCATTTGCCCAGGCGGTCACTGCTGGCGAATTGTTGGCCCTAGGCGTCAAGTCTGGCGGGCTCTACGAGATTGAGAGACATGGGTCCGGTAAGCCGGCTACCATCAAAGTGAATCACTGGGACTTTCTCGAACACAATCTGTTACATACATTTAACTGGATCAACGACACTCATTTCAATCCACCGCTCATTGAGCCGCCCAAGGAGGTAACAAACAACTATTCATGTGGGTACCACACGATCAATGAGCCTTGCATTTTGGGTAGGTACACGCTTCATGACGATTACATCAACCTTGAAGCGATCAATACCCTCAATGCCATTGAGTGGGTCCTCGACCCAGACGTGTTGGCCGAACCGGAGACTCCTGGCAAACCTATCACGGACCCAGAGGCATACCAGCAATGGCTACACATGGTAGTGCAATCCAGAAAGCTTTATCAGTTGTACAAAGATAGAGTCTTCTGGTTTGCCTGGCAGGCTGATTCCCGTGGGAGATACTACTCCCACGGATACCACATCAATCTACAAGCACAGGAGTACAAGAAAGCTCTACTCAACTTCAACCATCAGGAGATGCTCACATGAACAACACAGCTAAGAAATTCGTTCCAGCTGTGCAAACCACCAATTGCCCTGTTCAACGTCGCCTAGGTCCTAGATCTCTATGGAGAGACATTCTGAATGACAGGAAACTGAGATGCTGTTATGACAACTGAACGAAACGCAGTTATCCGATCGACCTTTCTTGGTCGTGGAGATCATGTAACCATGACGTGCTTCCTTTACTTAGACTATGGTGGATCCACACAAGTCTTTGGTGGATATGCGCTTGAGCGCGCGACCTTCATCACCAAAGTCCTTGACACACTCGAGGTAACATCCTGGGAGAAACTGCCAGGTACTATACTTCGGGTTCGTCAAGACGATACTAAGGTGCACGCCATTGGCCACTTCATCGAAGATGTCTGGTTCACACCCGCGGGGGATCTCAAATGAAGCTCATCCTCATCACTTGGAGAGACGTGCACTTTCAAGTGACACGTACCATCCGACGTCCGTTGACCGGGCGTTTCTCTGGATACTGGTTAGAAGGTTATATCGCCGGTATTACAGAAATGATCAACTTCAAAGGAGGGTACATTACGAACGTCGAAATGCAGGAGGTAACATGCAGCAATTCACAGGGACTCAGTACCTGAAGATCGACATTGCCAACTGCTTCGGATTGGACAAAGAAACCTGGAGTGATCGTTTGTCCTGGGTTGCTGCCAATGAACCCAATCTGGAGCTCTTGGCTCCTGATGCAGATGCACCAATTCTCTATCGCAAAGCTGTTCGAGCCCTACGTGCCGTGCAACGCGGCGAGCCTACAAGGCATATCATGGGGCTAGATGCGACTGCATCCGGACTCCAGATCATGGCGGCCATGTCCGGCTGCTTTAACACAGCTGAAGCCGTTAATCTTTTAGATACCGGCGTAAGGAAGTGTTTCTACCGTACAGTGTCAGACTTTATGAACACTATTCCTGGTATTAGAGTCACTAGAGAGCGTGTAAAGAAGCCTGTAATGACAGCTTTCTACGGATCAACTGCTCAACCAAAGGAGATTTTTGGTGAAGGCCCTGAATTAGTAGCCTTCTACAAAGCAATGGAAGAGAAAGCAACTGGTCCGTATCACTTAATGGGATTATTCCAGTCCCATTGGCGCCCAGACGTCGAGTATCACACCTGGAAATTGCCGGATGGCCACATCGCAAAGGTTCCTGTTACACAAACCATCGAAAAATCTCTCGAGATAGACGAGTTGGATCACCTAAGATTCACTTATAGAGCCACACTATTGTGTCCTAAGACGCAAGGTCGAGCTCTAGCAGCTAATATTGTGCATTCCGTCGATGGCTGGGTTGTGCGTCAAATGGTGAAGGCTGCCAAGCAACAAGGGTTCTGGCTGGCGCCGATTCATGACTGCTTTTATACCAGCCCGAACTACATGAACCAGGTGCGAGAGAACTACGTCAAGATTATGGCCTGGATCGCTCAGTCAGATTTAGTCTCCAACATCCTCACTGACATCAGTGGCCGCTATGTCCCGTACGTGAAGCACTCCTACATACTTCATCACTACATCAAGAACGCCGAGTACGCTCTGAGTTAGTTCAACATTCTTGAAGCGCGCTCCGCGCTATTTTAGGACAGCACTCTTATCTCTCTCCTAGAGACTAAGATGCTGTCCTATTTTTTTTCTCACTCAATAACCTAGGAGGAAATTCTGTATGCCCGTAGAGTCTGTCGCAAGAATCATGGAACGAGTGAAACAAGCATCTCCAAGTCGACCGATCTCTGTGTTTGTAGTTGAGGTCAATGGAGTGCGACAACTGGATGCAATCTACGACAACACAATTGAATCGAGACGTAGGCAGACAGCTCTGAAACCTTATCACCCAAGTGACACATGTCCCACCTGTGGGCACGTCCAAACCCACCTGGCTGAGGAGTATCTCGGCGCCTTTCACAACAACATGCCGTTAAAGAACGTTCGAAACTTCCTCATCAAAGCAATAGAGGCCTGATATGTCCGCACAAGCAGCAACAAAGAGTGGCCCTCCGGTCATGGAAGTGAACTTGGCCCAAGCCAAAGAGCTAATTATGGACTGTGGACGAGCCAAACATACCTGCAACCTAGTGAGTTCACCCGGTGTAGGCAAGTCAGCGATTGTCCGAGAAATTGCTGAAGAGTGGAGACTCAAGGTGATCGACATTCGTCTGACTGAATATGACCCAACAGAATTGAATGGCTATCCCTTCATTCTAAATCCCACGGATCCGATCCATATGGTCAAGGCCGGCCACGTGCCCATGATCACCTTCCCAACCGAACACGATTCTGTTCCTGAAGGTTACAAAGGCTGGATGATCATCCTCGATGAGTTTTCGTCTGCTCCGTTGTCTGTGCAAGCTGCCGCTTACAAGATCACCCTGGATCGAATGGTGGGTTCTCACAAGCTGCATAAGAACTGCATCATCGTAACCGCAGGTAACAAAGCCACAGACAAAGCGATTGTCAATCGCCTAAGCACAGCCCAACAGTCTCGGTTCTCTACCTTAATGATCAAGGTTGATTTGAACACCTGGCTTGAATGGGCCAACCGTGTGAACACCACTACCAACCTGGTCAATATTGATTACCGTGTTCGTACCTTCTTGGGCTGGAAACCAGACCTTCTGCATGATTTCAACCCGAATCATGCTGATCTGACATTTCCGTGCCCACGCACCTGGCATTTCGTCAGCAACCTTGCTGTCGCTAACAAATGGGTGGAGATCGCTTACTCCAAGTTACCACTCCTAGCTGGCACAGTAGGACATGGAGCAGCACGCCAATTTCATGCGTTTTGTGAGATCTTTAAGGATCTGCCAACAATTCATGAAATCTTGGCTGATCCCCAGCACTGTCGCTTACCAGATGAAATTTCAGTGCATCATGCTGCCGCTGGCCTGGTAGGACATCACATCAACAAGGACAACGCAAAGGCACTGTTCCAGTTCCTGAGCCGACTCCCCGCCGATCTGCAAACCATTACATTGCGTAATGCCATCAAGCATAATGAGCAACTACGTGTTGTTCCTGAATTACTGCAGTGGGCCGCACAGAACTCCAAGGAGCTAATCGCATGAACCAAGTAGAAGATCTTCGCCCACTATTGAAAGAGATAGACCGTGCGAAGTTCGCTTTGATGGATCAACCATCAACTACATTCTACTCTTCATTTCTCAGCATGCTTAATGTACGTATCTCACGTGAGATACCCACTGCTGCCACCGACGGACTAAAAATTGTCTACAACCCGGACTTCATTCAGTCAATCACTAGGCCTCAGCTGTTAGGACTGACTCTTCATGAAGTCGAGCACTGCGTGAATGGACACTGCGACTACACGTTCTATAAGAACTACTGTCCTGAGATCTTGAACATTGCTCAAGATCACTACATCAACCTCAGGCTTTTGAGTATGGGTTATGAGCTACCACCTGATGGCTATCATGATCCAAGATTCAAAGGCATGAGCTCGATGGAAATCTACCACATTCTGATCAAGGAAGGTCAGCCTCAGATGGAACCCGGGCTTCGGGATATTCTGAAGCCACCACCTGGAATGTCGCCGGCCGAACATGCTGAGCGTATTCTAGGCAACATCGTAAAAGCAGTCATCATCGCTGAACAAAACAATGACGCTGGATCCATACCAGGGCATTTACGATGTAATTTAGAGAGCATTCTCAGCCCTAAACTTCCGTGGACCACCATTCTTCAACAGTACCTCACAGAATTTATAAATGCTGATTACACAATGCGTAGACCCAACAGACGTTTCATGCCTAACTGGTATCTCCCGATCATCGAAGGAGAAGGCCTAGGCCATTTAGTGATGGGCTGTGACGTCTCTGCCTCAATGAGTAACGAAAACATCAGTGAGGTTTGGAATGAGTACAGCTACATTTTCGACACAATGAGTCCCCAGACTGCGCACATCATGACGTTCGACACGATTGTTCATCTTGACAAAACCTACGAACAAGGAGACTTCATTCCTGAATTCGACTTGGAAGGACGTGGAGGTACAAATGTGCAGCCACTGTTGGACGCTATTCGAGACGAACAACCTGCCTTTGCACTTATCTTCACGGACGGTTACTTCAGTGTACCCAACATGAATAATATTGATTCGGACATCTTTTGGATCATCAAAGGTAACCCCCAGTTCACAGCGCCAAAGGGCACTGTGATTCACTTTGAATAGGAGGATCCATGTCCTACAAAACGCAACTCACCAATTGCAAGTCCGAGCTTGGAAAACTCAAGCAAAATTACTTGGCATATTGTCGCAATTCTCCTGGCTGCAACTGGGAGAAACGTCTCGAACACAACATAGCTGTGAGAAAACTTAAAGCAAAAATCTCCCGCCTTAAGTCAAAAATCCTCTTGCAGCAAGGCCCGATCATTCATCGTGACATATTCGGACAGCCTTTCCTTCCTGGCGCACAAGTTGTGTGGAGTGACTCCGGTCGCTACGCCGGCTTTCCGTGTGTCTGGTATGTTTCATACTGCACACCCAAGCAGGTAGCACTGGTCGCAGATAAAGCCAAGGTTGGCATGGTAGGAACTAGCACTTCTCCCAAATATCTGTTGGTAGTCGATAAACTTGTCGCCCCACCACCTACTTCATCCAAAGCAGCTTTCTACAGCATCTGGGATGATGCAGGGAACACCAACGCGTCCCTTCATGAACTCCTCACGGAGTACTGGAACAACACTGCAGACTCCGTAGAAACAGTCATACGCGGCGTCAAAGTGCAAACCTGGATAAAGGCCGACGTAAAGTCGTACAACATTTGGTACGACGACCCGAAATCCGAAATCACCTGGGAAGAGGAGAACACCCCATGAACACAGAAACCTACACTGGGTGGATCGTTGACGTCAAACAAACAGAGTTCAACGGATCCATTCGTAATGGATGGTGTGGAATTTACTATAAGTATTTCCCACCTCGTATGCCTGCAGAAATCGGTGAACTACTTGGCATACGCACGATGGTCTTCCGAACCAGAGAGCAAGCACGAGAACTTGCAACTTACATCGACAACTCACCTTGGCCCTGGCCACGCAACGCAGTCGTTCGCAAAGTCGAAGTAACCATCCGAGTAATCGGACATG
>Ga0210043_1001490_pt1 | contig 18976 bp, 40 predicted proteins | sample CryGeymet201501t_FD_183990 | JGI IMG/M metagenome (GOLD analysis project Ga0210043, IMG submission 183990) | Groundwater microbial communities from Crystal Geyser aquifers in Utah, USA - Crystal Geyser metaG 2015-01t (SPAdes) (version 2) | ecosystem: Environmental > Aquatic > Deep subsurface >... | reverse complement strand
TAACCTGATTTATTTTCTCGGTAGCATAACCGTATTTATCATTGTCGGTATCTACTTCTTTCCATAATTTCATTGCTCGACTTTTTACTTCTTCAAATAATTCTTGTCTTGGTGGTGTACAATATAATATATTGCTGCATTATTAATATTTAATCTTTGTTCCATAGACTTAGCAGACCCATGCCTGAGTACCAAATCTATGGTGCAAAGGTGGCGAGTTTAAGATTTTGTCTTATAAGTTGCTGATAAGATGATCAAAGAACTCACTCGCCATGATTTAAAATAATTCTCCTTGTTTATTAAAAAATATTGGAGGATTTTCTGTTAATTCTTTTTCTAATTTATACATATATCTAATATTACAAATTAATCTTTTTTTATATTCTTCTTTTAATTGCTGCAATGTAAATTCTGGAAAATTCTCTTGTATATATTTCTTATCTGCTTCGGATATAATTGTTTTTCTAGCAAGATCCAATTCTCCTGTTTCTGTATATACTCTACCCATAGCAGCTCCCATAATAGAAGATGTTGAATCAATTGAATACCAAGGATAAGTTTTGATTAACAACCTTGTAGTCATTCCAAATCCATGAATTTTTGTTTTTGGATATCCTCTTTCATTACATATTCTATTAAAACACATATTAAGCCAAGGTATTAATTGTTCTGTAGAAATAGGTACCATTCCTCCAAGAGCAATATATTCATATCCTTTTTCTAGGAAAGATTCTAGAATATCTTTAGGTTCTCCATAATGATAAACAGGAATAGGATTTAATCCAATAGATTCTAAATAATCTTGATTACTTTGCGTCTTATGTGGGTCTGAAATATCATCTAGATTAGCATAACAAGTTAGATTATTTTCATTCTTTTTAATAAATTCGGCATATTCTTCTATATTTATTATTTTCTTTTTAGCCCAAGCAGAAAAAGCGCCAGAATCTAAAAAGAAATCTATTATAAAATCATCTCTAGGAATTTGCTTCCAATTCTTAATATAGAAATAACTTTTTAACATTCGAATCGAATTTATATATCCTCTTAAAGGTTTTTCTGATGGTATTACACTATATATCTTCATGATACTAATTTTAAGAATTCGGATCTTGTTTCTGATTTAGTTTTAAATACACCTCTCATTACAGAAGTAGTCATAATACCTTTTTTTCTAGCACCTCTCATTGTTTTACAAAGATGCTCTCCTTTCATAACTAAAGCGATTCCTAAGGGTTTATTTTTATTGACACAAAGAGCTTTTTCTATTTCATCTACAATTTCATTTGTTAATCTTTCTTGAATCTGCATCTTAGCTGAACAATAATCTACCATTCTAGCAATTTTAGATAAGCCTAATATTAATCCATTTTTATTTGGAATATAAGCAAAATAATATTTTCCAAAGAAAGGTAATCCATGATGTTCGCAGGTGCTAAAATATGTACCTTCATCCGTTATCATTTCATCATAAGATATTCCGTCTTGACCATTAGGAAATACAGTTATATTGGGTTTAAGATCTAGATTATAGCCTCTATAAATTTCAGCATACATCTTCTCTATCCTGCGGGGAGTTTCTAATAAACCTATTCTATTAGGATTCTCTCCGATATATTCTAAAATACGCACTAAGTGTTCTTGAATTCCTGATTCACTCTTATCGTGAGGTAATAACAACCATTCATCAGGAATAGTCTTAATATAAAAATGAGGTTCCGGGCTATAATCTTTTTTATATAATACAGCTTGATCATGGTCAGGATATTTTTCTAATGTTCTGCCAGTATCAATTAAATCATCTACTACAAGAACTTCTTTTTTATCATAAAATTTTAATTGTTCCTCATCTATTAAAAGCAATTTTAATTCTTGAGCAATAATATAAGCTGGTAAAATTCCTCCACTAGGAATTCCAAAAATAGCCTTATATTTATTTCTATCTATTTTTTTAGATAATTCAATTGAATCATTTATAATATCTTGATATCGAAACCTCATTTTTATTTAAGTTAATTATTATTCTTCTTGGGGTACTATTTCAATTTCTTCTTCTTCCGAAGAAATATCTATCTCAATTTCTTTTCCTAATGAATTTTTAGCAATTACAACTTCTTTTGCTTTTTTCTCTTTTACTTTCTTTTCTTTTTTAGGATTAGAAAGAATAGCACATTCTCGACAAAGCCAACTTTTTTCCATTTCTTCCTTGGAACCAAATTTCTTTAATCGAGCCGCCATTGCTTGCGGATTAGCAAACTTCTTTTTTCCACACTTTGAGCAAGTTACAAAACCTGCTTTTACTTTTGTTTCTTCATCCATTTTTTTAGGATTAATAATTAGTTAAAATAATCTATCTTGAATCAAAATTACATCTTGTAAATTTTCTACTGGCCACATGGCCATAGCTGCTTTCTTTTTATCTGGATTTCTATATTTTTCTCGTTGTTGCCATTTATCATTAAACCATATTTCTGGCTTTCCTAAGGAATTTAATTGAGCGAACTTAATTTCATTTCCTTCTTCTTTATAAATAACTATTGCAGTATTAATTCCTGTTTTAGACTCAAATAATTTAAGACAATAATATTTATAAGCATCAAATCCAGTATATCTAATACCATTTTTCTTTTGTTCTTTCGTCCAATCTCCTTTAGCGAAATAAGATAAAGCTAATAATTTATTATCTTTAACTACTATTTTATGTGGGAAAAACGCTACTTCTTCTAACTTCTCTTTTATTCTAAGAGCTTCTCTTAATTCTGATACATCAGAATATTTTCTACTAAAAATCCAATTATTTAATTTTTCTTCTACTTCTTTTTTGTTAAACATAATTCCATTATTTCTTTAGCTATCTTTTTTAATCTCTTTTCTCTTTTAGAAACTTCCCAAAGAATACTATCTTTGCTTATCGGTACTAAGTATTCTTTGTAAATCTTTTCTATAGTTTCTTGGGTAGACATATTTTTTAGATCTCTTTAATTTTAAATTGTTATCTAAAGTATACGTCTTTAATAGACTATTCCACTCTTTCTGTTGTTTCATCCAGTTTATTTCTTCTTGTGTATATTTTAAACTAGAGGGAGCATAAATATTATTATTTATTTTTACCCAGTGCTGAGTATAATCTATAATTTCTACTTCTTTTCCTTTATCTTTTCCAATTAATACAATTGCCATATTATTCTTTATATTTAATAAAATCTTTTGTCTTATTTTTAGCAAATGCTTCTAATCTTTCTTGACAAGATCCACATTTTCCACAAGCAATTTCTTTGCCATTATAACAAGTATGAGTAAGAGAATAATCCACGCCTAATTTAAGACCAATTTTAACAATTTGTGCTTTGCTATAATGTAAAAAAGGTGCTAAAACATTAATTGGTTTATAATTATTTATTTTAAATACCTCTCTTAGAGCTCCCAAGAATTCAGCTCGACAATCAGGATATATTGCGTGATCACCGGCGTGAATTCCAAGAGCTATATTATCAAATCCAATGTTATAAGCGTATCCTTGAGCTATTGAAGCCATGATTGTATTTCTACTAGGGACAACGGTTTGCTTCATAGTTTCATCTTCATAATGACCTTCGGGAACTTTTATATTAGAAGTTAAACTAGAGTTTGAAATTAATTTCGTAATTGTTCTAATATCTACTATTTCATGAGAAATTTTTAATTTCTTACAAGTAGCAATAGCTTTCTCTAATTCTATTTTGTGTCTTTGCCCATAATTAAAAGATATAGCTTTTATTTCATGACCTTTATGAAGAAAGTAATAAAGAACAGTAGTAGAATCTAATCCACCGGAAAGAATTATAATCGTTTTATTTTTCATATTCTTTCTTTTTTTAAATATTTAATAATTAATATAATCGTAATAAATCCATTCACAATAGTAAAAGGAATATCCTGTAGATTAATGGCGTGTATAGTTAATATAAAACTAGCCAAAGCATCTACAGGAATAAACCATTTATTGTACTTCGTAATTAAAAGAACGTAAGCTAAACAAAGAATTATTAATCCAATATATCCTATCATACTCCTCTTTTAAGTCCATAAATTAATACATGAACTCTAGGACTATAATTAAATCCATATTCCTTGCATAGTTCAATAACAGATTTAGCTCTATCGTTTTGTTCTTGCGTCGTTTTCCCTTCAGCCATTAAATAAATTTTTGGTGCTGATATTTTTATTTGATCTTTTAGAAATAGAACTTCTTTAAAATCTTCTTCATTTTGAATTACGAATTTAAAGATACTATTTGGTAATTGATTAAAAAAATAAAGAGCATTATAATTCATTCTTTTTTCTATAGGATCGCTAGAACTTACAAGCTTAGGAGAAACTGACCAAAAGTCAATTCTATTAGCTAATTGGGCATTAGGAATTATTGTTCCATTTGTTTCGATGTGACTTAAGTGGCTCACTTGACTAACTAATTCTGCTATTGCTTCCTGCTGTAAAAGCGGTTCTCCTCCGGAGATTGTAATAGAAAAACTATTATATTTTTCTATTTCTTGCATTACTTCCTTTGTGCTTAAATTATGACCTTCAACTCTTGGATTAAATTTTTTCCCTAATTTACCAGTGAAATCCCAAGCATAAGGCGTATCACACCAAGAACAATGCAGGTTGCATCCTAAAAGACGAATAAAAATAGTATTTAATCCAATAAATTTTCCTTCTCCTTGAATGCTGTGGAAGATTTCATTAACTAACATATATAACTCCTTTCTTTAATTTGAATATGTAACCCAAGAAGTATTCTCGGATCCTTTATATCCTTCTGCTACTGACACGATTGATTTTAATAGATATTTCTCTAATATTAAACTATAAATTGTTTTAGCAATATTTTCTGCTGTTGATTCTATATGAACATTAGAATATAAATTTCTAAATACTTCATTAATATTCTTATGATCAAAAGCATCATCTATTAATCTTTTTATAGCTTTAAAATCAATCACCATAGAAGCTTTATTTAATTCCTCGACGTTTATTTTAACAATAACACAATAACTATGCCCATGAGGTCTAGAACACTCCTTAGTAAATAAATCTTCTGAATCTGTTAATTGATGTGCGGCTTGAAAAAAATGTTTTATCTCTATTGTATACATTGATTTTAATTATTATTTAATTCCCATTCTGCTATATATTTCTTTGTTTTTCTACTAAGATTTTGTTTATGATCTAATCTCCATTTCATAGCATGTATTCCTTTGATTGTATGACGCGTTAACTCTTTTGGATTACAATTATTTAATAAGGAGAATATTTCATCTTTTGTCCATCTAGCATGACTAGAGAAAGATCTTTTTATTTTTGGTAATACTTTTTCTTGTAATAAAGAAATTAATTGTACAGCTTGTTCAACTGAGAATACTTCGATTTCTACATCTTTAATTTTTAATTTCATATTATTTAGATAAATTAATAAAGGGAAGCGTAGCATTCGGAATCATTTGCGTAGATAATACACCGTTCCATTTTTCAACCGCTTTCATATTTACATAATTTGTTCCACCTTGTTGCGTGATAGCTTCTGCTTGGATCTTAATAGCTTCTGCTTCTGCTTTTGCTGATGCTACTCTTTGTTCAGCTTCATACTTTACTTGTTCTAATTTATTTCTAGAAGTCAAAGCATCTTGTTGAACAACTTGTTTTCTTTCGACAGCTTTTTCGTATTCATCACTAAAATCGAAGCTAATAATAGATAAGTCATCAACAATAAAATGTTCCCATCAAAATCATGAATAAAATAAATATTACTATACCCCAAATTACTCTTTTCATAATTTTATTTATGTTTTCATCTTTATTTATTTCATCTTTAATCATGTGTCTTTATTTATTTAATTAGATTTACTTCATCTCTTTTTACCTTTTTCGGGATGCTCTTGATTATGAACTCCTATTGCTGTAATTCCGTTTTTAGGTTTTAATACCTTTAAATTAGACTTTTTATTATCGTTCTTATTTTTATTTTTATGATGAACTAACTCTCCTGATTTAGCACTTGTTATTCTTCGTCTATAATCAGATGATTTCCCGCCCTTCCATCGACCATTTTCTTTTCCCAGGCGTTGCTTTGTTTTCATTACCATTGGTTTATTATTAATTATAAAAATGTTTATACTTTTCTAAAAATTCAATATCTTTTTCGTTAGGAATATATTTAATGTTATCTAAGTATTCCTTTGTTTTCTTTAAATATTTATATCTAGTATTAAATGAATTAATCGGTAATAGATTCTTCCGTCCTTCAGGCATATGATTTCTGAAATTATTCAAAGGCACGGCATTATAAGCACTATTCGAAACTCTACCAAGACAATGATGAAGACAGTTAGCATCATTTCTTCCATCTTCCCAATCATTACAATATCCGTCTCCAAAAAATAACATTCTTATATAGTTCGGAAAATCATTTTTCATTTAGAATTTCTATTATATGATTAATTTTCTCTCTTAACATTTCAAGCTTCGCATTCTCATTTATAATATCTTCAGAATAACCTTCTTTATCGCAAGAATACCAATGCCTATCTATATCGTAAGGATAATTTTCAGATAAAGTTATTGTTTGAATTTTCTTTTTGCTCATATATTTTTATAGATCTTTTATAACTAGTCGTAATAAAGAATTAATGATTATCTCCAACTTTCTAATATATATATTATTCAGTCACTAGCACAATTATTGATCACATAATTGCTTAATGCTATAAAGGAATGATTACCTTTAAATGGATACAGCCTTCATGTAAGTATGTTTTCGATTTGTCCATTTTTTACGAGGCTAAAAGTTGTACGACTTTTGCTTGTTTAACCTTATATATATATCAAAAATAAACTACTAATATTTCTTCAATATTAATATGCTTTATTCGCAGGCTACGAATTATTCAGCCAATTACGACTAGTTATAAAAGATCTATATTTAACTAACTTGATTAATTTGACGTTTAAGTTCTGCTATTCTTTGTACGATTACTGTCAATATATCATCAATAGCAAAAGACTTTAATTTTAGTTTTTGATATTGAGACTCATAAAATATTTGATCATTAATTTCTTTTCTTAAAGATATTAATAAAGCATTTTCAATTTGTTCTTTATTCTTAATCTTTCCCTCGGCTTCTTTAATTTGAAATTCAATATCTTTCCAAAGAATTGCTCTTTGATCTTTTATCCAAGCTTTTGTATATTCTGATTTAGCCATTAATTCAGCAATTTGATCAGCAAGATAAAATTTATATCCTGATAATTTCATTTGATAATCCGATAAAGAACCTCCGTCTAAATTAACAAAACTCTGAGCTAATTCATTAACAAGAGTTGTTATTTTTTTCATTATACTAACTCCTTCTTGAATATCTTCTTGTAATAAAAATAGTTCTTTAGCTTTATTGAATTGTTGATTTATTAAATCCATATTTTTTACATTGTTCTTTAAAGGGACACCAGAAGCAAGGATTTCCTTGTTTTGGTTCAAATTTCTTATCTAATACATTTTGATGAAATTGAGCACAAATATCTTCTATCTTATCTATATCTTCCTGAGTCCTTTTTATCTTTAATATTTGCGGTTTATATTCTTTGTCTTTTAATTTATTCTTATTAATAACATAATAAGTAATCTCTGGGATCTCTTTAGTTAGTTTATTAATAGCAAATGAATAAATATCTGTTTGAATGCTTTTAAGGTCATTTTCAATATAATCTTTTGACGTTGTCTTATATTCTATTATTCCTTCTTCAGTAACTCTATCTATAAAACCAATCAAAGCTAAAGAACATTTTTCTAAAGGAATATAAAACTTCTTTTCTGTTTCTTTTGTTTGTGACTTCAGTGGCTCTTTGAAATATATTTCGGCTAATTTTCTTATAATAGAAAATCTATCAATCAATTCGTCTAATGGTTCAGTAATAATTTCTTTTTTTAATTTAAGAATTATTTCTTCTTCTCCTACTCCAGAATGATAAAGTTCAACTATTTTATGAAATGCTTTACCTATTTCTAAAGCATCAGATATTGGAGGTATTAATCCTAATTCATATTTAAGATACCAGCAATGCGGGCAATCTTGATACATTCTTAAACTTGTAGCTGATACAGTTTTTATCATTTTAGAAGAGATATCTTTTTATTATTAAATGCTTTTAATACTACATTCTTTGAAGAAGTGCCAGAAATATTTTCTATCTTTTCTTTTAACGATTCAAGCTGATCCGATCTCTTGCAAGAATTAATCTTATCAATCATATTTTGTAATTCATTTGGAATAGAAACTTCCTCTTTAACTTCTTCTATAACAATTTCTTGTTCAACAAATCCTTGTAAATAAAGTTCATTACCAATCCCGAGATAACGACAAGCATTTTTAAAAGCAGACGTAGATGCTGACTTTAATGCTGTATCTAATTTTTTAGCATAACAAGCACCTTCGCCAATAATAGAATCGTATCCAGGAATATTAAGATAAATTCTTTTTGCTACTACCCAAGATCCCCCTAATTTTTCACACATTAAAGTTTTAATTTCTCTACTCCAAATGCCTAATCCAAAAGTATCGTTAAGTAAATTAATAGCATATTGAGCCTTATATCCAATAAACTCTTTCCCGTCTTCTTCGTATCTTTCTAAAAACTCTTGAGGAATTTTTTGAGTAAGTTTTGATAATACCGGCACTGCAAGAATGTTTTCTATTCCCGGATCTGTATTTGTAATTATTTCTTCCATAATCGTTTTAATTTAATATTTAAAAAGGGATGTCATCTACATTAATTACATCATCATCTTCATGAAATGCTTGAACTGTATCAACTACTTCTGCAGACTTCTGAGTCTTTGCATCAAAATAACTATTAATTCCTTTTAATACAGGGATTTCTTTACTAAGATTAATTCTTTCTCCTTTAATAAAGTTGACCTTCCAATAAGATACTTTTATTTGTTTAACAAACTCTAATTCAAATTTAGTAAGATAAGAAACATATGTATCGTCTTTACCGAATTGATTTTTATATTCAAATAATGAAGCTAAACCCTCTCCTTTAACTTCTAGTCTATATACTTTATCTGTATCTAATATGTGAATATAAAGACGAGCTTTTAAATCAAAAGATTTCTTAGGTTTGCCCATTGTATTTAATTCTCCGGTTTTAAAGTTATTTACAAGTTCTTTATATGTTCCAGTAATAATAATATCTTTTGTATTTGAATCCATTACATTAATCTTCTGCGTAAAATAATCAAATTCATCACTATAAAATTTATCCTGAACATTAAACTTAGAAGAAATAATAAATCTAACTTTTAATATAACAGCATTTAATTCATCAGCAAACAATTCTTTTTGAGATTCATTATTATTATCTTTTGAATATATAACAAATCCTTTCTTTGGCGGAACATCTACTTCTTGATCAATACCATCAATATTAACTATTTTCTTTTCTGATTCATTATTAACTTTTAGAAGAGGTATAAAGGGAACTGAATTTGGAGAAAATTCTCCAGACATTTTTCTAATGTCATCAATCATGTTTTGATCTACTAAATTATTTGGTTCTTTTTTAGTTAATTCATTTGTCATTGTTTTAATTATGTTTAATAGTTATAAATTTTGTTTCTCTCTTTTCTACTCCCTCTAATAAATCTCCTTCAATCTTTTCGTATTTATCAATAACTTCATCTACCGATTTTTTATCCTTTACAACTACTTCTCTTTCAAATAATGAATCAATGTCTATATGCGGAATATATTCTTTTACAAAAGATATCTTACTAGTTATATCAAGATATAAATCTTCTGGATTTTTAATAACTTTTGTAATTTTAATATTTTTAGTAATAGTATATTCTTGATCCTGAAAAGAATTTAATTTATTAGCTTCTAATTCTAATAATGCTTCCTCTCTTAAAATAACTTCTTGTTGTTCTAAGTCATCGAGCATAGCTTTTATTACTTCGATAGAATTTTCAAATTCGATTTTCTTTTGTTTGATTTGAGAGTCAACTTCCTTTTTTTGTTCTACAACTTTAATTAATTTTTCAAACATTTTTATTCTCCCAATATTTTTCGCGAGACTTATCGCGATAATATTTTAATAAATTAGCATATTTTATTGAATTACTTTTTATCTGTAAATATTGACGCTTACTAGATTCTCTATTCTTTTGCTTTACGTATTCTCTCTTCTGATATAATTTAGAATAAACTCTATTATAATGCAATATCTTTTCTTTATTTCGTTCATAATAAACTCGTTGACTAGCCCTACGTCTCTCTTCTCTTGTATCATAATTATATTTACGAGAAGCTATCACTTGCAATTGTCTATGAAAAGGACAAAATTTAGCTACACTTGATCCTGTATCTTCTCCACACTTACGACATTTACTATTTGGCTTTTGAGGTTTTGGATTTAACTCTCTTTGATATCTATGATTAGATAATATTATTTCTTTTATTTGTGCTGGTAATAATTCTTTCGCTAATATTTGACTAATTCTTTGACGAGAAATTCCTCTTTCTCTAGCAATCTGAATAGGTGCCTTTTTATTTTCTACGAAATCTATTAATATTTCATCATGTAATTTTGTCATCATAATCCAAACTCTTTTAATAATTCTTCGCCGCTAAGAGATTCTTCTTTCTCTATTTGTTCTTCAATATAAGAATCAGGAACTATTCCTAAATTCTTTTCTATATACCTTTGTCTCCATGTTAAAAACTTACGACTTGCTGCTATATATTTTTCTCCTTTTTTATGTAAACCATCTGAATGTTCAGAAATATATTCTTCTGTAGGAATTTTAAATCCTGTCTTATATTGCATTCCCGATGCTTCTATATCTTGTGGAGATAACCAACCCATTTCTGTTTTCATCCAACCTTCAGATATTCTTTTTTCTAACCAAACATTTGATTGGTCAATTGCATCTTGCGTTCTTTGATTAAATTTCAAACCACTTATTTTTGACATACTTGATTCTTCTAAGTTTTTCCAACTCTCGTAATCTTGTTGTGTCATAAATTCGTTCTCCGTTTTTTAATATTAAAATAGGTTCTTCACCTTTTAATTCACTAATATTTTCCATGATAAACTTTGATACTGTTTCTAATGCTACTTTATAATTAACTGTTTGTAGCAAATATTCTAAAGTTCTTTTAATCTTATCTAATTCAAATATTTCTAATTCTTTAGCTGCTTTGGAATTTCTTTTAATAAACCAAAGTATCTGCTCATAATTTTCAAAGCTATATTTTTTTGTAAGAGCAAACAAAGCAATAATCTGAATATGTTTCTTTTTATCCTTTAACATTAATTCAAGATATTGTTGAGCGTTAAATTGTTCCATATTCATATAATAGCATAATAAAAATATAAAAGCAAATTACAATGCCGGTCATCCTACAACTGTTCATAACTTTAGATCAGTATATCACGATATGGTTCATTGTGAGATAAAAGGCTTTCAGAGCAATCTGAGAGCTTTTTATTTATATGAACTTTCCTCTAAAATAGCCTTGTCTTTTTGTTTTTATCATAAATCTATATAAGACATCATAATTAATGTTTTTTTCTAAATATCGCAGTTTTAAGCTTGATAATAAATTGCGAATAAATCCCGGTTGATTTTATTTTTATTTGGCTTTATAATTAAAGATAGATATTCGTGCAGGTTAAATGAAGTGTGCGAATTAAAAAAAGTACTTCAAGCTCACGATTAAGCCAAATCCCTTTATACTGAATATCCAGTCCAACTAATTACCAATGAGCCAATAGTTTGTTCTTTTTAAAAAATAACGGATAATTCTCGAGAAAATGATTAATCAATTATCTGTATTTTTTATTAAAAAACTATATAGTTTAAAAGACATCTCTCCTTACTATGGGCTGAGATATAGTTTATATTCCTTTAAAGATCTAATATTTTCTGCTATATTAGCAGGAGCTTCTCCTAAAACCTCTCCGCTTAACCTGAATAGTTAGCTTTAAGAATTAATTAGATTATATTAAATTAATCAATATATTCGTTTATTAATTCTTCTTCATCTATTTGCTTTAAATAAATATCTAATATACCTTTGTTAGTGGATTTTTCTTCCAATCTTGGATCTAATATTTTATCTTTTTTCAATAGTGGTTTGTTTTCACTATTTTTTTGTACTAAACTAAATATATCTAATTGGTTCTTTGATATTTTAATTGGTATATAAATTCTTATTGGAAAACCTTTCAATAATTTTATAGATTTACCTATAAATTCCCATTGTCCATTTATATATTGTTCAAATTGTATTGATTTAGACATTTTTTTGCGTCTGTTGTGGCGTTACCTTAGAGGCAAATTCTTTAATATTGGCAACATATTCGTCTCCTGTTTCTCCATCTGGACAGAAAGGAGTTACAACATCACAATACCAACGAGCATATTCTTTATTATCATCCGCTTGATACTTTTTTCTAACATACCAAGTCCAAGTTTTATCTGGAAGTTGCCAGATTTCATAAGCATTTTCTCTACTAACTGTTTTGTTACAAAGATTTTTCATATAATTAAAATGATTTAATTAATTTATTAGATTCTTTTTTATTTATTTTTTCTAAGATATTTTTTTTAGTAATTAATTTATTATCATTTTTTTTAACCATTGTTCTATGTCGACGATGATTCATACCTTTAAACGGTATGCTATTTTCTGCTAATTCTTTCATTACTAGAGGATATTTTTTTCTTATAGGTCTTTTAGGCATATAGTTAAGTTTAACCAGGCCGTACCAATAATGGAAAGAATTCAATCAAAAATTTCTTATTATCATTACGGCCCAGTATTTGTGACTTCTGTGGCTACTTCTTAAGTAACATTAAATCATTAAAACCAAAAGTCACTTGATGGCAAGGCAAAGTGCCTTGTAAATATTGACGCACAAAATTGGCAATTAATCCGCCAATTATAGCACAGTTAAAACAAATTGATTTAGCTGTACAAGCGTCAGGTTCGACGTTGTTTGGGTCTACTAGCGTTTCATTGTATTGGCTAGCTGGAGAATTATAGATCTCCAATTGTAGACCACCCATGCGACCGTCTATTATAAATACATCTTTGTCTTTAAAGATGTTATATAATTTAATTCTTTCTTCCATAGAATCGACAGCAATAATAACAATACCTCTTCTGATATTAATTTCTTGTTCTATAGAAAATAAAGAGCAATTTATTCCACTAAAATCTTTTATATTTTGTTGTAAAGATTGTTGTTTTGATAATCCGATTTGATCTTCTTTATATATTTGTGAAGCAATATTATGATCTTCTACTTCATCAAAATCGTAAAGATTAATATCTTGGCAGCCCATTTTAGCTAGAATAAAAGCTGTCCAAGATCCAATGCCTCCTATGCCAATAATATGAATAGGAATATCTATTGGTGTAAAAATGTCGCTTTGATTTTTATATCTTTCCATATTGAAATCCAAATGAATGACTAGGTGTTGTTTTTATTTCCATTTCATAACAATCGTAACACATATTTTTACAGTAATTAATTTCATCTTCTGTAATATTGGCTTTACATACTTTACATTGTTTAATTGTAACTATTTTATTATTATCTTTATTCCAATTTTTATTCCAGTCTTTATTCCAGTCTTTGTTCTGATTTTTATTCCAATCTTTGTTCCAGTCATTATTATTCCAAGTTTGTTGAAATTTTTGTGATACTTTCTGTGATATTTCCTGCTGTATTCTTTGTTTTAATTCTTCGTTATTTAGAGTTTCAAGTTCTACGAGTAATTCTTTAGTATAAATAACAGGAATATTAAAAGGACTATTATCTTTAGGCCATAAATCAAGTCGTGCTTTAAATTTTCCTTTTTTATTTCCTACTAAAGAGATAAGATTTGTTTGATTGCTATGAGATCTAATAGTGTTTTCATCCGTTCCTGACCAAAATACATCCATATCAGCATGACTATGCCACCAAACATTCCAATCTTCTATTTTCTGTTTCTTTTTCATTACTTGATTAATAAATTGAGCTTGATTTTTATCGTCTAATACTGTTGAAGCAGGAGAACATTCTTGTTTGAATATCATTATATCTTCTACTATTATATTTTCTCCATCGAAAGTACTTTTCCCTAGGCCAGAGATCTCAAGGTTAGTACATTCAATATAATATTTAATTTTTAAATAGGCATTATTTGTTAGAATTAGTTTCATTTTTTTGAATTAGTTGATTAAGATATTCGTGATTTATATTTAGTAAAGGATCTATTTCGTTTGTATGTTCTTTATAGAATGCACAATAATCTACAATTAAAAAATTATTAAATAATTGATTAAATTTTTCTTGATTTAGGTTATTATTAAGAGTAAGTAATTTTTGATATGTTCCTTGCAGGAATTGTTCTGTTGTAAATTTAGGCATTTTATTATAATAAAAAGCGAAATCTGATATGTTAATATAAGAATCACTGTAATTAGGTTTTTCTAAAAAATTAATTAACATCATTACGTATATGTCTATATTTCCCGAATTTAAGAAGTACTCTATTTGAGATTTAAAAGAATCCCCAAAACATATACTATTAGAATTATTTATGCAAGGATGTAAATAATGCTCACAATAGAAGTCCTTATTAATAACTTTTACATTTGTAAGATTATTACAAATTGCTATTTTATATCTTCCTAAGAAAACAGGAAAGAAGTTTTTGTCTTTGTATGTTAAGTTCTTTGTATCTATTATAATAAAGTTTTTATAATAAGATACTTTTTCAACAAGAGGAAGTTTTTTTATGACTTTTATAGCTTTTTCTATATCAGAGATAGTAGTAGTTTCTTTTAATTTTTCTGTATATTTTTTAATATTTTCTTGTATTCTTCGGAGAGAACGTATTTGATACATTTCGTCTTCTTTATATTGTTGTAGAGTTAACTCAAGGCTTTCTTTTTTAAGAATTTCATTTTCTTGAAATATAGAATTAACATTCTCTTGAAAATTTAATGAACATTTTTTGATAAGAGTTAATTCTTTTTCAAGTAACCAATCTGTTGTGTTGAATCGTAAAAAGAGTTGATAGATAATATTATTATTAGAATCTGTTTCTATTTTTCTAATAATTCTATCTTTATTATTATAACGGACTAAGTCTCCAATATTAAATTTTCTTTTTTTCTTCATAACTTATTTAAAATAATTAAGATTATTAGTAGATCTAAAGGATAGATCTACCAAATAATTCTAACTATTGTGTGACTTCTGTGGCTTCCTCTGTCTCTTTGCTTAAATCTTCCTCTGCTTCCTCTTCGTTGCCACCTGCTTTTTTGCCAACAATAATTAAATAGTCTCCATCTTCAATTATATCTTGTTGAAAAGCTTCGTCTCCATTAACCCAAATGCTTTCATTATCATTTAAAGAAATTTCAGCAGCTTCTAATACATTAGAGATTACCGAATCTTTCTCGACTTCTAGATTTTTTACTGGTTCGTTAAAACGACCAATTGTAATTTTTATTGAGGCTACTTTCTTTGTACTTTTTTTCATACTACATTTTTAGTTAATAATTAATTAATTATATAAATCCTTTTTCGACCAAAGGAATTTATTAAAAGCCGAAGGTAAGGGTAAGTTGTACATTCTATCCTTACAACTATATTAATAGTTTTTTCTCCAGCTTTTAATAAACTACTTTATTCTATGTAAATCAAGAGTTAATTGTTCTATACAGAATTGTAAAAAGAAATCAATAGTATCCGTTTCTTGTTCTATATATTCTGTCATAGCAAATTCTCGAATCTCTTTATCATATTCTCCGCTATTAAGTTCTGTAAGTATTTCGTTTAAGAAGTCTATTTTTTGTTTATTTGTTAGCATATTTTTTAAGATAAGTTAATGAATATTTATTAGCTGAACACTCAGTATTCTTTCCAAATAGTATAATTGATATTTGATTAGTTCTTCTTAAGAAATGAAACCATTCATGAAAAAATACATACATCATAGCTTCGTCATAATTATTAAAAGTAATTTCTTTAGTAATATACTTATAAGATGCTGATGAAATCTTTTCTGTACCAATTACTATTAAATCTTTTGTAGGATATTTCCAATTAGAATGAACTGATGCCACTATATGCCAAGATTTTTCTTTAGGACATCTTAATTTTCCATAAAAAGATAATGATCTATTTTTCGTTTCTGATAGTTTAATATATTTTAATTGTAGAGAATTTGATTCGTTGATTATTTTAAGAATATATTGTAAAGCTTCTTGAGATATTTTTGATTTATTAATCAGTTTCATAGAGAAGATCTGTTAATTCCTTTTTTTGTTCTTCTGTTAATTCGTAATCACATTCTATTTCTTCTGTTTGTATTCCATTATTGTCAAATACAATAAAACTTCCTTCTACTTCTTTGTTTTCTATTTCTGCCGTAAAAGCATAGTAGGTTGTTTTAGAATAGTACTCTTTAGTTATTATCTTCATATTTTTTTATTAGTTGATTAGATATAGTTCTTGCAATAATATTGGCTCCGCAAGTTACACAATAGATATAAGTTACAGTATCGTCTATTATTCTTTTGGCTTTACTTTTACAATTTGGACATTGTGCATCTATCGTCATATAGTTTAATTATTTGATTAGTAGTTTTACCATAAAAAGGTATGGCAAGGCAACTTTTAATTAATTCTTCGTTAAGATTTTTATTATTTCTAGATACTACTACTAAGGTTCTTTGATATTTATCTTTGCCATATTTTTTTAATTTGAAACCATTTTTTAGGAATTGGCAAGTATAATTTTTGGCCGCGTTGTAAGTGGCTTCATTAAACTCTGGCGTATCAATATAAGAAAGACGATAAGTTATTAGTCCTTGTTTAAAAGTATCTCCATCAATACATTGGACTCTATTAAATAAGTATATAGATACTAATAAGATTATTAGAAGTATTAATATAGATTGTGTATTATTCATAAAATAATTCAAAGATCTTGGCTATTAATTCTTGTTTAGTTTTGAATACAAAAACTTTTTCTTTAAGTAGTAGATTCCATACTCCTTTTATTTTATAGATTTTCATATTACCAACGATTAATAGTATTAAGAACTTTTAACAAATCTTCAATTGAAGGATTAATATTTTTTAGTTCATTAGTTAAATTTTCTCCGCGAGATAGTTGTGGCTTTAATTCTATTAGTTGTTGCAATGCTAAAATAGAACTATTAGCAATTGAAGTTCTTTTGAATTTTGGTAATTGTGAAAGCATAGAATCATAATTATTATTTAATTAGGAGAGTTGTGAAAGAAAGAGCTTTTTTTATTTATTTAATTATATTTATATTATAGCATTTTAAAAATAAAAAAGCAATAGCAAAAAAGCAGTTAGAAAATTAGATAGAATGCTCACTTATCGCTATGAGTGTTTAACAACGAGCGAATATTTCGTTGCCTCTATCTGTATTATGTTATCAAATACCTAACTAACCTATTTTTTCGCGGGAATATTAGTATCTTTTATCTAGGATTCCAAGGAGCATAAGGCGTAATAATATCCATTAATGCTACAAACGCTGAAATAGCTAAAAGAATCAACCATACTTTTATTACGTTTTTTATTTCTTGCCGAGCAGACATTTGAATATAAGGAGGATATACCGGGAAGAGGTTTTCTTCTTTTGTATAAGTATCGCGATGTTCTTTGAAGGGTTTTTCTTCTTTTGTATAATTATCGCGATATTCTTTTTGATTCATCATAAAATTAGTATATTAATGTTTTTTGTCGAGGAATATAGGTATCTTTAGTTTTTGATGGCATATAAGAAGCTCTTCTTAATAGGTTTAACTTATGGATTTCTTAAAGTAAGGAGTATTTAATAAGTATGTAGTTTTTTATGTATGTAAGAAAGTAATAGAATATAGTAAAAATTAATGGTAATTAATGGAAATTGGTAGGAATTAGAAGGAATTGGAAGGAATTAGAAGGAATTGGAAGGAATTAGAAGGAATTGGAAGGAATTGGAAGAAGTTAGTAGGAATTAGAAGAAGTTAGAAGAAGATGGTGATTCTTTCATCCACCCTCCAACCCACACACGCTTAGTTCAAATTAGTATAAAATAACAATATCTTTTTGAGGTCGTATTATTAGTTTATACTAAAAGGCAAATCTTGCGACTTGCCTGATAGTTTGTTAGTTTGCCATGAATTCGTCTAATTCTTTGCAATTTCCTGCGAATTCCTTATAGAACGCTACTAATTTGGTAATCTTAGCGTTGCGTTCTGCGTGATATTCGCGTTGCTTTTCGCGTTGCTCATTATACTTAGCGATGATTTCATCAGCAGTTAGTTTTGACATAAACTTGCTTTCTATTATTGACAGCCGAAGCTAATCAATAATGTTTAGTTAATTTTTTAATTTGCTAATAGCTGTTAAGCTATATTAATATAATAGCATATCCAAAAAAATAAAGCAAGAGCAAAAAGTGATTATATTGCTGGAAGAAGGGTTGACGCGATGGCTTTACTGAGTCAAGGCGATGGGGGGTTTGAAAATTCAATCCAAAATAAATATATACATTGTTTTATATTATAATATTAACCCGTCTCTGCCCTCCCGACTAACTTGCTCTCTGCCCTCCCGACTAACTTGCTCTCTGCCCTCCCGACTAATCCGACTAATCCGACTAACTTTGCCCGACTAACTTAACTAAATTCATATTATACTAATACTTCTAGAGTATTCATAATTGTGGGATAATCTGCCGTTGAAATTATTTTTTAGATATGCTATAATTAATTCATGAAAACATTAACGGAGAAAGAGACTAAGTTTATAGAGGAATATCTTTCTAATGGTTTTAAAGGACGAGAGGCTTATTTAGTAGCTTATAATACGGATAATAAGAATATGGCATCCGTAGAAAGTTATAAGATG
>Ga0210043_1001488_pt1 | contig 18994 bp, 21 predicted proteins | sample CryGeymet201501t_FD_183990 | JGI IMG/M metagenome (GOLD analysis project Ga0210043, IMG submission 183990) | Groundwater microbial communities from Crystal Geyser aquifers in Utah, USA - Crystal Geyser metaG 2015-01t (SPAdes) (version 2) | ecosystem: Environmental > Aquatic > Deep subsurface >... | reverse complement strand
GGTGCGCTAAGCCCGATGCGTTCGCGCGCCTTAAACATCTGAGAAGCCTAAACATTTTGTGTTTAGCCGGACGCAAGGAAAAGTTAAGCTGATGCGCAACGCGGCTCGGTCCATGAACGCGACTGAGCTGGCGGCGGTGCTGTCGGTCACCCGGGCGCGGATCAGCCAGTATGTGTCCGAGGGCAAGCTCGCCGGGTGCTACACCGGCGAGGGGCGCGCGCGGCGGTTCGATCTGGCGAAAGTGGGTGTCGCCCTCGGTCGCAACCTCGACCAGGGCCAGATGATGGGCAACGGGGCGGACACCCGCCGCGCCCTGTCGGCGATCCGGGCGGACATGCCGACCCCCGCGGCGCCGCCGGCGCGCGAGGCGGAGGACCCCCGGCCGCGCCGCGAGCGTGGTGAGCTGTCGTCGAATGACCCGGACCGCTACGAACTGGCGCGGACGCAGAAGGTCGAGGAAGAGGCCCGCCGCCTGCGCAAGCAGAACGCGCATGAAGAGGGAATTTTCGTCCTCGCCTCGGAGGTCGAACGTCAGGTTGCCGCGACCCTCGCCCAGGAGATTGCCGAGGTCGAGACGGTGCTGCGCGAAGGCGCGCGGCGGATCGCCGACCGGATGGGTGTGGACTACAAGACAGCGCGCCAGCACCTCGTGGACACCTGGCGCGCACACCGTGCGGGCCGGACCGAGGCGCTGACCGCGACGGCCGCCACTGCCACGCCGACCGACGCCGAGATCTCGGCGGACATCTGATGGGATTTCTCGCGCCCGCGGCCCGGATCGTCGCCCTGGCGGCGGCGCGGGCGATGATGCCGCCGCCGCCGCCCGACATCACGCGGTGGTGCGAGAGCAACATCGTGTTCGACGAACGCTCGCCCATGCCTGGCCCGTTCCGGATCGACCGATTTCCTTTCCTGCGCGAGATCCACGAGGTGCTGTCGCCCGAGCATCCGGCGCGTGAGGTGACGGTGCCCGGATCCGCGCAGTGGGGCAAAACGGTGTCGGTGATCCAGCCGACGCTGGGCGCGTGGTTCTCCTATACTGCGCTCGATGCCCTCGTCGTGCACCCGACGCAATCTGCCGCGACCGAATGGGTCGACAACAAATGGTTGCCGATGCGGCGACAATGCCCGGACCTGCGCCGCATTTTCGGCACGGGTCAGGGCGACAACAAGGACGCAAAGTTCAACCAGGAGACGCAAACGCGCACCGGATCGCTCAAGGTCGCCTCGGCCGGGTCACCGGCGGACCTGGCCGGCACAACGCGCCGTCTGGTGATCATGGATGACCTCGCGAAATTTGAGCAGACGGACAAGGGCGACCCGGACACTCTCGCGGCGTCGCGCTGTTCGGGGTTCGAGGATGCAAAGATTTTGCGCGTCTCGACCCCGCTGATCGCAGGCACCTGCCGGATCACCCGCGCCTTCGCGCGGTCGGACCAGCGGCACTACCACGTCCCCTGCCCGCATTGCGGCACCTTCGCGCCGCTGACCTGGGAGAACTTTCGCCGGTCGATTGATCCGGAACGCCTGCATGACGCGCACTTCACCTGCGAGGCCTGCGGTTGTGTGATCAACCATGCGGAAAAGGAGGGGATGGTCGCCAAGGGCAAGTGGGTCGCGCACAACCCCGGCGGCGATCACCCCGGGTTCCACCTGTGGCGCGCCTACGCGCCCCAGCGCGACTGGGCCTCGATCGCGGTGGACTACGCGCAGGTGATGGGCTGGACCGGCCTCGCGCTGTCGCAACAGGCCGAGGCGGCGCTGGCCAAGACGGTCGAGGCTGAGACGGAACAGACGTTCTGGAACGATGTGCTGGGCCTGCCCTACGAACAGGCAAGCGCGGGGCCGAGCTGGGAGGCGCTGCGCGACCGCGTCGAGAATGCGGCGGCAGAGGATGTCCTGCCGCGCGGCACGGTGCCCGCGCGTGGGGTGATCCTCGCGGCGGGCGTCGATTTGCAACAGGACCGGATCGAGGTGCACATCGTCGCCTTCGGCCCGGCGTTTCAGCGGTGGGTCGTGGACTACATCGTGATCCCGCATCACATCGGCGACGATGCGGGCCGCGCGGCGCTGGACGCGATCCTGAAGGCCGCCTGGCCGACGCAGAACCGTCTTCGCCTGCCGCTCGACATGATGGCAATGGACAGCGGGACGTTCACGGACGAGGCCTGGGAATGGGCCAAACGGCACCCGTGGAGCCGGGTGATCCTGGTCAAGGGCGCGTCGTCGCAGACCGGGCCATGGATGACGGCGCAGAAGTTCGAGCGGCGCAAGGACGGGGCGGCGAAGCGGCTGCAGCGCCGCGCCTTCATGGTCAACGTCAGCCAGGCGAAGGCGGATTTTTACGGCTGGCTGGCCAAGGACGATCCGCTGTCGCGCGGCTATGTGCACATCGCCCGCGGGATGGGCGACGAGTATTTCCGCCAGATCACGTCGGAGGTGCGGGTCCTCAAGCGCGACCGATCGGGCGTCGTGTCGAGCGTCTGGAGCCTGGTGGAACCGTCGCGGCGCAACGAGGCGCTGGATACGATGAACTACGCCGAGGCCGCGGCGCGCCGCTGGGGCTGGGCGCACATGACCGAGGAACAGTGGGCCAAGCTCGAGGCCGAGCGCGCAGCGTCGCCCGACCCCGGCGGACAGGGTGACCTGTTTGACGCGGCGGTGGGTGTCGCGCCGACGCCGCCCGAGACCCCAACCCCGGTAGCGCCCGCAAAGGCGCGGCCGTGGATTGAACTGAAACGGAAAGGACGCTGGCTGTGACCACGTTTACCCAGACTCACCTCGACAACCTGCGCGAGATGTTCGCATCGGGGGTCAGCAAGGCTACCTACGATGGCAAAACGATCGAGTATCGGTCAATGGCTGAATTGGAGCGGGCGATCGCACGGATTGAGGGGGTTTTGGGGCAGGCAGCGTCGCGACAGGTCTATCCTCGGTTCGTGGAGCGGCCCCGGTGAACCTGATTGATGGCGTTGTCGCCTACTTTGCGCCTGCCGCCGGAAAGCGGCGCGTGCAGGCCCGTATGGCGATCGAGGCCTTGTCGCATTTTCGGGCGTCGACCATTCCGCGTCGCAGCGGATCGGTGCGCGCGGTTGCGGGCGATGCCGATGCGGTTGCGACGCGGTCGCGGCGCGAGATTGCCCTAATTGCCCGTGACATGGTGCGCAACAACGGCCTCGCGGCACGGGCGGTTGAAAGCCTTGTCAATGCAATCGTCGGCACAGGGATCGAGCCCAAGCTGGTCACGGCCGACGAATCTCTGCGCAGCGAGTGGGCGGCCAAGCGGCGTATGCTTGATGCGGGCGGGATTGACCCGGATACCGGCCTGTCGCTGTCGGCGATCCAGCGTCTGGCGGTGCGGGCGATGATCACGGATGGTGAGTGTCTCCTCGTCTGCCACCGCGAGCCTGGACCAAACGGGTTCATGCAGGTGCGTTTGCTGGAAATGGACTACCTCGACGACCGGATGCAGGGTCGCGCGGCAAACCCGGCAAACGCGATTTATGACGGAATCGAATACGGGCCAGATAACCGGCCTGTCGCCTATCACATCTACGATGAGCATCCGGGCAGTGCCGTTTGGCATCCGAATTGGCGGGGCCTGGTGTCCAAGCCGGTTGATGCGTCTCGGGTGATCCACCTCTACCGGGCTGATCGGCCCGGACAGCGGCGCGGAATAAGCTGGCTCGCACCGGTGCTCGATGATCTGGTCGCGATTGCCGACAATGATGAGGCGCAGTTGCTGCGCCAGAAAATCGCAGCTTGCTTCGCCGGGTTCTGGCGCACCGAAAGGCCCGCGTCCGAGGCGGGAATCCCGTCTGATCTGTCGCCCGGTCTGATTCAGCAGATCGGTATGGACGACGAAGTGCAGTTTGCCGAGCCCCCCGGCGTGACCGGGTATGATGATTTCTCGCGGATTCACCTGCGGCGGATCGCGACCGGGATCGGCTGCACCTATGAGGCGCTGACGGGCGATCTGTCCGGGGTCAACTTTTCGTCGGCCCGCATCGGGCGCATCGAGCACGCGCAAAGCGTTGAGGCGTGGCAATGGACATTGGTCATTCCAAAGTTGTGCACCCCGATGGGGCAGTGGATCCGCGAGGCGTGGTCCTATGAGCCCCGCGCCGATGAACGCGGGCGTGCTGCACTGCTTGCCGCGCTCGCTGCCGCGCGGATCGAGCACACGCCGCCGCCGCCGGTCATTGCCGACCCGAAGGCGGAAACCGAGGTCGCGATCCGCAAGATCGAAGCGGGGCTGTCGAGCCGCCCGTCCGAAATCCGCAAGATGGGCTACGAGCCTGCCGAGATCGACGCCGAAATCGCGGGCGACGCGCAAATCCGCCGCGGGCTTGCCGAACTGACCCGGCAGTCCGCGCCAATCACCGAGCGGAAGGAAAGGGACCTTGATGTCTGACATCTACCTTGAGGGGTCCGTGGGTGGCCCATTCTGGCCTGATGACCCGCATTTCACCGCGGCGGATTTGCGCGCCCGCCTGCGGGGTCAGGGTGACGTTACCGTTCACGTGAACTCGGGTGGCGGGATCGCGTCAGAGGGTCTCGCGATCTATCACATGCTGCGCGACCATCCCGGCAAGGTCGCCATCGTCGTGACGGGTGAGGCGGTCAGTGCGGCAAGCCTTTTGGTGATGGCGGGCGACACGATCACGATGCGCGCCGGAACGTCGATAATGATCCACGATCCCGCGGTTCCGTTCACGTCTGGCCGTGGAACAGAGCAGGACCACCGCGAGGTGGCAGACTATCTGCGCCGCCTGTCGGACGGCTATGCCGAGATCTACGCTGCCCGCGCCGGGATATCGCCTGCGGCGGCGCGCGAGATCATGCGCGCAGAGACCTGGTACACGCCCGCCGAGGCTATTGCCGCGGGGTTCGCGGACGCAGTGTCCGATTCCCTGCGCGCCGCAGCGTCGCGATTCCCGTACGACGTCTATCACCATGCCCCCGAGCGTCTGCTCGCGGCGAACCGGACCAATGGTCCGTCAAGGAAGGCCGTGTTGGCCATGATGTGCGGCGCCGCCGCGCCACAAGAGGAGAGTGCTATGACAGTACAGGCAAGCGCCTCGACCCGCCAGATCACGGTCGAGAGTCAGGATGCAGAAACCCCCGCGACCGTAACGGTCGAAGAGGAAATCACCGATGAAGCCGACAGCGATCTCGAGGAAGAGATTGTCGCGCAGGGCGACGAAGGGAACGACCCGGCCCCGGCCGACGAGGGGGCTGGGGATGAGGAAGAGAACGATGAGGACCGCGATGCCGTGGCTGTCCTCGATCTCGTGGCGCTGCACGGCGGGACGGTTGCGACCGCCCGCAAGTTCATCGCCGACGGCACACCGTTGTCGGGCGTCATCGCCCATTACCGCATGAAAGGACCGAGCGTGACGAACCACAAACCCGGCGGGTCGCCCGCCCACATCACCCGCGACGAGCGCGACACCCGCCGTATCGGCATGACCGAGGCGCTTGCCGCGCAGATCGGTCGTCGCGCGCCGACGGACGATCGCGCGCGCCCGTTCATGGCCATGACGCTGCCGGAACTGGCGGCGCTGTCCAACGGCAACCGCCGCCCGCTGCGGTCTGCCGCCGACAAGCAGCAAGTTTTCATGGACATGCACTCGACCAGTGATTTCCCGATCTCGCTCGGCAGTGCGCTGAACAAGGAGCTGCAGTCCCGCTATGCCGAAAGCGTTCCTGTCTACCGCGCGCTTGCGCGGGTCAAGAATTTCCGCGACTTCCGGCCGCATCCGGTCGTGCGTCCTGGTGATTTTCCGATGCTTCAGGCGATCGGTGAAAACGGCGAGATCAAATACGGCACGATCGGCGAAAAGGGCGAAACTGTCGCCCTTATGCCTTATGCCGTGGCAGTCTCGCTCTCTCGGCAGGTACTGATCAACGATGACATCGGCGCGATTGCCGACATGGTCGCGGATCAGGGACGTGCCGCCGCCCGTTTCGAGGAAAAGACCTTCTTTGAAATGATGCTCGGCGGCGCAAATGCCGACGGTCCGACCCTCACCGAAACCACGCGGCAGGTGTTCAACACGACGGATGGCACCAAGGCGGTAACTGCGGCGGCGATTACCGTCGCGTCGCTGTCCGTCGCGCGGGCTGCGATCCTCAAGCGCAAGTCGGTCGACGGCAACGACCTGTCCATCATGCCGAAAATCCTTCTGGTCGGCCCGGACAAACTGACCGAGGCGGAATCGGTCGTCGCACCGATCACGCCGGATGCAGCGGGCAACGTGAACCCGTTCGCCGGGCGCCTGCAGGTCGTGGTGACGCCCAAGATCACTGGCAACGCCTGGTATCTGCTCGCCGATCCTGCCGATGCGCCGAACTTCGTTTACGGCTACCTCGACGGAGCCGCCGCGCCGCGCACGCGGATTGAGGAGCCGTTTGGTCGCCAGGGCACGTCGATCTCGATCGAGCACGATTTTGGTGTCGGCGCGATCGACTTCCGCGCCGGTTTCAAGAACGCCGGGGCCTGATCCACTTTTCCCCTGACCTGACCTGACGAAAGGGCGCCCGGGGTGGCGCCCTTTCGTCGTTTCACCCCCTTTCATCGGAGAGAGCCATGAAAAACTATATCCAGCCGGGTGATCAGATGACGATCCCGGCCCCCGCCAACGTCCTGTCCGGGGCGATGGTCGTTGCAGGCCTGCTGACGGGCGTCGCCGCGCATGATGCGCTGTCGGGCCAACCCGTGACCATCGCGCGCCGCGGCGTGTTCACCCTGCCCAAAACCAGCGCACAGGCCTGGACGGTGGGCCAGTTGATCTACGTCATCCCGGCGACCGGCAACGTGACCACCGTTAACACCGCCGGGAACATTCCGGTCGGCGTGGCCGCCGATGTCGCCGCGAACCCGAGTGCCACGGGGCAGGTCCTCCTGTTCGGGGCGGCGGTTCCGGCCGCCGTCTGATGACCGCCTTCGCCGCTGCCGTCGCCGCCTTGTTTCGGGATCCGAACCTGTCGGCGGCGGCAACCTATCAGGCGACGCCGGACGGCACCCCGCCCCTGCCTGCGCCCGTCGCGGTGCGGGTCATGACGCGGCGCCCCGACGTGGTCGAGGCGTTCGGCGCGGGGCGCGTCTGGACCGAGACGGTGACGGTCGATCTGCCCGTCGCGGCCGTGGCATCGCCGCAGCCGGGCGACCGGATCACGATTGCCGGTGTGTCCTACCGCATCCAGGGCGAACCGCAGCGCGACCGCGAGCGGCTGGTCTGGTCGCTCGACCTGCGTCCACAATGAAGTTCGCGGTCGAGGTGCTCGGCAGCGTTGCCGAGATCATGCGCGCCGAGATTGAGGCGGGCAAAAAGGCCGTCTCGGCGGGCATCGGTGCGGCGGGCGAGGGTCTGAAACTCGACTGGCGCGGGCAGGTGACGGGCGCGGGGCTTGGCCGGCGCCTCGGGAACGCTGTGCGGTCGGCAACATACCCGAAAGGGCGGAACAGCCTGAACGCCGCCGCGATGGTCTGGACCAACGCGCCAAAGATCCTTTCAGCGTTCGAACAGGGCGCCACGATCCGGTCGAAGCGTGGCGGGTTTCTTGCGATCCCGACGCCCGCCGCCGGGACGCTGCCGCGCGGTGCGCGGATCACACCGGCGCAGTGGCAACAGCGCACCGGCCTGAGCCTGCGCCTCGTGGTGCGGCCGGGCAAGTCGCTTTTGCTTGTGGCCGAGGCGCGCCTGAACAAGGGTGGGCGGGCCATCGCGTCACGGTCCAAGACCGGGCGCGGGGTCGCGACCGTGCCGATCTTCATTCTCGTGCCGCAGGTCCGGCTGGCCAAACGGCTCGACCTGCTCGGCGCGGCTGAGCGGGCAATCTCGGGCGTCCCTGCCCACATCCTGCGCGCCTGGAGCACATGACATGACCACCCGCGAAACCGTCCTCGGCGCGCTCTTCACTTCGCTGTCGGCGATCAGCGGGCCGGTCGTCCTGCGCGACGAGGTTCTGCCGGAACGCATCCCGGAGGGTGGCCTGATCATCCTGCGCGACGGGGTGCCGGGCGCGCCGGAGGTGACGCTGTCGCCACTGCGCTACCACTACGAACACCGCGCCGAGATCGAGGTGATCGTCCAGGTCGCAACCGGGCGCAGCGCGACGCTCGACACCCTCGCCGCCGCGATCGGCACGCGGATCGCGGGCAACCGCACGCTCGGGGGATTGTGCGACTGGGCGGAGCCCGAGGCGCCGTCGCCCGTTGACCTGCCGGTCGAGGGCGCCACCACCCTGCGCGCCGCGATCATCGGCGTCATCCTGCATTATTCAGCGTCCGACCCGCTCGCCTGAGCGATCATCAGAGGAGACAGACATGGCACGTGATGTGGGTGCACGCCACCAGATGGTGGTGGCGTTCGAAACGGTCTACGGGACCGCCCCGACCAGCGGGTTTTTCGCGGTGCCGCTGGCCAGCACCACGCTCGGGGCGGAGCAACCGTTGCTGGCGTCCGAGTTGCTGGGCCAGGGGCGCGACCCGCTGCGTCCGACGCTGGACGCGGTGACGGCGGACGGCGATGTGGTGATCCCGATCGACGTCGAAAACCTCGGGATCTGGCTCAAGGCAGTGTTCGGCGGCCCGACGACCACGGGCACGACGCCAAAGGTGCACACGTTCACCTCGGGTTCGTTCGCCCTTCCGTCGCTGTCGATCGAGCGGGGCTTTCCTGCCGTGCCGTCATTCCCGATGTACACGGGCGTCAAGGCGGATGGCCTGTCGTTTACCGCGCAGCGTTCGGGCCTGTTGACCGCGACCGTCAGCCTGATCGCGCAGGGCGAGACGTTGTCGGCAACCACCAACGCAGGTACGCCGACGACGCGTGGTTTTGCCAGGTTCGGGAACTTCAACGGCGCGATCAGCCGGAACGGATTGGCGCTCGGAAACGTGATGTCGGCCGAGGTGAACTACTCCAACAACCTCGACCGGGTCGAGACGATCCGCGCCGATGGCCTGATCGACGGCGCCGACGAGACGATGGCGACGCTGACCGGGTCGCTGACCATGCGGTTTGCGGACACGACACTGATCACCCAGGCCATCGCGGGCGATCCCTGTTCGCTCGCCTTCACCTATTCGCTGGGCGCGAACGCGTCATTCGTGTTCACCGCCCACGCGATCTACCTCAACCGCCCGCGCATCGGGGTGCAGGGGCCTGGCGGCATCGACGTGCAGTTCGACTGGCAGGCGGCCAAGTCCGCGTCGCCCGCGCGGATGTGCACGGCGGTCCTCACGAACACCGTGGCGTCCTACTGATGCTGCGCCTCAATCTGACGAATGAACCGGCCTGGGTCGAGATGATCCCTGGCCTGCGCCTCCTGCTCGCGCCGCTCGACACCGCGATGATGCTGGCAGCGCGGGCCGATGCGGCGGCCGAGGGGCTTGGCAGTGCCGGTGCGGCCGAGGCGGATGTCGTGATGCGCGTGGTGCAACTGCTCGCCCGGCGCGCGATCCTGGAGTGGGAGGGGGTGGGCGATGAGCACGGCAATCCGCTGCCGGTGACGCCAGGGGCGGTCGATGCTCTCGTTCGAAACTATCCGGTGTTCGAGGCGTTTCAGGCGAAATTCGTGGTCCGCGCAATGGCGCTGGATGCGGAAAAAAACGGCTTTGCGCCCTCGCGGAATGGCACTTTGGCGGGGGCGCCGGATATTGCAGCCGATGCGACGGGGTCTGTGCCGAGTGCCCGGCCCGCATCAACCGACCCCTGACCTACGAGGGCGCGCAGGTCTGGGGGCTGGTTGAACGGCTCAACGGACAGATGCGCGTCGCCCCACCGGCGGTGATCGGGTGGGACATGACGGCGGCGCTGGCGATGGCCACCGCGCTGGGGATCAACACGTTCCTGGTGGCCGACATCCTGCCCGAGATCGAGGCGGTGATGGTGCGCACGCTGAACAACCGAAGGGATGACGCAGATGACGGTCAAGAAAATCGTGGTGCGCCTCGCTGCTGAGGGTGGCAAGGTCGTCAAATCTGAGATGGAGAGCATCGGCACCTCGGGCGAGGCGAGTTTTGCCAAGCTCGGCGGCGCGGCGCAAATGGTCTCGGCGAGGCTGGCGGCAATCTTGTCGCCCGCCAATGTCGCGATGGCTGCGGTCGCGGCGCTGGGGTCGGCGATGTTCGCGGCTAGCCGGGGCGCCGAGGATATTGACCGGATCGCCAAGGCGGCAACGCGCCTCGGGTCATCGTCGCTCGGCATCCGCACGGCGGAACTGGCGACCAGCGAGATGGGTATCGCGTTTGACGTCGTGGCCGACGCCGCGCAAGTGATGGCACGCGAGGTCCTCAAGGGGTCCAGGGGGGCGGGCGATGCAATGGCGCGCCTCGGGCTAACCGCAAAGGACCTGACCGAGGGCGACATTGACCAGCGTCTCGCGCGGGTGGCCGATGCGATCGAGGAGATGGGCCTGTCGTCGGCCGAGGCGTCGGTGTTGGTCCAGCAGCTCGGCATCCGCAACCTCGACGCGGTGGCGGCGGTGATCAACGGCGGCGAGGCGTTCCGCAACGCCCGCAAGGACATCCTCGATTACGGTCTCTCGATCTCGGCGCTCGACACCAAGCGGATCGAGGAGGCGAATGACCGGATCGGTCGGCTCGGCCTGATCTCGACCTACCTCGGGCAGCAGATGTCACTGGCCCTCACGCCCGCCCTCGGCGCGCTGGCCAAGGGGTTCACCGACAGCCTGCGCGAGGGCGGCCTGCTTCGCATGGCGATCGACGCGCTGGTCGCGCCGTTCCGGGTGGTGGCGAATGTGGTCGAGTCGGTGGTGGTGATCGGGCGGTCGTTCATCGACTGGATCGTGCAGGGGGTGCAGCAGACCGAATTGTTGCGCAGCACGTTCGACGGTATGGCGAGCACCCTTGGCACCCTGGCATCTGTCCTGACGGCCCAGTTGCAATGGGCCTACGACGTGGTCGTCAGTTTCCGCGACCTGATCCGGGGTGCGGGCGGGTTTGGTGAGGCGATGGGCCTTGTCGCAGATGTCGGGACAGACGTCTGGAAACGGATCAATTACGGCGCCAGCGCCCTCGGAAGTGCTATCGGGTCGGTGGCCGCGGGCATCAAGGGGGTATTCGCGGAGGCTTTCGCCTACATCCTCCGCACATTTGCCAGAGTGACGCAGGCGGTTGCTGATGGGGTAAACGGCCTGTTTAGCAAGATGGGAATCGAGGTGAACGCCGTCGGCATGGGGGCCGAGGCCGCAGACGCCATGGGCGATGCCGCGACCGACGCGTGGAACCGCATGAGGCTCTTGGGGGAGCGGTCATCGGCGATCTTTGCCGATATCGGGAAGCCGCTTGAATCGGTCAATGCGCTCGCCGCCGCCATGGCGCGCGGGCGCGGTGAGACCGAGGAGGCGCAAAAAGCGGTCGTCGCCCTCGGCGAGGCGCTGACCTCTACGGGCGGCGCAGGCGGCGCGGCGCGCAAGGCAATCGAGGAATCGCTGACCGGCTGGGACGCGGTGCGCGACCGGCTGGCAGATTTCTACAAGAAAGGCGCGGATGGCGGAAAGCAGATGGGCGACATCATCACCAAGGCGTTCGGGGGCGCCGAGGACGCGCTGGCCAAGTTTGTCACCGGCGGCAAGGTCGATTTCTCGGCACTCACCAACTCGATCCTGACGGACCTGGTCAAGCTCACGACCCGCGCGACCATCTTCGGCCCGCTGGCAAAGATCCTCGAGACATCGTTCAAGGGCCTGACTGGCCCGGTGTTGCACACGGGCGGGATCGTCGGCGCGGGCGGGGTGAGCCGCACGATCCCCGCCGCCGCGCTCATGGGCGCGCAGCGGTTCCACAACGGCGGCTATCCCGGCCTCGGGCCGAACGAGGTGCCTGCGATCCTCGAGCGCGGCGAGCGGGTGCTGTCGCGGCGCGAGGTTGCGGCGGGCATGGGCATGGGCGGTGGCGGGCCGCGCACGGTCGTGCAGGTCGTCAACAACTCCGGCCAGCCCGTGCGAGAAACCCGCGAGCCCGGTCCTGACGGGTCCGAACTGATCCGTATCGAGGTTGGCAAGCAGATGGCGCAGGGCGGGTTCGACAAGGCTCAGCGCGCGCGGTTCGGCGCGCAGCCGACGGTCGTGCGCAGATGATCTTTCTCGCCTGGCCCGACGCGCTGGCCCGCCTGCCCCGGCGCGGCTGGGGCGGTGGCCCGATCGACGACCGCGCCGCCTTTACGCCCGACGCGGGCCCGCCCCTGATGCGGCGGCGCACGACCGCCTCGACCCACCGCTACGACGGCACGTTGCCGAACCTCACCGCCGACCTGTTGGCGGTGTTCGAGGCGTTCTACGAGGACACGTTGCAGGGCGGATCGCAGCCGTTCTACTGGCGGGATCCGGTGTCGGACGACCTGCGCCGCTGGGTGTTCGCGTCCGGGCAGACCTACGCCCTGACGGCGCGGGGCGCAAACCTGCACGACGTCCAGATTACGGTGGTGCGCCTGCCCGGCACGCCCTGGGTCGCGCCCTATGTGCCCGACGGGACGTTGCGGTTTCCCGCCTGGGTCGCGGATTGGGATGCGGGGGTGTTCGCGGTCGGCGCGGATCGTGTCGCGGCCGGCGGGCTGGGGGTGATCGAGGGGCCGCACGAGATCTGGCAGGTGGCGACAGGCGGCGCGGTTACGGTCGTGACGCGCTACGTCTCGGGCACGCTGTTCGACCGCGCGGAATTGATTGACCCGGATGGCCTGCACGGTGGGCCGGGCGTGCCCGACGATGGTACGATCACCGACATTCCATCGACGGCGCCGCCCGGCACGTTGCGCTGGGTCGGTTACACGGTGCCCGCGTGACGGTGGCGCGCCCCGTCAGTGCGGCCGCCCGCGCCGCGATCGAGGTGCCACAGGCGCGTGACGCGATCATCGCGTTTGCGACGATCAGCCATCCGAACCTGATCGACCCGATCCGGGTGGTCAGCGACGTGATCGACTATGTGGTCGAGGGCGATCTGTTCATCGGCATCGTGTTCGAGGTTAAACTGCTGAACGACACCGACGCCGCGCCGGTCACGGAACTGCGCGTCCCGAACATCGACCGGCGCATCGGTGTCGCGCTGAAATCCCTGACGCAGCGCGCGCAGGTGCGCCTCGACGTGCGGTCCTCGGCGGATTTCGACCTGTCGGTCGATCCGCGCGTCGCGGTCGGCGATGTCGCGCCGATCTATTCGTTCCGCCACTTCGACCTGATCGACGTCGATTGCAACGCAGAGGCGCTGTCGGGTCGCCTGATCCTGCGGGATTTCGCGCAAGAGCCGTGGCCAGGCGTGTTCGCCACGCAGACGGCCCTGCCGGGGCTGTTCCGGTGACCGGCGCGACCGGGGCCGCGCCCTGGGCCGCGCGCTACATCGGCCTGCCGTTCGGTGACGGGCCGGGGCAGGTCAACTGCTGGACGCTGGTCGTCGCGGTCTATGCGCGCGAGCGGGGGATCGACCTGCCGCGCTACGGCGAGATTTCGGCGCTCGATCTGATCCGGGTCGCGCGTGCGATGAGGGCGGGGCGCGACGATGGCTGGCGCGCGGTGGCCGCGCCCGACGCGTTCGACGTTGCCCTGATGCGGTCGGCGCGCGGTGGGGCCGAGGCCGTGCACGTCGGGGTCATGACCGATCCGCATCACGTGCTGCACGTCGAGGCGGCGTCGGGCGCGGTGCGCGTCCCGATCCGGCATTTCAGCGTCGCCGGGCGCATTCTGGGGTGGAGGCGGCGGGAATGACCATCACGGCGATCTACCGCCCGACGTTCGACCTGACGCCCCGCGTCGTGCGGGTGCCAGACGGCACGACGCTGGCCGGCATCGTCGCGCGGATGCCGGGCCTGCCGCCCGAGTTCACGGCGCGGGGGGTGATCTGCCTCAACGGTCACGAGGTGCCGCGCGCGCTGTGGCACGCCGTACGCCCCAAGCCCGGCCACAACGGCGGCCCGGTGTCGGTGACCCTGCACCTGCCGCCGCGCGACGGCGGGGATGATGGCGGAAAGTCAGTCTTCGCCCTCGTCGCCTCGATCGCCCTGACGGCACTGACGGGGTTTATCGGGGCCGGGGGCCTTGCGACCCGGTTCGGCCTGACGGCCTTCGCGCAGGGCACGTTTGCCGCGCAGGCGCTGGCAACCGGGGTCAGCCTGGTCGGGTCGCTGCTCATTTCGGCGCTGATCCCGCCGCCGCGCGGAAACGACGGCGCATCGGCGCGGCTGCGCAACGAGGGGTCGGCATCCGCCGAGGGCAACGTGCTTGACCCGAACGGCCCCGTGCCGCGGGTGATCGGCGAGCGCAAGATATTTCCCCCGCTCGCGGCCGAGCCGTTCACCTATTTCGACGGGCCGGATGAGGTGGTCGAGGCGGTGTTTGCCCTGGCCGGGCCGCATCGCCTGACCGACATCCGCATCGGGGCGGCGCCGGTCGCCGACATTCCGGGGATCGAGATTGAGACGCGCGAGGGGTGGCCGGGCGATCCGCGTCTCGACCTGCTGCGCCGCCAGTCGCGCACCGAGGTGGTGCAGTCCGAGTTGACGGGTCATTCGGTGGCCGACGACAATGGCGCGCGCCTCGACAATTCGGTCGATGTGTCGGTCGCCCTGCCCCAGCCGGTGATCCTCGCCACCCGCGACAGCCCGGATGAACAGATCCTGCAGATTGTGTTCGCCCAGGGATTGCATTTTCGCGGGGACGAAACCGTGCGGATGCGCGTGCCGATCCGCCTGCGCATCCGGCGGCGGGGGGACGCGGACTGGCGCAACCTGCCCGAGCTGCATTTTCAGGCCGGGAACCTGCGCCAGTTGCGCGCGTCGATCCGGATCGTCTGGAACACCGACGTGATCACGCCCTCGGCCGCGAATTTCGAGGGGTGGGTCGAGGCGCGCCACACCGCGCCCGGCCAGACGGTCGCGCCGGAAACCGCGGGATGGGTCGCCGACAGCTATTTCGCGGGCACCGGGGATGCCTGGATGATCGCGGGCAACCTTGGGTCAACCGGCGTCAGACAGGTGGACCTGTCGCGGTTCGATGCGCGCATCACGCTGGACCCGGCCGAGTTCACGCCGGGGCGCTATGACGTCGAGATCATGCGCGGCGCCGCGATCAACGCCGCCGATTACAGCGCCTCGGCCTACACGGTCGGCGGGTCGGTGTGGGACCTGTTCGGCTACCGCACCCCCTCGGCGCCCGAGATCGTGCGCTCGCGCGACGGGATCGCCGACACGCTCGTCCTGTTGCGGTCGGTGTCGGTCTGGGACGCGCACCCGGTGCCGACGTCCGATTTCGCGCTTATCGCGGTGCGGGCGCGCAACAAGGCGCTCGACCGCGTGTCGGTCGTCGCGGGGGGTTACGTGCCCGACTGGGACGGGACGGCGTGGACCGGGGCGGTGGTGGCCGACAACCCGGCGCCGCACCTGCGCGACATCTATGCCGGCGCGCTCAACCGCGATCCGGTGCCGCTGGAGCTGATCGACGACGCGACGCTGGTCGAGTGGCGCGCGCATTGCGCGACGCAGGGCTACCGCTGCAACGCGCTGGCCGAGGGCGTGTCGGTCGACCAGATCAGCGACATCGTCGCCGCCTGCGGCTATGCCCGCCCCTATCGCAGCGACGTCTGGGGCGTCGTGATGGACCGCGACCGTTCGGCCGAGGTGCCGGTGCAGGTGTTCACGCCGCGCAACACGCGTGGGTTTTCCTGGCGCCGTGCGTTCCCGCGTCAACCGGACGGGTTCCGCGTGACCTGGCGCGATGAGGACAGCGATTTCGACGCCCGGCAGGTCACGGTGTTTCGCCCAGGCGTCAGCCGCGACAGCGGCCTTTTGGAGCAGGTGACCTACGAGGGGTTCGTGACCGAGGCCGAGGTGACGGCACGCGCGGCCTACGACCTTAAACAGGCCGATCTGCGCGGCACGTTCTATTCGCTCGAGGCCCCGGCCGAGGCGATCGTGTGCCGTCGCGGATCGCTGGTCGCGGTCGAACATGACAGCCTGTCGACGCACATGGGCTCGGCGCGCGTGACCGATTTTCGCCTCGACGGTGCAGGGCTGGTGGACCGCCTCGCGCTCGATGCCGATGTGCCGGTCCTGGCCGAGCCCGGATTCGGTGCGATCACCGACATGCGTGGGGTCGCGAACATGGGCCTGATCGGCGCCCGCACGTCGGTGATGGTGCGGCGCGCGACCGGCGCCATCACGTTGCACCCTGTGGCGGGGGCGACGGGGTCATCCGATCTGTTGACCCTCGATCCGCCCATCTCCCGCGACGGGATCGACGCGGACACGCTGGTCAGTGTCGGCCTGTCCGGGCGCGAGGTTCTGCGCCTGATCGTGTTTGGCATCGACGCCCGCCCCGACTATCGCGCCCAACTGACCCTGATCGACGAAGCACCGGAGTTATTTGCATGACGCGTTCGCTCTATTCCGACCTATCCTCGCCTGGCCCGACCGGGGCCGAGTTCCTCGCGCAATACGCGGCGCGGCTCGGAACGTTGTTTGATGCCTCGGCCCTGCCGGTGACGTCGGTCGGGGGCACGGCGAACGCGGTCACCGGCACGCTGGCCCCGCCGCTGTCGGCCGGGCTGGTGGACGGGATGAAGATCACCCTCACCTGGGCGGCGTCGAACACCGGGGGTGTGACACTGGCGCTCAACGGCGCGGCGCCGGTGCCGGTCCTCGATGCTGCGGGCGGCGCGCTGGTGGGCGATGCCCTGGCGGCCGGGCTGCGCAGCCTGCTGGAATACATCGGCGGGTCGTGGCGCATCCTGTCGGCGGCGGCCTCGTCAGGCGGCGGGGCGACCACGGCCTACCGATTTGCGTTCACTGCCTCGGGCACGTTTACGAAACCGGCAGGTCTCGCCGCCGACCGGATGGTCCTGCTGACCGCCTGGGGCGCGGGCGGCGGCGGCGGGGCCGCGACCGGCGGCGGGGGTGGAGGCGGCGGGGCCTACGCGGAACGCTGGATGCGCGCGGGCGACATCGCGTCGAGCGTTTCCGTGACAGTCGGCGCGGGCGGAGCGGTTGGCGCGGCGGGTGGCAACACCACGATCGGCGCGCTGCTGACCGCATTTGGCGGTGGCGGCGGTTCAAGCGCCGATGGCGGGGGCGGCGGGGGCGGAGGCAGCGAGGTTGAGGTTGGCGGCGCGGGCGCGAATCCGGCCGGCGGCGCGGGCGGTGTGTGTGGTGGCGCGCAGGGCGGAGGCGGATCGCCAACATTTGCTGGCGCCGGAGGGTCCGTCGTGTCGCGCAACGGCGGTGCAGGCGGTGGCGGCGGCGGACAGTCGAGCGGCAACGGTGGCGCGGGCGGCCAGGCCGTCATGGGCGGCGGCGGTGGTGGCGGTGGCGGGGCAAACACCCCGCCCGGCGGCACCAGCGTCCAGGGCGGCAATGGCGGCGCCAAGGGCGTCGCGGGCTCTGCCCCCGCAGGCGGCGGCGGGCAGAACGCGGCGGGTGCGCGCGGGCAGGCCGTGATCTGGATCCCGTGATCCGGCGACAGGTTTCATTCAGCAGAGGAGGCAGGCATGCCAGCAATCGACAATTCGGCCCCAAGTTCGCTGCGGACGCAGGGCCCGCCCTATTTTTCCGCCCTAGTCACGCCGAGCGATTCCGAGGAGCTGGCGCATGTCAGCGACGCCCTCTACGTCACGACCGGCGGCACGGTCCATTTCCGCACGGTCTATTTTGTGGCCGGAGAGGCGATCTACGGGACCGAGGACACGGTGACCGTGCCGGATTTTTTTGTCCTGCCCGGCCGGTTTCGGCAGATCCTGGCAACCGGCACGACCGCCACCGGCATCCACGCGATGTGGAGCTAGGCGGATGCGGTTCACGACCGATTTGTCCCTCGTCTCGTATCTGCGGGGCGCGCGCCGCGGCATCCATGCCGACCGCATCTTTGACCGCGGCGCGGTGATCGACCCCGACGGGCTGCACGGCGGGCGCGGGGTGCCGGAAAATCTCAACGCGGACACCCTGTTCGACGCGGGTGCCCTCATCAACCCCTACGGTTTCCACGGCGGCGCAGGAGTGGCCGAGACATGAGCATCACACCGTTTGATTTCCTGAGCACGACGTCGCTCTCGCCCGACTATCGCGCCGCTCGGCAGGCGGTCCTGGAATACTATTTTCCCGGGCAGTGGAACGCAGATCGTGGCGTGAACAACGCGACGTTGAACAGCATACTGCCGCCGTCGATGCAGATTTCGGAGGCGCTTAATTTCGCCGGGTTTCGGTCGATTTACAACGCCCTAAACGACCCCGATGCATTTATTCTCAGCATGTTGCTCCCCGGCAGCACCGCCCTCGTGGCCGCGATGCCTTCACCGGCGACGTGCTTCACCGACACAGCACGCACGACGCCTGCGACCGTGGGGCAGGCGGTGGCGGGCATTACCGATCCGTCAGGCTACGGGCTGCACCCCACGCAGGCGGTGGTCGCGTCTCGCCCCATTCTGCGGCAGGCGGGCACGGGTGAGTATTATCTCGAGTTCGACGGCGTGGACGATTTTCTGGTCACGCCGACGATCACGCCGGGCGCGGATAAAATGCAGGTGTTTGCGGGCGTGCGGAAACTCACTGATTTAGCCGGGATTATCGTCGAGTCCGGGACTGTGGGCGGCGGGGCGATTGGCGGATTTGGCTTTTTCGGCCCGTCCGCCAATCGGCCCGATTACGGGTTCCTAGCCAGAGGGACCGTAGCGGCCCCTCCTGCGCTCAGCTTCAGCGGCCAACCGGCCCCGATTAGCAGCGTTGTCACTGGCATAGGAGATATATCCGGTGATGCGGAGCTTCTCCGCCACAACGGCGTGCAAATCGCTCAATCGTTCGCGGATCAGGGCACAGGGAACTACAGCGCAAACCTGGTTCACATCGGGATGCGCGCAGGAACGAGTGCGCCGTTCAACGGGCACATCTACAGCCTGATCCTGCGGTTCGGCCCTAACCTGTCCGACGCGCAAATCGCCGCAACCGAACGCTACGTCGCAGCCCGCACCGCAGGAGTAACGCTATGAGACTGA
>Ga0210043_1001487_pt1 | contig 19014 bp, 25 predicted proteins | sample CryGeymet201501t_FD_183990 | JGI IMG/M metagenome (GOLD analysis project Ga0210043, IMG submission 183990) | Groundwater microbial communities from Crystal Geyser aquifers in Utah, USA - Crystal Geyser metaG 2015-01t (SPAdes) (version 2) | ecosystem: Environmental > Aquatic > Deep subsurface >... | reverse complement strand
AGATAGGGATTTGAATGCTGCTATTAATATTTGTAGCGTAGGAATTACGCAAAGTTACGCCTATGGAGATTTAACCTCTACTCAGGAGCATTGTGTTTTTGAGCAAGTTGAGTCGTTGAAGTAGGAATCCCCTCCCCTTGAGGGAGGGGTAATTCAACGCATCTTTAGTGTTTTGAGCGCGGGGTAACCCACATGATCATTGACATCTTGGAGACACGGTATACTCTCGATGAAAAGATTGGGATATTAAAGGCTGCCTTGCAAACTAAAGAGGGCGTTGATGAAATTTTGCGTCAATGTGGACAAGATTTCCAGAAATACATTGACCAATACGGCAACGGCGACAATGCTGACTTGGGTATCTTGACGATTTTCATGGGATTGTCTGCTTTCGAGCAGAAACGAGGACTCCATGTGGATTCGAGTGGGATCGAAGAATCCGACGAAGATTGAAGCACGAAGTCAGGTAGAAATTTGAAGTTGATGGAAGTTAATCTTCCTCCGACAGAAGATTATGTTTCTGTCAAAGTGGATGTTTACAGGTTGGAGCTAAACTCGCTCTCTTAGTGCTAGTGGTAACACGCATCCTTGGTACGGATGAATCAACGGTTCAATTCCGTTAGAGAGCTTCAAAATAAAGGAGGAATGCAATCTCGCAGTACATGTGGTCAGTTATTTGTCGCGATGGTTTGGTTTTTTGCTAAGTGGTTCTTTCGTGACGGCATGAATACCACTTGAGGGCGATTAGCTCAGTTGGTTCAGAGTGCCTGCTCGACACGCAGGAGGTCACTGGTTCGAGTCCAGTATTGCCCATTTATGCGTGGTGAGTTTGCTGGATGCATCGCAGTCTATCCACTGGAAGATGGGACATTCGGTATCGAGACTGACAGGTCTGAAGAGGCTGTCGATAAATTCCTGGCTTTACGAAAAGAACGTAAGCTAGGTTTCGATTTTGAAACTAAGGGCGATTAACTCAGTGGCCAGAGTGCTTCGTTTACACCGAAGAAGTCGGGGGTTCGAATCCCTCATCGCCCATTTGAGACCTATAAACATTTTCTCAATTGACTCACCCTAGATACCAACGTATACTCCTGTAGAAGTTAGATCACTAACAACTGGAGATAGGACGATGGTTACCATTGTAGATGATGTTGGTAGTATGCTGGAACGAGTTGTCGAGAAGGAAAATATTTGTACCATTACCCAGCAAGACGGCATAGGATTCAAAGTAATGAAGACGACCTTCGTTCCTTTCGAGGGTCTCTTTATTGGCCTTGCAAAACCAGAGGATGGCGACTTTAAGGCTGGCGAAACTCTAGGAGTGTCCTTCCGAATTGGACATAAAAAGTGTTTTTTCAATGGCAGTGTTGAGCAAGTCAACAGTAACACTATCAAACTCACACGCCCCGAAACTATTCATTCAGTTCGCAGGGACTTGTTTCACAGAGCAGTAGTTCCCTATACTGTTAATACTTATCTAAATGTAGGCTCGAAATGCTATAAGTGCCGGGTTAGTGATTTGTCTGTTGGTGGAACCTTACTAATCACCAGAGAAGATGCCAGTGCCCTCGAAGTTGATAAGCAGGCACAAGTCTCTATGGTTTTTAATAGGCGTCAATCCATAAACTCCGTTGATGGCATTATCAGGGGAGTTGAACATAGGAACGACGAGTATTACATTAGCATTCAGTTTGTCGGTCTCGAATTCTCGCAAGAGAATATGCGTAGGCTCGGAGCACTGGCAGCCAAAGTCCGTGATGTAAGTAGATACTTACGTCAAGAAAAGTATGAGTCCGTTTCGGAGACAGAGTAATGAGAAATTTTGTGGCATTTCTCGTAGTTGCAATGGCGACCCCAGTGTTTGCATCCAATCAAACATAATGGGAGACAGTTGGGCCTGAACTCAAAAGGCTCGTGGCGACGACTACCGTAGAGGTGGTGACTGGTATCAGCCAAGGAAACAAGCAATCAGACCGACCGGAAGTTGACAACCAGATTGTCGGGGATATTGTTGCAGGTACACTCAAGCCAGCTCTGGATAATTACAGGCCGAAACAAGTCTTTAACAGCTACACAGCGGGCATTGACGATCTACGACAGAATGTTATTGATGGCGAAAAGCGAAAACCACAGGGCTTGCCCTGTGGATGAAGCTCGACTACTCCCACCACTAAAATTTCTCCACTTTCCGTTCAAATTTCTTGCAGAATTTCTCTTTGTAACGACGTATAGGTGTATAATGGTAATGGATAGTCCATCATATCAAAGAGGAGCAGAACTATGACAATACCTGTACAAGTCCGTATCGACGAACATCTCTTTGACCATATTAAGAGAACTGCTCGTTTACGAGCAGCCTCAGAAGACAGAGATATTGACTGGAGAGACCTAATAAGAGAAGCTCTTTCAGAAAAGTTCCCTCTGCCTAAAGGTCAAAAGAATGAAGAAAAAGGATGTTTACAAAAGTAGTGCTCACGCAAGATATCTGTGTCAATATCACTTAATTTGGACACCTAAGTTTAGGTTTAACGTCCTGAAGCACAGAGTGGACGAAGAACTAAAAAAGATATTTCAAGAGATTGCTGACAACTACGAGTTTGAAATCATTGCTATGGAAATTATGCCTGACCACGTTCACTTGTTTGTAGGTGCTAAACCTGATATCTCTCCAAGTGATATCGTAAGAACTTTCAAAAGCATCTCTGCCATTGAAGTGTTCAAGAGATTTCCAAAGCTCAGAGACTTCTACTCGATACAGGAGATGATGTATAATGTATGCGGTCATCGCAATTTATGACCATAATCAGCATGGGGTGGAGTTAGATGCTGAACTCGAAGCGCTGGTTGGTACGCCAGCCGACGGCACAGGCGTAACTTTCACAGAAGGTGATCGAGACCTTCTGTGGAAGTTCGTCAATGTCACAGACGCCGAAGAGGCGAAACGTAAACTTAGTGAGCACAGTGAAGTGACTCGCGTACTTTTAGAGGAGAACTAAGATGAATTCTGAAGCCCCATCGCTCGTTGTTGCATTTGTACTGGATGAATCCGGTTCAATGTGCGGCCAAACCAGTCAAACGATTAACGGAGTTAATCAGTATTTGAACGACCTGAGAAAAGACAATGAAGGTAAGAAAGTTCTTTTCTCGCTCACCAAATTCACCGGTTGTTCCCAAGTCCTTCATGCAGCGGAGCCGCTTGAAGACATTCCCAATCTGAACCATGAGACCTACAGTCCTAATGGCTCAACCGCCTTGTTGGATGCCGTAGGTGAAACCATCACTGAGTTGGAGACAAGAATCGACAAAGACATTCCTGCCCTTGTTGTGATTCTGACTGATGGTAAAGAAAACTCGTCTTGGAATTACAACTACGACCAGATCAGAGAGTTGATCGAGTCCAAGAAAGAACTTGGATGGTCATTTGTATTCCTCGGTGCTGGTGGAGATGCTTGGGCAACTGGGCAGATGCTAGGCACTCAATCATCAATGTCATTCGATGCCCAGAGTATGGGTTCCACGATGCGCTCTATTAGCGCTGGAACCAAGTCTTATACTGAAGCATACACCAGAGGGCTTTGTGGTGCCGATGCTGCAATGGCCTTTGATGAAGGCTACAGCAGTGTTCTGGTAGACAAAGACAATGATGGTCGTGACGTAGACATGGAAATGGATTCAGTTTTGGATTCAACGAAGAAGAAATGAGCATGATCAAGAGTAGAGAAGATTTGTTGGAAAGCAACGTATCTCTCTGCTTCGACGATATCTTGCTAGTGCCACAGTATTCCGAATTGGAATCACGTAGCACGCCGTCGCTCAAGGTGCGATTGGGGCATCTAAACTTAGGTGCTCCAATCGTTTCCGCTCCGATGGATAGCATAACCGGTCTGGATATGCTGATAGATATGGCCGAAGCAGGTGGTTTGGGTATACTCACTCGATTCATAGACGGACAAAACCTGCGGTTTATGTGCGATTTCTATGGCTTAGAGAACATATCAGAATCACTACTTCATGTCAAAATCATCAGCGAAGCAAAACTTAAGGTAGGTGATTTACCTGTCGGTTGTGCTATTGGTATCAAAGATGGAGTCAAAGAGCATAGTCGGGTAGTTCTGGAATCTGGTTGCAACGTCATTTGTCTTGATGTGGCTCATGGTGATCATCAGAAAATGTACCAAGCCATTGAGCAAGTATCCCAACTCAAAGACCGCTATAACTTCTCTTTGATGGCTGGTAACGTTTGTACTCCCTCAGCCGCGAAGCGATTCGAGGAGTGTGGAGTTGACATCATTAAGGTTGGCATTGGCCCTGGGGCAGCATGTACTACCCGCCGAGTAACAGGTTTTGGAATGCCTCAGTTAACAGCTATCCTGCAATGCAAAGAAGTAGTTAAAAAAGCACATATATTATCAGACGGTGGTTTGCGGACTACCGGTGATATGATTAAGGCCATGTGGGCTGGTGCTGATGCTTGTATGTCTGGTTATATGCTTGCAGGGACTTCTGCCACTCCTGATATTGATAACAACAAAATGTACCGTGGTATGAGTTCACGCACTGTTCATCAGCGTAGGGATGTTGCTGCTGAAGGCATTGATATGAAAGTCTATTATCAGGGTAAGACCAGTGTTAAACTTGACGAATATAAGCAAGGTTTGCAGTCTGGTTTAGCTATGGCTGGAGCGCTCAATTTTGAGGAGTTGAGGAACACCAAATGTACTCAAGTGAGTGTGTTTACCATGAAAGAAAGTGAACCGGTGGTATGAACCAAGAAATCATAGACAAAATCGAGTCAATAGAAGATAAGACTGAAAGGTCTAAATACAGAGTTTGGTGTTGGATGTTTGAAAACCCCGCCAGTAGGCAAAAATGGACAGAGTTCTTTCAATAACACGACGCCACTTTTGCCGAGGCGTCGGATTTTGCTAAACAGATGACGGATGATCCGCAGGCAATTGCAGAGTTTGTTGCAATTGCTATATAGCGTGTCGTCAGAGAACCGCAACCGCCGCAGGCGGCGAGCGGTGGGATTAAAGTGAGCAAGATGTGTTCTATGAGTCAAGAAGCGACGGGGCTTGCCCCGTCGTAGGTCACGGGCATGAAGAAGATGTAGTGGAAAGAAAACGTCGTTTCAGTAACGACCCTGCGGAATGGTAATGAAAACTGAAGTAGTCAATCTCTATAAAGACCCCAACTTCGATGTATATATCGGGCGTGCAGGCAAAGGTCAAGATGGCTACTTTGGAAATCCATATTCTGGACCAAGCAAAGAAGCAAATATCAAGCAGTTCCGCACATACTTCATGGAGCGCATTAAAACCGACAAAGAATTTCAACGACGTGTAATGCAGCTACGTGGCAAAAAGTTAGGCTGCTTCTGTGCTCCGAATCCATGTCACGGAGATGTGATCGCTCAGTATCTTAATTCACTACCAGACCCCAATCCGTTGAATCTAGCAGTTGTAGTCTCAGAGTCTTTTGATGACTATGAATATATGTGTGAAATACTTGGGTGGTTTGAGATTAAGCAGATCATTGGGACGGGTAATTCGCTTGCAAATAGGTATGCCGATGAAAATGGCATAAGATACAAGGAAATTGCGATTGATTGGGACAAAAATGGAAAGTCAGCAGGTTTCATCCGCAATAAGGCAATTGTGGATGCTGCCGACGAAGTGGTGGTCTTTTTAGACGGGCAATCAAAGGACACCCAACATACCATAGAAGTTGCCGAAGAGAAGGGGAAGCCGGTTCATACATACAAACCCAAGTGGTTCGGAATTGATGAATTGGCAACATTAGGATAATGGCAAATCTTAACGCAGACCAGAGAATAGCTTTGCAGACCTCTGCCCAGCAGTCTCAACAAACGGCTTCGCCAGATGTCACAAGCCCAGAACAGGCTGATAAACCACAGCAAACAACACCTTCTCCAGAACAAATTCAAGCAGTTGACATCGCGGCCTCAACCAAACTGTCATCAACCAAAATTGGTCGCAAAAGACTTGTAGCAGAAGACAGGACTAACTTGGCTAGTCAAGTCACTATACAACAATCCGTTACAAAAATCACTCAAAAGCAACAGGCTGAATCACAGCAGACCATTGAGTCCACTGCAACGTCCATCCCGCAGAGGGTCCAAGAACTCCAAAATCTCACTTTTTCTTCAAAGAAATCGCAAAACGATGTCACTCGGGCTCTGCAAAAGTTGCAAAGTCGCTGCAATCACAAGTATAATCGCAATACCAAGCGTTGTGAGTTTTGCAACAAGCACCGAGACAGTCACGTTTACGACCAGTAGAGGATCAGAAATGACTGGAGCAGGCAAAGGCGATAGCCCTCGTCGCGTTGATAAGAAGAAGTACGACGCGAATTATGAGCGCATCTTTGGAAAAAGACTAAAGACACGAATGAAAAGTAATCTACTCCTAAGAACATCAAAAGCTCTTGACTTTCTCAGCCATATGCAACGGCCTGATGGGTCGTTTTTGGCTGGATTTGTGAAGGGCAGGCCACTTCCAAGCGCAGCAAAGATGATGTATCAACTTCAGGCTACGTCGATGCTGTACTCGTGCGCCAACTACCTAGAACAACATAGTCTGCGTAAAATGGCAGATAAGACATTCGATTATCTACAATCACATAAGTTTGTTCGCAACGACGAAGCTTGCTTGATTCAGGATGGAGCCTCGTATGGCTATTGGAATGCTCTGATGGCAATCATTCTGATGAAACGCGGAGAGAAAGATCAGGCCATCCCGTTCCTGAATAGCACTAAGCAATGCTTCCGCAATGGAAAATCTCTTGCTCAATATTTGCCCGCAATGTTAGAGGAAAAGGCTGATGAAAAAATGCCCGGTCCTGTTGGAGCAATTTCTGTTGCTTTCTTGAGGGCGGATATGGTGGATGATGCGGTTTATGCATTGAACCATTTTATTAAGGGCAAGCGTTACGATTATTTCGATAGTTGGGCTTTACGGTTGTTGCATGACAAGTTGGTTGAGATCGACGAACGACCTGCGTTGCAGAAGACTTACAAAGACAGAGCTAAACTCTGTGAGCAGGTTATGTCAGGAGTTGAACCAAAATCCCTCACAACCCTCGTAGCAGCCACCACTAACCAATCCTTCTTGTCATGGTCAGATCAATTCGGTATTCAAGACCGATGTAAAGTCCTGCTTGAAAGACAGATGCGGTTGCAGAACTTGGATATTTTGGCTGGTGGCTTCATTAAAACCGAACAGCATCCAGATATCATGATAGAGTATGTCATCCACAATGTCATCGCCTATCTTGAATATCTGATGCGACACGAAGGTGAATCGGTCCCTCTGGAAATTTGTATTTGACATTTTGAGAATCTGTGATATACTCTGGGTATGGCGAAGCGCAAGACTAAAGAGCTAAAGGCATTGGAACAGGAATTGTCTGGGCTTCTCGCAGACATGCAGGAGCTCTACGGCCAAGATGCTTATACTATCCCACGATAGCGGACTTGCTTGACGCATTACAATAGGTTCAAAATTGAGCAAATAGATGAAGATGGTAATGAATTGCGTCCGTTGGGAACATTTTGTACAAGGAAAATAAATGATTAAAGACGCTTTCAATGAAGAATATACACCTCGTACTGATAATGAACACGAAATTTTGAGGTGTATTGTGGGCAGTCACGCGTATGGGACTTCTATTGACACTCCAGAATATAAATCTGACGTTGACTATAAGGGAGTCTTCATGTCCCCCAAGCATCAGGTTGTGGGTATCACTCGTGAGCAGGAAACCCGCAGGTTTGGTCCCGACGACCACAATTATTCTTTGCGGCATTTTGCTCGCCTGGCAGTGAAGTCTGTGCCTAATGTAATTGAGATTCTGTGGTGCGATGAGGATGTGGTCACTCTCTGTACTAAGGAAGGCAAGGCTCTACGAGACAACCGCATGCTTTTCTTGTGTCAGCGTTGCATCGCTCCTTACATTGGGTATGCCCAAGGACAGATTCACAAGGCAGCTATCGTTCCCACCAACCGTGGGAAGGGTCGGCAAAATATCGTAGCACAACATGGTTATGACACCAAGTTTGCTATGCACACCATCCGGCTCTTGCAGACTGCTGAGGAATTGCTTACGGAAGGAATCGTTCGGGTTCGTCGGCCTAACCGCGAGTTCTTACTTGGAATCCGTGAAGGTCGTGAGTTTGCAAACTACGATGCTTTTCGCAAGTATGCTCAGGGTTTGATTGACAAGGTTCGGGCATTGGAAGAGCATTGTCCCTTGCCTAAAGAACCTGACATTGAAGGAGTTAACAACCTGCTCATAACGCTGCAAGAGCAATATTGGGCAGAAAATCCTGAGATGTAGAAGGAAAAAGCACCATCCTCGTAGTATATGGGGATGGTACTTTTTCAGGATAATGTCAATGCCCCTACCTCTCGAAAGACGAACTTTCCTCAATGAGCATTTTGATCGTCATGGATATGTAAATAACATAGACTACGATGGAACTAACTTGCCCACTTATTGGGATGTTACTGGGTCTACTTATGCACCTGCCTCTCGTTATTTAGTTGTGGATGGTCCAGTCGAGTTGACATACAACCAACAATTCACCCATAACAACTTCGCTATCTTTCTCCTTCTACAAAGCATTGATAACGTTGTGTGTGAAATCAAGACCCGTTATAATCCAGTATTGTATACCTCCACTGAGTTTGATTTTTCAGCAGACTTGGTCACCATATCGCAGTTGGGTGGAGTTCCACCTGCTCCAGTTGCAGATTCCTTCAACTTTACTGATGGAATATTTTATGTGCTGTCTGTATGGGGTCATGACAACAATGTCTATGCGTGGGTTAATGGATACAATATACTCACCAGCACTACGACATCGACTGCAAAGACGTTCTCAATCAACATCACCTCTGGCAGTGCTCGATTACTGCAACTCAAAGCCATTGAGTTGATCGATTCTATCGATCCCACAAGAGAAGACGAGACCAGCAACACTCTAGTACAATATAGAAAGTTTCTTCAAGACGAACTATCTGATGTTGCAGAACAAAACTGGGAAGCCTACAAAAAGGCACATAACCGATACCGATTCAATCGCAACATTGGGGCCAGAAATTCTGCATGGGAAAGCATGGGTTATCCTGTCCCGAAGCCTTCCACAGACGCATTCTTCAACGACTGATGCTTGACTTTTTCTCGCTTTACGGTATAATCTCACAGAAAAGTATTGAGACTTACTGGAGATTTGTAATAGCAAAACAAGGAGACAATGTCCGCCAAACTGGCACCTGCTGGTTTACGGCGGACACTTAACTCATTTCGGGCACGCAAATATTATGCGATATTGTCACCGTCCGTTTGCATCAGTTGATGAGATGGATGCGACTCTCATCCAGAATATTAATGCAAGAGTTGGTAGAGGTGATCTCCTTTATCATCTCGGAGATTGGTCTTTTAGAGATGCGGAGAAGTTCCGCAAACGTATTAACTGCCCAAACATTCACTTCATTATGGGCAACCATGATAAAGACAGAAATGTATATGAACGCATTTTCACCACAGTAAGGGACTTGAACAAGATTACCATCAGGCGTAGTGATAGAAAGTACGAACTCGTACTCTGTCATTATGCGATGAGAGTCTGGAACAAGTCTCATCACGGAGTTTGGCATCTGTATGGGCATAGTCATAATACTTTGCCTGACGATCCAAACTCACTATCATTTGATGTGGGCGTTGATGCCGTAGCTCAGAGAGCAATCGGCATGTCAAGAGAAGATCATCTGGCAGATTGGACTGACCAACTTTCCCCTGACGATTATCGACCCATCAGCTTAGATGAAGTTGAGGCTTTGATGGAAACGAAGGCATACAAGCCAGTTGACCATCACGGTAATCGCTAATGCCTAATTCAGCAAGTGATAATGCTCTCAGAGAAAAGACTTTAGGTTGTATTCTAGGCGTTGCCATCGGTGACGCTATGGGATTGCCCGTAGAATGCAAATCGCCTGCAATCATCCGCGAGAACCACGGATTCATAGACGACTATATTTCTAACAAGGGACATGCCTACAAGTCTGTTACAAGACGTGGGCCGGGAACCGTCTCTGACGATACCCAACTTACGCTTGCCCTGATGGATTCATTCTCACGCGCTGGATATTCAATTGAAGACCTGAGAAAAGCTCATGTTGAAGCATATGAAGGAAAATGGGGTAAACCTGTCGGCTGGGGAGGGACGACACGTAAGTCGATCCAGATGATCAAAGATGGTCAAAATCCTAGTTATGTTGAGGAAGGAGCAGGCAATGGGCCTTGCATGAAGATTGCACCTTTGTCTATTCTCTACGTGTACAAGTGCAGTCGATCTCAACATGGCAAGTTTACCAACTCCTACAATGCTTCACTACTAAAACGTTGTCGTGAGATTACTGAGATTTCCCACGGTGATCCACGTTGTGTAGTTGCAACCTACTGCCAAGCCCGTATGATTGTTCGGACTTTGCAGAATGAAATTCCCGAATTTAGCCGCCAGATCGCTAAGCTCTTTATTGAAGATGCTCTCTATGCGGAAAGCAGATTAGAGTTTCCTGACAATATGCAACTCATAAGTGACCGTCTGTCAGAGTTTCTGAATCAGGATATGTTTGATTTGGAGACTGGTGTAGTTTCGGTCAAAATATGTCAGGCGCAGAGTTCCTTTGTGATGAACTCATACCCACTCGTGGCGTATTGCGCATGCAAATATTTGCCCTACAAAAACTTCCAGTATGCTGTCACTCACACCGTCAATGCGGGAGCCGATGCTGACAGTAATGGAGCGATGGTAGGAGCGATGATGGGGTCATACCTTGGTTATACTGGCATTCCGCTCCAGTTGGTGAAGGGTATGAAACAATGGAAAATGGTGCTCAGAGAGGCACGTAAGTTTGAGGAGTCTATCCGATGAGAATACTCCGCAAATGGTGTATGCCCAATTCCAATACGTTTGAGATGCAACCTGTTAAAGATTTGCTTGACCAAGAAATTGACTGTGATGATATAGTGGTAGACCCATTTGCTCGTAACTCTATGTATGCCAAAGAGTGGAGCAATGACCTCAATCCACAAACCGATGCCAAGTTTCATATGGATGCTGTAGCATTCTGTGACATGCTGATTGAGCAGAATGTTCAGGCAGATGTTGTCTTATTTGATCCCCCATATTCTCCCCGACAGATTACTGAATGTTATCAAAGCATTGGCAAAGAAGTGACAGCCAAAGATACTCAGAATGCTCGTCTCTACAAAGAAGTAAAATCACGTCTAGCCCGCATCCTAAAACCCGGTGGAACTGCTATCTGTTTTGGCTGGAATAGCAATGGATTTGGCAAAACATACGGATTTCGGATGCGTTCGATTATGCTCCTACCCCACGGTAGTGCTCATTACGACACAATTGTTACCGTGGAAGAAAAACCTCGCACAATCTTCTAAAGGATTTTGTGGCACAAAACTCATATAATTGAGTATGCCACAGCTCATAAATCAGCCCAGAAGGTTGCCTACGCAGCAAGAGTTCGAGGATACCCTTACACGGGTATTCAACATCAATCGAGAACTGTTGCAAGATTACTACGACGAAGGCGAAGAACAGGTCAAGTTACGCACTTGGCGAGACTGGATGAATGTAGCAGACCCGGATGGGATTGCTGATGTAATGGCAAACGAGTCCACGGTTTACTACAAGTATTTCCAGTTCTTGCCAGAAGGTGTAACAGTGCATGATGTTATGAGTATGTTCCTTAATGGCCAATTACAGAGCCAATCAGCGCCAAAAAGACCTGATTTTAGAAAAATAGATATTCAACCGACTGATGGCATTCAGAAAGTTGTGCCTTGGCAGCCCCAGGAGTTGCCTTATTACACTTCTCGTAAATTTAAAGGTCTTTATGAGAAGGCTCGACAGAGGGTAAATAAAACCAATAGGCAGGAAGTATACGAAGCAAGGAAAGAATTACTCTTCGCATTCAACAGGAATCCCAGATTAGCAGACATATCGGGCATTCCACAAAGGGAACTCAACGACTGGGTTAGAAGCCACGCCGGGCTCAATGTTAGCACGAGAAATTTAGAACAATCTCTCAACTATGAAATTCCAGATGAACATCAATGGTTGGGCTTTAGCAATAGCAGTTGGCTGTCACGGCAAGTTATCGAACCAGAAGATGTAGATCAATTTGTGGGTGAGGTAGATACTACAAAAAGAGGGGCGAACACTTGGTACGGAGATGACGGAAAAGTCTTACGACGCTACATTATGAACACCTTCCTGTCTATTGATACTCGTATATCGTATGAAGACCTAAACTTCATGATTGGTAAATGTGGAAAGGATTCCTTCAGAGGCCAGTATTTTCATAGAGCTACCGAGTTAAATGGAGTTCAGCTCAAGCCTCGATCTATTGTAATATCTAGCGTAAACCAGAATACTGTTGCTCACGAAATCGGTCACTATCTAGACTATAAATGGGGTGAGGATTACGGCACGAGCCTGGCATTAACTAATTTGCGACATAATAGCCACGTCCATCCAGATCACCGTGATTGGGTAGTCAAGTTTCAGGAGTTTGTTAACCAGTTAGAAAATAAGTCTGACATACATAGTGAATATACGCAGAGACGATGCGAGATATTCGCTAGGTTTGTTGACAGATTCCAACGATGGACTTCTCCAAGGGATTTCCAGCGTGATGATTATTATGGAGATAGTTTTGATGACAGCGACTTCAAGTTGTTTGTAAGACTGCTGCAAGAGAAATCGTTTTTAGATGTAAGATTTCCTTTGAACCGAGTTGTTACGGCTTCACGAATCTCGAATATACCGTGTGGTGCAGTAATACACGTTCTTAACCAACTAGGTTTCCAGACAGAGAGACAGAATGGGAGTCATATTATCATGGGTAAGCGTCAAGAAAACCCCCTTCCTTTGTGGAAGGGGATGAATTGACGCATACTCTACTACTACAAAATATTTCTTATTCCCTTGAAGGAGTTCGTAAACAAACGTATAATGTGAGTGTAAACCTAGTGAGACCATCAAGAAATATATAGAGAACCAAAAGCACGATGACTAACGGAGTCTGAAACGCAGTGACCAAAGCATTCAAGTATAGATTGTGCTTGGAGGAAACTAATTGATTATACTACATACAAAGCGGAAGAAGCTGGTGTGGAAGTTAGATTAGTCAATCCTAAGAATACAACTCAGATATGTTCTAGTTGTGGAGAAGTGGTTTCAAAGACATTAGCAGATAGAATACACTGTTGTCCTCATTGTGGTTTAGAGGTAGATAGGGATTTGAACGCTGCTATTAATATTTGTAGCGTAGGAATTACGCAAAGTTACGCCTATGGAGATTTAACCTCTACTCAGGGATATTGTGTTCCTGAGCAAGCTAAGTCAATGAAGTAGGAATCCCCTCCCCTTGAGGGAGGGGTAATTCAACATGGGGAAACCAGGAGCCATGTGTAAACCAGTTATTCCCTGTCATGGCAACTCGCCTATTACTATAGGGACACTGCGACAAATTCTACGATGTGTAGGACTGGATGTAAATTCATTCATGCAAATGGTGTAATATGTACTGGCTACTGAAAATAGCGGGGGCAGCAGAATGGCTCGCCGGTCAAGGCGTGGCCCCTGAATTTATAGCGTTTGCTATGGAAGATAGGATTCCGCGTAAAATGCAGAAATGGCTTGCTGTACAACTCAATAAGATGTACAAGAAGCACCTTAAATCTATGGAGGCGATTGACTTCATACCTGCCAATGTAGAAGACTTTATCTCCAACCACAGACAGGAAACTATAGAGATCGCCGACATGTATGAGTGGAAAACTACTCATCGTGAACCTCTAAAGAAAAGAGACATCAATCAGTATTCATTCGAGGAAGCCTTAGAAGAATCAAATCAGTGGCAGGAAGAAATGGAAGAACGCCGTGGAGAAGGACATCCCGAATTCTATCAATTCCCCCGTGGCAAGCACCAATGGGGCGCTGAGGACATGGGCGACGGCTATTATATGGTTGATGTTCCACTGGAAGATTTACCGAATGAAGGTGCTATTATGCAGCACTGCGTCGGTGATGGCGGATATGACGATGAAGTAAGAAGTGGCAAGACTGTTATCTACTCACTGCGAGATGCTAAAGGTTGGCCTCACGCAACCATAGAAGTCACTAGCAGGGATTTTGTTAGCGAAGAAGAAGAAGAGGCCGCAAGAGAGGAATGGGAAGCAGAATATCGGGAGCAATGGGAAAACGATCCAGAGAATCAGATATTAGATGAAAACGGAGATGTCATAGGCTACGAAGATTACTATGGACCGGAGGACTATGATGGGTATGAGGGACCGTGGGCTGGTAATGAAGATTGGCACATAGAACAAATTCAAGGCAAGCAGAATGAGGCCCCAATAGATAAATACCGACCATATCTGCGCAAGTGGGTAGACAATCATCCTGATTTTCAGATACACGAAAATGATGCACTCTCGATTACCCCAGAGCATGAATTATTGGAACGATTGCTCGCAGATCGCAAAGATGGCGACTTATACTACAAGATCGCAACACTTCTATCGGAGGAAAGCCTCAAGTACGTTATGGATTTAGTAAAGCAAAATCCTCACGAATGGAGTGACAAGGCTATTATTGCTCTGATTGATTCAATCCCATCTGCCCTTGATTACTCTAAAGAGTCGATATTTGAGATTAAACCTTTCCTTAGCGAAGACTTCAATGATGTAATTAGATCAAAGGCTGCTAATAGTATGTATATCCCACTATCCCGCGAGGTTCGCAGAGACTCCAATCTGCGAGAGTGGGTCTTGAAAACTATCGAACAAGAAGAGCATGCACCTCAAGTAGTACAAGAATTTCTAAAGGCCGTGACTGATACAGCGAAAGACCCTCTCGCTGATAACAAGAAGGGACCGGTTATCTATTACTTGCCAGAAGATGTTGTGCCTGTTGCTACAATGGTTGCCACACGCTTCTCGGATAACCCTTCAGCAAGAAACCTATTTACTTTTCTAGCAGGCACGTTAACAAAGGAAGTTGATCCAGATTTAGGGGCAGAGATTGTTGAAAAAGCATATATGATGAATGCTCATGTTAGCACCTATGAACTGCGTATGCATCTGGGTATGCTACCTGCAAAACAATTCTGGGAGATTTGGAAGCGTTTACCTGATAACATCCGTGGCAGGCTTGATATCAATGATTTTAGATACCCGTCTCACGGTGGTCAATATGACTTACTAAAAGCTCATGAGCCAATACTTAGAGCCACCCACGAATACAATACTAACTTGCAAAGATACAGAGCACAAGCACGAGATATAGCTGACTCCCGCAACCGAGGGTTTAGTTATACACCTGAGAATCCGATATCCTATCCAGAATGGCCTGAATATAACACGGAGTGGGAAGCAAACCCCACTGAGCATCAACTATTATCTCGGCCTGGTATTCATTGGGGTGATCCAAACCAAATGTATCTCCCTGGCATGGAACCCGCAGGCAGAAGAACAGCCCAACGCAGACGCAGAAAGACTCCTGATGAGAATTTGGTTAGGTTGTATTCGATGCATATAGGATCAAAAGTGCATTCATTAAGAAACTTTATCACTGGCTATTATTTAGACATCGATACTTATAATCAAACAGGGCAACCCGAATTTTTGGAGAAGGCAGAAACAAGGGAACAGGAAATGCGAAAATTCCTGAACCAGAGAGGAATTACAGCTAAAAGCAATTGGCTGATAAAGATATGTTAATCGTGACATCGAAAAAATTAGTGACGTATGATTTCAGTAGCGTGCAGTTTGATCTTCCTAAAACGTTGGCAAACAAGGTGATCCAATGGGGCAAAAACAAAATATCAGATGACGATCTGTACAAAGAGGAAGAGAAGTTTGGCCAAGAAAATGAGATACACGTTACTGTGAAGTATGGACTCCATACAAATGACCCTCGCAAGGTACAGAAGATTGTAGACGGGTTTGGACCCTTCCAAATCCAATTGGGAAAGATTTCCAGATTTGTACCCAAGGACAAGGACTTCGACGTAGTAAAGATCGAAATCAACAGTGACAAGCTGTCTGAGTTGCACCGCATGATTGGTAAGCTACCCAACAGTGACGAGCACCCAGTCTACAATGCTCACTGCACAATTGCTTATGTCAAGTCGGGTTGCTGCTCTGATTTGTCAGGAAACTCTGATTTGGCAGGAAATAGTGCTATGGTGTCCCAATTAACCTTCAGCGCTACGACAGGAAAGAAAACCGAAGTTCCACTATAAACGACAAGGAACGTAGGCACAAAAGTAGAATAATGATAATTCAGGCACCTTTAAGGAGTGTGATCTCATGATGAAAACGGGAAACAATAACAGTAAGCTACTCGATAAGTTTGCAGCAATTGCGGCTCAGAAGCCAAAGCAAGCAGAGGCTGATTTTGACATCAATGCAATTCTCAAGAATCAGCCAAAAGCTCCATCACTGAAAGAAATCCTCGCGGATGTGATGAAGAACGGCAAGAATATTACTCGAACTGCACAATTTAACGACCAACCAGCAATTCCTGGTGGTGAGACAGATGAACTCGGCGGAATGGTAGATGACATTCTGGATGAAGGTTCAATGCCAGATGATGGCGGAATGGAAGGTGGTGGATGCGACAACGAAGCAGTGAAATCCAATCTGGTAGAGGCTCTAGTGGCCCTGTGTGGCAGCCCGGAAGCAGCATGCGACTGCATCATGGGACAGAACGGATCAGAGGAAGGACTTCCAGAGGAAGGAATGGAAGGCCCACCAATGTCCGAGGAAATTCCGGGGCTTGACGAAACCGCTCTAAAACCGGAGCCAATGTCATCCCCGATGCCAAAGCAGATGCCCGGCATAGTTTAATCTTAGTTTCTGCGTTTTTCGATGTATAATGAGGCATGAATGATGCAGAAAGTAGAATTAAAGGTGCTATTGTAGGTCTACTTATAGGTGATGCTCTTGGCTATCCGTACTCTGGCAAAAAGGTGCCTATTCAAAAAGTGGACTTCGCCTACGGACCAGATGGTGAAGACCCTGGAACTTACCAAGGGGCATCCTCCCTCGCCCTATGCACAATGGCTAGTATCTGCGAATGCCACGGCATTATGGCAGATGATATAGTTGAGAAGTTCAATGACTTTTTAATAGCAGGTTATCTGGGCTCATCGGAAGATTGCTCCGATTTGAGTGAGGTAACCATTGCGGCCATAAAGAACTACAATAACGGAATGCCACCTGACAGATGCGGTATCAAGGAAGATAACGATAATGAATGCTTGGCTCGTATACTGCCGGTAGCATTGGAATGTGCAACAGACTCTATTGACGTTCTTGTTGACAGAATCCATCACGTTTGCAAGATTACCCACGCCCAGGAAATCTCAGAAGTAACTTGTGCAATCTATGGGTTGATTATTCGAACAATAATTCAGCAAAAGCCCGAAAAGGTCTTTGATCTGCTGGAGGATTATTATAAGACGAAGAAGATGGAAAATTACGTCAAGGCGATAAAGGACTTGAAATCTTGGCGGAATGGGGATACAATACTACAAGAAGAAGCGACCGGAAGAAGCATAAGTGATTGCTTCTGGAGTGCATGGGCAGCCTACAGTAAATTCGAGGACGATTACAGCCTGTGCGTTCGATCAGCAATATCGTTTGGCAATGATGCCAACTCCACGGGAGCGGTTGCCGGTGGTTTGTCTGGCCTCGTAAATGGGATTGAAGGCATTCCAAACGAATGGCTAAGAACATTGATTTTGCCTTCAGAAGCAATGGGAGTGATTCAGTCCTTTACTGACAGAGTTGTTAGTAGGATCGACAATATTTAACCTTGCCATCCCTCTTGACTGTCCGATACATGCCTCGTATCCCCTGCGTTGGCCTCTGCTCGGGCAGTCACTTTTTTAGCTTGATTTTTCCCGAGGTTCAACCTATACTCACTGAGGAGAGAAAGATGAATCAGAAAACAGTAGTGGATGCAGCTATTCTGGCCGCCGCGGCTGGTAATGTTCAAATGCTTGGAAAACTCTATAATCGGGCAACAGATCGTATTCAAAGAGGTCGTATTCTTTGCCTGATCGCCTGTGAGCACGCCCTAAGAACTGAACGTCCGAATAACAAAACTCTAGCAACTGCCCTGAAAATCCTGAATATGGGCAGGCGGTTGTTAATCGACGAGTGGAAACCGCTCTGTCAAGCTTTAGTTCAAGAACGTATAATCAGAAGGGCTTGTGCAGATCGAAAATTCGCGGAAGGGTTGATCGTTGGCAGAGCCAAAGAAATACGTGCAAGGAATCTGGCTTCCCTGGAAGGAAAATAACAGGCCAATTCCTAATATTCTAATACGAACACCGATATTCAAATGGAGACGTGTTATGGCTCAGGGAATAGTAAAGTGGTATTCGAGCGATAAAAGGTTCGGATTTCTGACGACACCAGATTGCGAAGGTGATGTCTTTGTACACGAAAAAGACATTGAGAATCCTCCTTTGATCGAGGATCAACATGTAACTTTTGAGTTGCAAATCGGCCAGCGTGGTCCGAAAGCAAAAAACGTTCAGGTAGTCCCAAGAGACATTGAAACTGAAATCGAGCTAGATGATGATTAAAGTTGTCCCAAAAAGAAACGAGAAAATCCAAGTGACCCTCCGCCGCCTTCGCAAACTCTGCGAACGTGAAGGTATTACCAAAGACCTTCGGAAGAAAATGTTCTACGAAAAGCCTTCCGAAAAACGCCGCAGAGCAATCAAGCGACAACAAAAAGAGCAAGAAGAAGCCAAAAAGAAGCTATAAAGCGTGTCGTCAGAGAACCGCAACCGCCGCAGGCGGCGAGCGTAGCGAGGGCTTGCCTTGCGGATGAATGACGACTACTCAAAATATTTTCAATCTTTTAAATTTTCTTAAAGGAGTTCC